>RRYU01016662.1_pt1 | contig 30416 bp, 29 predicted proteins | sample 2162651 | NCBI WGS metagenome assembly RRYU01 (sample SAMN10267283, study PRJNA491782) | microbial mat metagenome | isolation source: biomat in the production well | place: Japan: Minami-Kanto gas field, natural gas well KTG3 | collected 2017-06 | reverse complement strand
AAAAAGGGCTGCCAATTGCCGTTTCGATAAATTTCAATATTACCGTACGAATCAACTCGAGTTAAAGAGCCATTGAAACTTTTTACACTATTTAAATTCTTACTATCTGCGACATTAATTTCCTTAAACTCAATATTATCAATCCAAATTTCTGAATCCAAACCATGTTTAGGTAGCATATAAATTTTCGGAATAAAATATTGAATGTCCGCATCATTTGGGATTTGAATAATTAATTTGTTATTCTCCCAAGACCTAACCTTAGAGTTAGAATAATGGCTTCCATCTTCATTAAATAATCTTTTTTTATTACTGTAGTACTCCCCAAAAACAGTTATTGATGGAGGTGGCCAGGTTTCTGATTTTATATTAAATGAAAGCTCATAATAACTGCCCGGTTTGACAGCTAATTTGTGTTTTAAGGTTGCTTTGTCTACGCCATGCCAAGAATCTGCAGTTTTTGCTAATTTTATTGAACCCGGTTCATTATCGAATGTGTCAGATTTGTCATATTTAGCCTGACCACTGTATTCCCAATCTTCTGCCTTTTGGTATTTTGGCTGCGGAGGAACCTGTTCATCTTCAGTGGTCTGCACCTTAGTAGTGTCACTCATGATTGCCTCAACAAAATCTTCAATTGGAATGCAACCTGACATAAATATTAATACTCCAACAATTAGCAATATTGCGATTTTCTTATTCATATATTTCTCATTTATTATATTTGATACCTCAAAATTTAATATTAATGATAATAATAGATGATTAATTTATGTTCATGCTAAACACTATTTTTCAAACTGCCAAACTTGCCATCGATAAAGCCACGCAGGTCATCATGGAAGCTCACGAGTTGCCTAAAATAACAGAATTTAAAGGTCGGACTGATTTAGTCACCAAGACCGATAGACAATCTGAAGCAATAATAATCAATGAAATACATCAAACGTTCCCAAGCCATGGAATAATAGCTGAAGAATCCGGGAATATAAATAATGATTCAGAATACCAATGGATTATTGACCCGCTCGATGGCACTACTAACTTTGTGCATGGATATCCCTCATTTGGAATATCAATTGCAGTGGCGCATAAAGATGATATAATTTGCGGAATTGTTAAAGAATTACCTGCTAACAAAACTTATTCTGCTGTAAAAGGTAAAGGTGCCTACTGCGATGATAAACCAATTCATGTTTCAGAAGTCCTCTCACTTGAACATTCGCTTTTAGTAACCGGATTTGGATATGAACATGATGAAAAATGGCTAGCGAATTTAGAATTATTTAAACAGTTTAAAGATATTACTCAAGGAGTTCGGAGGTTAGGAGCAGCAGCAATAGACCTATGTCACGTTGCCTCAGGAAAAGCAGATGGATTTTGGGAATTTGATCTTAAGCCTTGGGATTCAGCAGCGGGAATGTTAATAGTTCAAGAAGCAGGTGGAAAAGTGACCAAAATGGATGGCAGTACTTACTCTATTAATAGACCTCAAATTTTAGCAACAAATGGTAAAATCCATGGTGAAATGCTAAAATTAACACAACCTGTTATTGAAATACTGTCAAGAAATGGCGTGAAATTATAGATTTACAATTTCACTAAGTTTATCAACTTTTACATTTATTGCTTCGTTAAAAGTAAATATTCCCGTGTTAGTTACACGTCCAATAGTTGTGGATGGCACTCCAACGGTCATGCAAATCCGCTCAAATTCCATAATATCCTCTTCGGCAAGACTGACAATAACCAATCCCTGAGTTTCTCCAAACAATAATTCTTCTATGCTTAATTTTCGTGATAAATGTATTCTTGCACCGAATCCGGACTCACTTATCGCTAAACTTTTCGCAATTGCGATGGCAATTCCTCCCGCATTTATATTAACAGCTGATTTAATTAGACTAGTGTTAATTCCCTGATTTACAACATCTTGCAGGCGTTTTTCCATTTGCAAATCTACTGTTGGCAGAACTTCCGATTTATCCGTTGCAATAAATTGTTCATAAGCGCTACCACCCAATTCTCCACGCAGACTACCTAATAATGAAATAAAATCACCGTCATTTTTTAAACTAATATCCATTTTAATGGAATTTTGTTTATGAATACCAACGGCGGATATATTTTGATACCAATGATCTTTGAATGATTCGATTGATCGATTACCAATCTCAACCTCGAGTTCTCGCACCGCCTCCTCCTGACCTTGAAATAATTCTGATACTTGCCATAATACCGAATCACTAATCTCCGGTAATAAATTTTGAATTACTACTGCTATGGGTTTCGCACCAGTACATGACAATCTTCTCACAGCATTAGCGACTGAAATTCTTCCACTTAATCGTGGTACTGCATCAATTAGTCGGTTCTTTTCAGCGTGAGTAAAAACTATGTATTCATCAGTAGAAGCATTAGCTGAGTATATTCCATAGCTACCTTCATTATCTGAATTAGACGGATTAACTTGGTGTTCATCATTTTTAATAGCGGTAATCAATGCCAATAGTTGATCATTATACGAAGTATTCTTTCTTACCTTTTTTTTAGTTTTTACAAGGTTTTCTTGATGCTCAGTTTTTTTAAAATGCCGAGTATTGACATTATATTGCAATTTAAACACCTCGGTTGGCAAATTTATATATGTCTCATTTTTATGTGCTATTTGAACAATAGTATCTTGGGTTAATATCCCCAAATGATCGCTAATTTCATTAAAATTTTTGCAAAATTTATCAAATTGAATATTCCCGGCTTGCTGAATTACAAGTATAACTGACAATGATGGATCATTAGTGAAAAATGCTTCTATTGAAGCTGGAGGAATATCCTGAGTGATATTAATACCACAATTATATTCGTTTATCAGATCAATTATAGCAACACCTAAACCGTTCCAATTAACAGATTTTGCTAAGATGAACCAATCCTCTTTTTTTATCGCATCAATAAGTTTTGATAATTGAATAATATTCTTTTGAACACTCTTTTTACCAAAATTAATTCTATAAACTAATGCGTTATTTAATCTAGCACTAATATCATAATAATTGATTCGTTCTATACCAATTGAGGTAGAAAATACAATTTGAGCATTGGGATTGTAAACAAATCTGCCATTGATTTTTTTATGATTTCTTCTTACAGTTGATTCTTTTTTTATTATTTTTTTAATACTCTGATATTCAGATCCATTCACTGCAATATCATCTATCACTACCTCCAAATTATTGATATTATTGCAATATGCGGTTTCATCTTTATCAATTATTAATGAATTATTATTATCATAGATTCGATACCCATTATTGATAATAAGATTAGCTCTGTCATTTAAAACGATTTTATTGTTTATTTCTCGCTTAGCACCCTCATTTAAGCGACTTAATATTTGTAAGTATTCTCGATTATTTAATTCATTGGTCAATTTTAATTCGATAAAATTAATTTCGATTTCTGAAGGAGTACGACCAAGGATTGATGTTATATATTTTACATCAAGTTCAGTTAATTTTCTCTTACGATCTATCATAAATAATCCGTTAAGTAATCTCTAATTCAGTAAATACTGTTGAAATATCACTCCAGGTAAACCCTTTGCGAGATAATAAATCATAAATTCGTTTTTTTGTCTTCTGATCAAGCTTAGTACCGGATAAAATCTTTCTTTTATCCAATATTTGCTTAATTAAACTTGCGACCGGATATTTTTCATAAACGTCAATTATAGTTATTTCTAAAATTTCTTTATCAATTTTATGCGGAATAAACTCAGCCCGTAAAGCCATGGGACCGATTTTTTTACTTCTAACTTTATCACGCGCAAATGCTTTGGAAAATTCGATATCATTTAAATATTCTATTTTCTGCAATTTATTAATTGTTTCTTCTATAATAATATTAGGATATTCCTTCTTAATCAATCTATCTCGCATTTCATTAATACTTCGCATACGGTATCCTAATAATCGAAGTGCCGAATTGTAAACTTTAACTTTTAGCTCATCATTAGAAATATTATTATATGCTTCTTCGCTTAATTCAGACCCGATCTCAAACTTATATAATATAAAAACGTCCTCGGAAATTCCGAAGACGCTTCCATCATCAAATATCAATGTTTTTCGCTTTGGATCTCGAACTTGCGGTTTAATTTCAATAATTTTACGCTTCGGCATCCTCCGTCTCGTCCACACCCATAAAGGCTTTTACTTCTTTAATTATTTTTGCTAATTCCTTGGGATTCTCTTCTAAATAGCCTTTTGCATTTTCACGCCCCTGTCCGATGCGTATATCTCCATAGGAAAACCAAGATCCGGTTTTCTGAATAATATCTCCTTTGACTGCCAAGTCCAAAATATCGCCGATGTAAGAGATTCCTCTGCCATACATGATATCAAACTCGGTTATTTTAAATGGGGCAGCTACCTTATTCTTGACAACTTTTACACGTGTACGATTACCTATCTCTTCTGTGCCTTCCTTAATAGAAGTAATTCGACGAATGTCCATCCGTATCGATGTATAAAACTTAAGTGCTCTACCGCCGGGCGTAGTCTCAGGATTACCGAACATTACACCAATTTTTTCACGGATTTGATTGATAAATATCACGCAGGTATTTGACCTACTTACCGTACCTGTAAGCTTACGTAAAGCTTGCGACATTAAACGTGCCTGCAAACCCATATGTGAATCACCCATGTCGCCCTCTAATTCAGCTCGTGGTACCAAGGCTGCTACTGAATCTATGACAATCAAGTCGATCGCACCACTGCGCACCAAGGTTTCGGTAATTTCAAGCGCTTGTTCGCCCATATCAGGCTGTGAGATGAGTAATTCATCAATGTCCACGCCTAATTTTTTCGCATATTGCGGATCTAAGGCATGTTCAGCATCCACAAATGCAGCAAATCCGCCGGCTTTCTGCGCTTCAGCAATAATATGCAAAGCTAATGTGGTCTTACCACCTGATTCAGGACCATAGATTTCAATTATTCGTCCCTTGGGAACGCCGCCTACACCTAATGCGATATCTAATGATAAACATCCGGTAGATATCACATTTCCTTGGTATGTAGGTCTATCGCTACCTAAACGCATTAACGAACCTTTTCCAAATTGTCTTTCAACTTGCGAAATTGCTAAGTCGATTGCTTTTGATTTCTTTTCTCTATCATCAGACATTTTAATTCTCCTATTTGGGATTTTCCCCTAAAAAATGTGTTCCTAAAATACTATAAATTGGTCCATTGGGAAACAATTCACTGCTCATAAATCGAATTCTATTTATATTGAACTTCAGCGGTTCAAAGGAAGTATTTAGAAAATCGGATATATCGGGTGTTTCCTTTGGTGGATATTTTATACGAGCCAAGGTAATATGTGGAATATATTCTTTGCTATCTATTGGAAATCCTAATATTTCTAATTTATTGTCGATTTCCGAAACAAAATTCTTCAGCGGCCCAATATCTCCATCCACCCCTAACCACAGTACTCGTGGACGTTCAACTGTTGGAAAACAACCTGTTCCATTTATCTTAAGTTCCATATTCTTATGGGTTGCAACAACCTCCTTTAAAGCATTATTGATCTCGTCAGTAGCCTTATCTGGAGTTTGCCCTAAAAATTTTAAAGTTAAGTGTATATTGCCGAAATTCACCCATTTCACGTTATCTTTTGCAGGTTTAACTGTAGTTTTTAGCATATTGCTTAAACCAACAATCTCATTTGGTAGAGTAACCGATATAAAAGTTCTAAGTAGACGTTCATTCATCTTATTAATTGCAGCCTTAGCATGTTTAAAGCAGTTTGACTGCTCAATAATTTATTAGCTTTTCGATCTTTTAGAAACTGAAATCTTTTTACGATCAATTTATCTTTAATCGCTATAGCGATATAAACCAAACCAACCGGTTTTTCATCAGTTCCACCGGTAGGGCCAGCTATTCCGGTTATTCCAATACCAATGTCAGTTTTGAATTTTTCCTTAATTCCAATAGCCATTTCACCCGCAGTTTCTTCACTGACAGCCCCATGGGTAAATAAGGTATCTTGCTTAACACCAACTTGTGATACCTTTACTTCATTGCTGTAACTTACAACACTGCCCTGCATATATTGTGAACTTCCCGAAACATCTGTCAACCGACTCGCTAATAGTCCACCGGTGCAGGACTCAGCAGTGGCTATAGTTAAATTGTTATCTATCAACATATTAGCAACAATATCTTCAAGTGTTTCATTATCATAACCGTAAACTTTTTCAATCAATTCTTTATTTAATTCATCAACGAATTGATTTAGTACAGGTTTATCTTTTGAAAACAACCGTATATCAACTCTGAAAAGTTGTGGCAGAAATGCAATTTTAATACTTTTTTTGTATTTTTCAATTAAATGTTCGATTTTTTCAGCAATCGCAGATTCCCCCATCCCAATGGTACGGATCGTTTTAATATGCATCTCAACTCCGGAATCTGCTTTAATGATCGGAATAATTGTCGACTCAATCATTGCTTTCATTTCAGTGGGAACCCCTGGGAGTGCAAAATATTTAGTACCATTCTTGTAGTAATATAGTCCTCGTGCCGAACCAACGGGATTGATAATTACATCTCCATTATTAGGTCTCGTAGCCTGATTCCTATTCTTTTCAGGTATTTTTATATTTCTTTTGGCAAATCGTTCCACTAACCAATTCCAATATTCTTCGTCAAAAATTGGTTTTGAATTAAAATATTTATAAAATGCAGATGGAGTAACATCGTCATGCGTAGGGCCCAATCCACCGGTAACAATGATATGTGTAAACTTATTGGAAGACAAATATTTTAAATATTTAATGATCTCGGCTTGATTATCGCTAATTGTAATATTTGTATCAACTTCAACTCCAACATTTAATAATTGCTGTCCTATCCATGCAGCATTGGTATTTAGTGTAAATCCCGTTAAAATTTCATCGCCGATTGTTATGACAGCTAATTTCATACAATTAGTGCTCTAAGTAAGCTGATTATTAATAATGTGTAGACACCTGCCAGTACATCATCAGCCATTATTCCAAAACCGCCCTTAATTCTATCTAGGACATTTATTGGGTATGGTTTCCAAATGTCAAATATGCGAAAAAGTAGAAAAGCAGATAAACCCCACACTACTGATTTTGGTAAAAACACTAATGCGATCCATTGTCCAACCCATTCATCTATTACAATTATTGATGGATCTTTTATTGCCAAATGGCTTTCGGTAATACTTGATACAAACACTCCAAGTATGAATATTGCTATAATTAATGTTATTAAAGTAAAGGTTGAGATTGTATTAATTATTATATACCACAGTATCAATGCAGCTAGACTACCCCACGTTCCAGGCGCAATGGGAAGATAGCCAATTTTAAAGACGGAAGACAGCCAATCAGCAGTTTTTATTTTCATAAATTTATATTGAACTCAATGGAAAGGCCTGATAGTCTATGTAAGGAAGTTTTTGATCGCTAATCGGTTCTTATGTAAATACGAAATTCCGGTCCACACAGTAAAGCCTGTTGCTATTAATGTGAAATAATAAATTATTCTATTTACTAGTATAAAATTTATAACATCCTTTAGCCAGTTATAGTTGAAAACTTGGATGCTGAGAAATAGTAGAATAAATATTATCACTGATATCTGTATGGTGGTTTTTGCTTTCGCAATCTTACTTGTTACCATTGTTAACCCCTGCGATTCCATCGCCATACGCAAACCGGTAACAAACAAATCACGGAAAATTATTAAAACAACCATCCAAAATGGAATTAAGTTCATCAAGGCGAATGAAATAAATGCAGCACTGACTAATATTTTGTCAGCCAATGGATCAAGAAATTTACCATGTCGGGTTACCTGATTATATTTCCTTGCATAATGCCCATCTACCGCATCTGTAATACTCGCTACAATGAATATGAAAAGTGCCCAAATTCTAGCATATCCATTATCATAGAATAAACAAATAATAAATAGTGGTGTTAACAAAATTCTAAATAATGTTAACACATTGGGAATGTTTATCTTCATAAACAAGTCCTTCCTTCTAAAGCTCGTGTTAAGGTTGCCTCATCAGTATATTCAATTGCACTACCAACGGGGATTCCTCTTGCTAATCGTGTGATTTTAATATTTTTTTTGCTAAAAAGTTTATTGATATACAAAGCAGTTGTATCGCCCTCTACACTTGGATTTGTCGCCAAAATAACCTCGGTATTTTCCTTAACTCTGTCAATTAATTTATTTAGATTTAAATCGTCCGGTCCAATACCATCTAAAGGGGAAAGTATCCCGCCTAATACATGATAAACACCACGGTATGAACTTGACCTTTCAAATATAAATATGTCCTGTGGATCTTCGACAACACAAATCATTTCCTTATTTCTTTTTGGATCTGTACAAATGGTACACGGGTCATTTTCGGTTATCCCACCACAGATTGCACAAAATCTAATCTTGGTTTTAACATTAATAATCGATTCAGCGAGTTCAGCCGCTTCAGGTCCATCGTACTTCATGACATAAAAAGCCATTCGTTGAGCGGTCTTTTTACCAATGCCGGGGAATCTTGAAAATCTATCAATTAACTGTTGAACGCTATTTGGATATGAACCCATAGATTAATTTAAACCCGGAATATTCATTCCACCTAACATGTTACCAGTAACAGCATTCATTCTGCTTTGCGATTCCTCTAAAGATTTCGTCAATGCATTGTTTACCGCTGATATAATAAGGTCTTCTAATAGCTCCTTATCTTCCTTAATTGCTTCTGGATCAATAGTCAATTCTAATAATTGTTGTTTTCCATTGACTACAACTTTAACCATACCTCCACCAGAATCAGCGGATATAGTAAGCTCATCTAACTCGTTCTGCACCTCTTCAATTTTCTTTTGTACATCACGAGCTTGCTTTAATAGTTGAGCCATATTTCCTTTATTGAACATTTTTTCTCCTAATTAATTATTTCGCCATCGAATAATTCGATCAATTTTGCAGTTGTTTTCTGAATCTTTTTATCATCCCTTTTTTCAGAACTATCATCCTCTTTAGGTAATTTTGATTTACTCTTAATGAATACTGTTTTCAGAGGATAATTATACATTTTCTCTAAATATTTTTCTATTATATTTTTATTGTTCTCTAATGTCTTATAATTAAAATCATTGCCGTTAATAAATTTGATTTCCAGTCGATTACCTACGATCTGCACTAATTCACAATGCGATAAAACATTTCCGACCGATGGTCTTTCAGAAGTTAATGACTCTATGAAATCTTCCCACCTTTCATTGATTAAATCTAAATTAATGTTATTAATAGCTATTGGTTCATTTTTTGATTCAGAAATTAAATTGATATCTTTTTTCTTTCCGTCACTTTCAATTTTAATTGTGCTTTTGACTATAGGCTTTTCTAAGGATATTTTTGGTGCAACTTCTACAGATTGTTTTTGAGAAAGGTTTGGCATTGAAACATTACTTTGAAATTTATTGATTAACGACTCAATTGTAACTACCGAATCCATTTCAAGCAATTTCAGCAATGCTAATTCAACTAATATTTGCGGCTGAACGGCACGTTTTATTTGCGGCTCTATTTCAGTAATAACTTTAGATATTCTTAACATATCCCTAATATTGATTGATTTAGCTGATTCTATGTATTTATTCTTTAAGTCATCATTTAATTCGAGTGAATCTAAACCATTTTCAATAGTGGCTATCATCATATTTCTAACATGGCGATTTAGGCCCGTTACAAATTCCTGTAATGGCATCCCTTTGGATTTTATCTCGGCAAAAATATCAATCATTACTTTGCCATTTTTTGTTAGTATTGCATTAACAATATCGAAATATATTTCAACTGGTATAAGCCCGAGAACTTTGTTTACTGCATTGAGCGAAATATTTTCTCCTGTATAAGCAATTACTTGATCCAAAATGCTTAATGCATCCCGCATGCTCCCATCGGCCTTTTGGGCGATAATTCTTAAGGAATCCTTATCAATCTCAATTTTTTCTTTTTCTAAAACATATTTGATCTGTTTACTAATTGTATGAACTGTAATACTATTAAAATCAAAACGTTGGCAGCGAGAAATAATTGTTGCAGGAACTTTATAAATATCGGTCGTGGCCAATATAAATTTGCCATGTGCAGGTGGCTCTTCCAATGTTCTCAACAAAGCGTTAAAAGCCTGAGTTGTAAGCATGTGAACTTCATCAATGATGAAAACTTTGAACTTTGAATTTATTGGGGCATATTGAATTGCTTCGCGCAAACCGCGAATTTCATCAATTCCCCGATTAGATGCGCCGTCAATTTCAAGCACATCCATGTTTCTGCCATCGGTGATTTCAACACAATTGGAGCATTTATTACAAGGATTGCCAGGACTATCCATGCAATTCAGAGCTTTTGCGACCAAACGTGCCGTAGTAGTTTTTCCCACACCACGAGGACCGGTAAATAAATAGGCCTGAGAAACCTTATCTTTTTTAAAGGCATTTGTGAGTGTTTGGGTTACATGCTCTTGTCCCACTACCTCATCAAAGGTCTGTGGTCGATATTTTAATGATAATACTAAATAAGACATAATTAATATTTAACACAATATAGTGTTAAATCAAGATGTGTAATTTATTAATATTTACGGATTATATAATGAAAAAAATAGGTCGTGCATCAAAGATTGACAATTCGGAAAATTTAATAAGAAATAATAGTTAGCTCCACTTCAGTAGTCCACCGGCACATGGCTCAAATCTTTTACCGCTGCTTCCTTCCAGACCTGACGGAGTTCAAAGACGAATCATTGCGATGGATTGAAGTTTCAATACCACTTTTTATTCCAAATAAATTTCGACAATGCCGCTCAGTGATTTTCAATCCTGCTATAGCGGGTTGCAGGTTACAGGGCACCGCTACCTCCCCATCTAGCACGACCAATATTAATTATTTTGTGGAGCCGATGGGGATCGAACCCACGGCCTCAGCATTGCGAACGCTGCGCTCTCCCAGCTGAGCTACGGCCCCAATGGTCAAAATTACGAATTATTATTTATATATTACAATTCAATGAAACTGCTTATTCTAAATTAAAAAGCCAATTGAGCGATTATTAACAACTCAATTGGCTTTTTATAATATTAACTAAAAGCTATATATTTTTACTATTTCTTTCTTCTATAGAAATTGATTAGGAATATCCGTTAAACTCCTCACCGATAATATCACTATCGTATTTATGCCATTTTCTTTCCCACTCCGTCAATTCTGGTGGAACGGAAATCGGTCTTGGTTTCTCAACTGGCTTTTTAGATACAGATTCTCTTTTCTGATGCAAAACCTTTAATTGCTCTAATCTTTGTTCCTCTCTGATAATAGCAATTGATGGTTTCAAAATTGATGATGCCGCTTGGTCACTTCTGCTTTGCTGTTTCGATACTAATTTGGGATTGGGCACATCTATTTCAATCTCAATCACTTCACCAATGTGTTGATCTTTCTGCAATGGTTTATTTACTTCTGAAGATTGAGCCCGCATTTGCTGCAGTCTATCCGACTTCAGTTTGGCATCGGCCATAACCTTTTCGGAAGCGGATTTTTGAATATTAGTGATTTTTTCGCTGATCGTTTTTGTGATTTCTTCAGATTTGGTGGATACCTTTGATCGAGTTTCCGTTTTTCTATCCTGTACATCAATTTTAGCCTTATTTTGGTCTGCAATAGATTTTAAACGGTTAATTTCAAGATCATGTACTATATTTGGTAAATCTGTCTTGAATGTCTTAACAGCATTATTAATTCTATCAAATAATGCTTCTTGGACCGGACCACCATACCCACCGTTTATTTTTTTGATAAGATAACCAAATTTTTCTACAAAGTAGATTTTTTCGGGATCTAACATCCCGATTTGATTATCGCTTTTGTTAAGTGTTCTCACTTTTTCCCCCAACTAACAAAAGGGATTATTCCCCGTTAAAAATTAATCTATCAGTTGAATAATTTCCTCTAATTCAGGAAATCTGCCTTGCTGTTTCTTTGAAAATACTAATTTACCGTTTTTCTGAACCTCGTAAACACCGCCCCCTGAAGGCACCAGTTTTAACTCTAAAATAGCATTTCCATACCTTTCTAACAAATCGCTCGCCATCCTGGCAGCTCTAGGTAAATAGTTTCACGCGTTGCAGTATTCAATCGATAGTCTCACCTATGCTCCTGTACTTCTCACCATAAAGCAGTTAATTTTAAATACTTATAATAGTTGAATGCAAGAATTATTTTGACAGTAAATAATCCCGCACTAAAAATGCGATTGACACATATGATTGGTCAACGTCGGACATTCCAATTTCGCACATTCGGCTTGATGAATATCCATTTAATTTACGCTCTTCGGCTGTTAATTGGACTTTATTAATTTTAACAGCATTTTTTGTCAATTGCGGAATAAGCATCCCCCTATCTCCCGCAAATCCGCAGCAGTTACTATTTTCAGGTGTGATAACTTTTGCTGCACATTTTCTTGCAATGTTACTCAATAAAGAAGTTTGATTCATTTTTTGAGTTGAGCAAGTTGGATGAAGTACTATTTCTCTATTAAGCGGACTTCGATCATAATCTTGAATCATACTATGTAAAAATGGAATTATATCAATGAACTTAAGTTTCTTCCATTTATTCAAGGCTACCAAGGATATATCTTCGTTCGGATTTGCAAATTTGTATGTACATGGAGATGTATCAACAACTATTGGTGCCTCACCTTGATAGGACGCTTTGTACAATAAATTGATTGTCCTTTCAAACATATCCTTACCAGTATTTAAAAAACCCTTTGAACTAAATGGTGTACTGCAACATGTATCATCGATTTTATCGGGAATGATTAATTTCACATTAACTAAATCGGCAATTTGTCCCATGATATCAATTAATGATTGATTATTGGCATCAGCACTTATAGTGCGACTAATACACGATGGATAGTAAATATATATTTCTCCTTTGCCATATTCCTTGGTTTGAGAAATATTTTTATTGGACCAAACCATAGAATTCCATACCGGTATTCGATGCTTAGAGATTTTATTAATCCAACTAAATGTATTATTTAAAATTTTTGAACCAAATACTTTTTCTTTAAGATTTAATATTTTAATTGCAAATTTGATAGATTTGGTTGTCAGGCTAAAATGATTTGATATCCATGCCGCTATTAATATTCCAAATCTACCATTATTTTGGCTTCGTAACTCTTGGATAAATTCACCTGTATTAATATGAATTGGACAAACGGTTTCGCACATCCCATCAACCGCACAGGTCATCTCTGTATAAAAATTATAATCATTTACTAACTTTTTCGATAATACTACTTTATCCAATTCAACAATCTTCATCTCTCTGCTTACACTAATTCTTTGCCTCGGAGTAAAAGTAAAACCTCTTGATGGACAAACTGGTTCACAAAATCCACACTCAACACATAAATCTATTTTAGCGTTAACATTCGGCATCGGTTTAAGATTTTGGATATGAATTTTATTATTATTATTTAAAATAACTCCGGGATTCAAAATATTATCAGGATCGGCTAATTTTTTAATTTTCCACATCAGTTTGTACAGCTTACTTCCCCATTCTAACTCCACGAATGGTGCCATATTTCTACCTGTACCATGTTCTGCTTTTAGAGAGCCATTATATTTGTTCACGGTTAGTTCTACAACCTCATCAATCATAGCCTGATAATTACTAATGCCTTCATTAGAATCTAAATCAATTGATAAATTAAAATGTATATTTCCATCTTTGGCATGACCAAATACTACAGCATCATCAAATTTCCATTTCGCAAAAATGCGATGAAGGTCAGTAACTGCATCACCTAAATTTTCAATGTCAAAACAGATATCCTCAGTAATAACACTCGTCCCCGGTTTTCGAAAAGAACCGATTGTTGTAAATAAATTTTTGCGGATTTTCCAAAGTTTTAATCTAGCTTCCTCTTCTCTTTCAAATTTTCCAATTAATGATCCATTAAGGAGTTTTATTTTTGATGTTAGATTTTTTTCTATATCGGACAATGCTTTATCAGAATCTTCCTGAAATTCACAAAGCAATGCAGTAGCTCCTTTTTGCATAGAATCTATACCATAAGGTGTCTTGTCTAAATATTTAGCTGTCATCAAAGATGCGTAGTCCATCAATTCAAGCGCTTGAACACCGGTATCTCTGATTGATTTAATAGCATCACAGGCAGATTTTATTGTAGGAAACATAATTAAACCGGCTGTTTTACATGGGAGATCAGGTACCGTTTCAAGTTCAATATTTGAAATAAAGGCAAGAGTGCCCTCTGATCCAACAAGTAAATGTGTAAAAATATCCAATGGATGTTCATATTCTAAAAAGGAATTAAGTGAGTAGCCAATAGTATTTTTTAGGCGATATTTTTCTTTTATTTTTCTACTAAATATTTCATTGTGAATGATATGTGTCTTTAGTGATATTAATCCTTCGGCAAGTTCTTTTTCTATGTTTGTGAATAGATTATAGTCTTCTTTATCTGAAGTATCATATATATTCCCATTTGAAAGTACAAATCTAACATTTTTTAAAGTATTATATGAATTACATGGTTTGCCGGTTGTCATACCCGATGCATTATTTGCAACGATACCCCCAATTCTTGCAACTTTTAAGGATGCAGGATCGGGTCCGATTCTGCGTTGATATTTCCTTAATTTTTGATTGGCGTGTTCTCCAATTACTCCGGGCTCCAATAGTATAGATTGCCCATTGTTTCTTACTTCAATCTTTTGCCAATCATACGCAATTTCAGCAATTATTCCATTAGTTACTGTCTGTCCAGAAAGTGAAGTACCACTTGCACGAAAGGTGATTGACTTATTTAGACTACGTGCATATTTAAATAAATTTTGAATATCCTCTTCATTCTTAGGACGGACTACAAGTTCAGGTAAGAGGCGGTAAATACTTGCATCCCTTGAATACGCAAGTCTATTGATTTCACGATCAAATACGATATTTTTATCTATATAATCAGTAATCGTCATAGAACTAAATAGAAATGGAATATAGACTAATTATCTGAAACTTGATAATTGGGTGCTTCTTTTACTATTCGCACCTCATGAGGATGGCTTTCTTTTGCTCCGGCAGTTGATATCTGAATAAATTTTGAATTTTTTCCGAAGTCCTTTATATTTTTCACTCCACAATAGCCCATTGAAGACCGAACACCGCCTAAAAGCTGGTGAATAGCGTTACTTACTGAACCTCTGAAAGGAACCATCCCTTCAATTCCCTCGGGGACTAATTTAGTTGCCTCCGTCCCTTCTTGAAAATATCTATCTCCGCTACCATGACTCATTGCACCTAGTGAACCCATTCCGCGATATGCTTTATATTGCCTTCCTTCGTACAAAATTGTTTCACCGGGACTTTCTTCCATTCCGGCCAAAAGACTTCCTAACATGACAACATCTGCTCCTGCTGCAATCGCTTTAGCGATATCACCGCTATAGCGTATACCACCATCAGCAATTACCGGAATTCCATGTTTTTTAGCCTCATCGACACCATCAATAATAGCTGAAAGCTGAGGAACTCCGACACCTGCAATGATCCTTGTTGTGCAACTTGCACCTGCGCCAATACCGATTTTGACACAATCCACACCGCTTTCAATAAGTGCTTTGGTCCCTGATTTCGTAGCAACATTGCCTGCAATCAGAGCAGTTTTTCCAATTTTAACTTTAATTCGTTCAATTGTCTTCAATACGCCTCTGGAGTGTCCATGCGCCGTATCAATTACTATGGCATCAACACTACTTTCGTTCAGTGCGATTGCTCTTTCAATAGCATCTTTACCAACACCTACCGCTGCAGCGACTCTTAATCTTCCCGTGTCATCTTTACAAGAATTAGGAAATTCTTCATTTTTTTGAATATCTTTAACAGTAATTAAACCAGCTAATTTACCATTTTTATCTACAACAAGTAATTTTTCAATGCGGTGTTTCTGAAAAATTTCTTTAGCAGTTTCCAAGGTTGTTCCAATCGGCACTGTAATCAAATTTTTAGACGTCATCCTTTCCGTAACAGATAATGACAGATTATTTTCAAATCTAATATCTCGATTGGTGAGGATACCTTTTAATTTTTTACCATCAATAACAGGCAGTCCGCTAATTTGATATTTTGCCATTAATGATTTTGCATCACCAATAGTTTGTGATAAATCTAAAGTAATCGGATTAATAATCATCCCGCTTTCTGACCGCTTAACAATATCAACCATTTCTACTTGTTTAGCGATGCTTAAATTTTTATGGATTACACCCATACCACCGGCGCGCGCTAAAGCGATTGCCATTGCCGATTCGGTTACCGTGTCCATAGCAGCGCTTAAAATTGGAATATTCAGTTTAATTGATTTTGTCAAGTTTGTTGATAAATCTACATCTCGCGGTAAAATAGACGATTTTTGAGGAACCAATAAAACATCATCAAAAGTTAAAGCGTATTTAAATGGAGGACGATTGCTCATTAAAACTAATCGAGTTTCACTTTTTTATTAACGGCATTTAGAATTTGACCTGAACGAATCAATTCTGCAATAATTTCTAAATCTTTATGATAGGGATGGTCACCATGTTTAATATTGATATGTTTTTTAATTAGCGACAAAACAGGTCTGATTCCAGTACCGGATTTAAGTTTATTATGAAATAATATTTCAGCACGTGCAGCAACTAATAATTCGGCTGACAATATATACATTACATTTTCTATAATTCTAAGCGCTTTTCTACCTGCCCATGGTGCCATGCTGACAATGTCCTCTTGTCCGCCAGATGTAGAGATTGAGTCCACGCTTGCCGGATGAGCCAAGGTCTTATTCTCTGATGCCAATGCTGCAGCAGTAACATGAACAATCATACAACCCGATTCTATACCGGGTTTACTAACAACGAAAGGAGGAATCGTTGGTTCAATTCCTTTCATAAAATAATTAATACGCCTTTCCGAAATTGCTCCGATTTCACTCATAGCGATTGCCAGGTTATCCATCGCTTGTGCGACATATTCAGCGTGAAAATGTCCGGAACTATGCACAGAACCATCCGGTAAAATCAGGGGATTATCACTGACACTATTTATTTCCTGTTCTACCATTTGCTTACTTCCTTGAAATGATTCTCGACTTGCTCCGTGAATATGAGGAATGCAACGCATACTATATGGATCTTGGACTCTATCACAATTTGCATGGGATGCTACTATTTTACTATCGTTAAGCAAATTCCAAATATTTTGTGCAACTGATTGCTGTCCTTTGTGATCCTTTAATTTGTGAATATTCTTACTAAATACTCTCCTAGATGATAAACTAGCCTCAACTGATAAGGCTCCAATTATATCAGCAGTTAACAGCAATATTTTTGCTTCATTTAATGCTTTTATTGCAAATGCAGTTGAAACTTGAGTCCCATTTATTAAACTCAATCCCTCTTTGGGATGCAATATCAGCGGCTCTAACCCAACTTCTTTCAACGCTAATAGACTTGGAATAATTCGATCTTGAAAATGTACTTCACCTTCACCAATTAGTGCTAATGCCATATGTGCCATCGGCGCCAGATCACCGCTTGCGCCGACTGATCCTTTCCGAGGTATTATCGGCAAGATATCATGATTTAAAAATTCAATTATTTGATCAGCAACTGATTGTCGAATCCCGCTCACACCTTTAGCATAAGTCAATAACTTTAAAAACATGATGATACGAACTAATCCCAAATCGATTGGTTTGCCAATTCCGGCAGCATGACTTCTTATTAGATTTAACTGCAACTGCATTTGGTCTTTCTTTTCAATTGAGACTTGACTTAATTTGCCGAAACCGGTATTCACACCGTAGATCTTAACATTTTTTTTCTGAAGTTCAGTAAAAATGTGATGTGAATCATTGATTGACTTTTTAACTTGGGGAGTTAGTCGAACACGAACATGGTTATCTAAGAATTTCTTAAAATCACCAATACAATACTTTCTGTGCTCAACGGATATAGTTGACATATAGAAATTTATGATATTAATGTATAGTTATTCAACTTCGTAAATAAATAAAAAACCCTGCGATATTTCGTCACAGGGCTTTTTATTAATCTAAATTACCTAACTAATCCAAATAGATTGCTAATGTTAAAACCCCAACCGATGATATACCAAAATAGCTATATTTACCACCTTCATAGCTTGTTTCAGTACCGGAGGTCTCCTTTACAACCATATCCGGTTCTGAACCAAAAGTAAAGCCCAAATGATATTCAGCTGCTAAACTTACTGCTGCATTTATGGCATACTCTACACCCAGTAATCCAAAAACATTAAATGCTGTTAAGGCGTTGCCGTCTAAGAAATTTTTAACTTCTCTTGCTGTTAGCGGTGTCCCTTGCGGACCCGAAACCGCCTCAATATATTTTGTTCTAGTCATGAAAAAACCGCCGCCTGCTCCAAAGTATGGATCGACTTTTCCTTTATTCTTGTGCATTTCACCTGCGACTTCTAACCCGATACTAAATTCTGAATCTGAACCATCTTCACCAACCCATCCTTGTGGAATGAATTCGACTATTGCTTCTTTCTCATGACTAAGCGAAAATGCACCACGTACAGCGGTTTTATCATTGATAAACTTTTTATAACCGAATCCTCCGCGATAATTATCAGCCCATAAAAATCCTAAGCCACTGAATTCAAACAACATAGCGTTGTCGCCTTTTACATGCGGTACATATTTTGTTTGTCCAAATGATAAACTACTTAAAAGTAATATTCCCATAAGAACTATTATTATTTTTTTCATTATTGTATCCTTTTTATTGATTTTATTTTAGTAATTACTCTAGTTTTATTGAAAATCTGCGGCAATTTCAATTTTCGGTTTATTGTAGTATTTCTCTAAATCTGCTTCAAGATAATCCAATACCAGTTCAATTTCTCTATGATTTTGCGAACTACGATATACTTTCAACATATCTTTTAAATTATCAGCTGCTTCTTTCTTTATTAGAATTTGATTATTATTACTATATTGCAAGTCATGCACAATTCCAATACTATTTTTCAATAATTCATAATGTTCTTTATAATATTTATTTACAAGATTATTTTTTATTCCATAATCGCTTAAAATATAATAACAAGCAATGTAATCTAAACCTTTTTCAGATTTAGAAAGATAATTATCTCTGAAATCGTATGATTTGGTTAGATGATCATTATGTTCCTCTTCATCTTCAACCCCTAATACTAGGTTCAAACAATTTTCGAAAAGGTTAGAGATAAAATAATCAGTGTAAGAGGCGGCAAGAAACCTGGTTATCAAATTGCTAACTTGTTGTTGTAATATCCTATCCCACTCTTTATCCCCACCTGCTGTACTATTAATATCGAGTACACTGGTCGTTTTACCAAGGGATTGGTCGGAGCTGCCAGTAATTGAATTATCGGTTGTGCAGGTAGAAATTAGAAAAAATGAAGTAATTAAAATTATTTTAATTGAATTTTTAACTATAACCATAATTCTCATTCCTTAATTTAGTTATTAAAAATTAGGGATTTAAAAATTAAAGTACATTAAAATTTTATTTAAAATCCAATGCAATTACTGATTTGGGTTTATAATAATATTTCTCTAAATCGGCTTCAAGGTAATCTAGAACCGGGTCAATTTCAGTATGTTTTGGATGATTTCTATATAACTCTAACATCTCTTTAAGTTCATAGTAGATTTCTTTATCTATTAATATTTGGTCATTATTATTTCCATATTGTAAATCATTGGCTTTACCAACACTCTTATGAATTAATTCCCGATGTTCTTTAAAATGTTGGCTAAATAAATTGTTTTGTATGCCGTACTTACTAATTTCATAATAATATTTAGTATAATCTTTGCCTTTGTTCGATTTTGTTAAATAATTATCTCTAAAGTCATAAGAATTTATAGCTAAGTATGGGTCATCGTCTGGGCGACCGATTCCTTCGTACGAGATCTGACATACAGGATCGGATGGATTAGGATTGTTATTGGGACGGATCAGATCCGATAGCCTTGGTGGATCGTCACCACTATTGACATCATAAACATCGTTTGTTTTGCCAATATTTCGCTCAGAGCTTTGTGTTATTGTACTGTCATTTGTGCATGAAAATGTAAGTAGAACCAAAACGGTTGTAGTTATCCATATTCCACATTTATTTGAACACATTTTATTTCCTATTAAAAGAGTTGTGATTGGTTGATTTAAAAAGGTTGTTTAACAATACTAATATTACATATTGGTTTTTTCGTAAAACAAAGGAAATCTATTTGGATTAAAAATATTTTTGGTATTATATGTTAACAATCACACCCGTCAACTCAAATTCTGTTGCATCAGTAATTTTTACGTTTTTAAAATTACCAATTTCCGTAGCTCCAAAAACTTTAACAATGTTGTCAACGTCAGGTGAATCAAACTCAGTACGACCAATTGCATAATCTTCTTTTAGTTCATCAATTAAAACGGTCATCGATGAACCAATTAATGCCTCATTTTTCTCAAGCATGATTGAATTTTGCAATTCCTGTAGATAAAGTTTTCTATCATTCTTAACTTGACGAGGAACATCATCCTTTAATTTTTCAGCTAATGTGCCTTCTTCTTCAGAATAGGTAAAGATCCCGAGTCTATCAAATTGGATTTCTTCGATAAAATTGTATAACTCTTTAAAGTCATCTGCTGTTTCACCCGGATAACCAACAATCACCGTTGTCCGTAATCTGATATCTGGTATCGCTTTCCGTATCTTTGCTATTCTATTGCGAATGCCGGTTTGACCTAAACCGCGTCGCATTGATGAGAGTATATTATCAGATGCGTGTTGAATAGGTATATCGAGGTATTTACAGAATTTATTCATTTTAGCAAGCGAATCGATAATATTTTGGGAGAGATGAGCAGGATGTGCATAATGCAACCGTATCCATTTTAACGGCTCACCGATTTTATCTAATTCCGTCATTAAAATTCCAAGATGTGTTTTATCTTTCAAATCCCACCCGTACGAGGTCGTATCCTGCCCAATGATCAATAATTCTTTAACTCCATTACCAACCAGTCGCTCAGCTTCCTCAACAATGCTATTTATTGGGCGTGATATTTGCTTCCCGCGCATTAGCGGAATGCTGCAGAATGAACATCCATTATCACAACCCTCAGTGATCTTCAGATATGCATAATGACTTGGAGTAAGTAAGGACCGAAAATAAAGTGGATCATCTTTTAAGAATGGCTTTCCGGTTAGATACGATACAATTTGCCTATGATCATTTACACCGAAAAATTGATCAACTTCCGGTATTTCCTTCTTTAATTGTCCGGGGTAACGTTCAGATAGGCAACCCATCACAATCAATTGTCGTAGCTTTCCTGTCTTTTTTAATTCAGCTGCTTCTATGATTGAATCAATTGATTCCTCACGTGCTTGATCTAAAAATCCACAAGTATTGATAATAATTGTGTCAGCTTCTTCTGGGGTATTCGTAAAAATTAAATTTGATTTTTTAAGTCCACCGATTATTATTTCGGAATCAACCAAGTTCTTGGCACAACCAAGACTTAATAAATATATATTTTTAGCCATTTAAAGCATCATTACCGATAATCGATTCTACATATTCAAGAGCATTAAATGGGATTAAATCATCTATTTTCTCACCAACACCAATATACATCACCGGAATTTTCAATTCTTCATATAAAGGAAATGCAATACCACCTCTTGCTGTGCCGTCCATCTTAGTTAGTATAACTCCATCAATTTGAAATAGTTTTGTGAATTCCCTTGCTTGGATAAGTGAATTTTGTCCAAGACTTGCATCAATTGTCAAAAGTGATAATATTTTAAGTTCCGGAAAATGTTGATTAACAAGTCGTATCATTTTTTCGAGTTCAGCCATCAAATTTTTATAGGTATGCAATCTTCCGGCCGTATCGACAATTACTATATCGCTATTTTTCTTTTGGGCTGACTTCAATCCATCGAATAAAACTGAGCTTGGATCGCTTGATTGCGCGTTAGAAACTATGTCTAACTTTAGTCTATATGCCCATTCTTCCAATTGTTCTGAAGCTGCTGCACGATATGTATCGGCACCAATTAGAAACACTTTTTTATTTTGGTTCTTTAGTAGATTTGCAAGTTTAGCAATGGTTGTAGTTTTGCCGGTGCCGTTAACGCCTACTACAAAAACAACAGATTTAGGTGGAATAACGGGAATTTCACTATTGTTTGGCAGATGCTCTAATAATACCTCATTGATTAGTCCAATTGGATCATCAGTTTTAGTATTAGTTAATTTTTCAATTATTAGTTCGGCAGTATTTATTCCAATATCGGATGCAATTAAACTCTCTTCCAAATTTTGCAATAATTCATTATCGATTTTTGTTCTTTTTAGCGCTTTAAGCGATTCGCTAAGTGAGCTTCGGGTTTTGCTCAAAGCTTTAAATATCCTGGCTCCAAATTGCATATTGCTTATATTTTTTTAAATTCTACGATAAATCGTTTGATATACATTATCCAACTTATCACAAGCAAAATGAAAGCTGTCCATAGAGAAATATTCCGAAAATATTCCGCTGAAGGAAATTGAAATACATAAAACACTAGCATTAACGCGACAGCTGCTGTTGCCCATTTCCCTGGTTTATTGGCACTATTAACAAAACTTGTATGGTTAATCAGATATAATCCGGGTAGGGCTATTGAGGCGTATCTAACAATAAAGAGTATAAAAAACCACATCGGGAAAATACCCGACATGACTAAATAAAAAGTTACTGATACGATGACAATCGAGTCAGCGAGAGGATCTAACCACATTCCTATATGAGTAACCTCATGAGCACGGCGGGCAATATAACCATCCAACGCATCAGAGGCGATAGTGATAATTATTAAAATTAAGAGTATTAGTGATGAATCCGGCTTTAATAAGAAATAAATAATTGGTATCACTAAAAATACTCTAATTAAGCTAATAAAATTAGCTAAGGTTAATATCCGCTCAGGATCGGTTATTCTTGATTTATTATTTTCCATAATTTTACAATTCTATAATTGAGTCACAAATACTATTAATAAAGCTATGTTCATGTGAGATTAATATTAAGTGTTTTTCTTCCAAATATTTTTCAAAATATGAAAGTAAATTTACTTTTTGTTTACTTCCCATTCCAAAAGTTGGTTCATCTAAAATTAATAAATCATAATTACAATTTAATAAAATTATAATCAGGGCAATTCTAAGGATTGACCATGATAAGTCCAACGCTAAAATATTGTTAATGTCTTCCCAAAATATATTGTTATCACCTAATGTAGATTTGATTTTGACCAACTGCAAATTATTCAATTTTTTATTGTTAATTAAAAGATTGACAAACTCTTGTAATGTCATGACTCCTAATAATTTTTCAGGAAATTGGTCAAGATATCCAATATCAACGTCTTCATTCTGACAAGATAATTTTATCGAACCTGAAACCGGTTTTTCTACATACAACAATAATGATGCAAGTGTCGATTTTCCGCTTCCATTATTACCACTAATACCTAAACATCTAAAACTATTTATATTTTTCGTAAAATTATTGAAAATAGATGTTTTTCTGTCATAATAGAACGAAAGATTTTTGATATCCAACTCCAAACCACCTTTTGGGATACTTTTTTTAGGTAATTCTGTAAGAGATATTTTATCTTTTTCTAATAGACCATTTGAAGTCAATTCCCATTTTGTATTACCAAATTTGAGATCACTTTCATCAGATGTGGTCCAGATAATTATTGTGCCTGACTGCTTATTTGTTAAGTATTTCTCAACTACTTTACTTTTCAGCTGATCACTTAAAAAGGATAATGCATTATCAATTAATATAATATCGGCAGGTAATGAAAAAGTCGTAGATATATTTAATAATTCTTTTTCGCCGCCACTTAAGGTAACCGGATGTCGATTAGTGTCTACAGAAAATAATAGTTCATTTTCTATTTCATTTAGTTTTTTTCCGATTTGTAGTGAGTCCTTGGAGTTACACTCAAGACCAAAGGATAATTCATTTTCAATAGTGTTGCTTATGATTTGTGAATCAGGATTTTGATAAATTACTTTACATTTTTTGGATTCACTTTTTGAATTACTAGTTAAAGTATCAATTAAGGCGGTCTTGCCTGAGCCGCTTTCTCCGTAAATTACATGCAGTCCAGGTAAAAAAACGTAATCTTGAAATTGTGAATTTGTTTTATTATCTAATTGAATTTTCAAAGATACGGAGTTAGTCACGAATGATCCCACGGACAACCCTGGTGGCAGACCCAATATTATCATGTATAACACGTGTGGCGGCTAAACTCGCATCTAAAAACCGATTTTTATCATTTAACAATACTTTCATGACATCATAAAATTCAGTTCCATTATTAACAGAAAAACCACCACCTGTTTTCAACAACTCAATCGCTTCTTGCGATTTGTGATATTTGGGACCAAATATGACCGGAAGACGTGCGATTGCCGGTTCCATTACATTATGTATTCCACTATTAAATCCGCCGCCAATGTAGGCGATTTGTCCTTGCCAGTAAAATTTTGAGAGTACGCCCACGATACCAAGAATTGCGATCCGGTGATTTTGAATATCCGTTATTTTTTTTGAGCGAATGATTAATGGATCATATCCGTGCGATGTAAATATTTTAAAAGAAGATTGTAAATATTTTTCAGAAGGTTCATGTGGAACCCATAGAATATTCAATTCATCATCTTCCTCCATAAGTCGCAAGAGGGGATTAATAATTTTTCTTTCATCGCCCGGCCAAATACTCCCTAATATTAATCTTTTTTCCCTCATTAATACTGTAATTGTCCGATCTTTTGTTACTTTATCCGCTTTTTCCTTTACTTGGTCATATCTTGGATTACCCATCACACGTACTATTGGTCTATTTTTCTGTTTTAGTATTTTGTTTAATTGACGATTATCCTCTTCAGTAACAGTGTAGATAGTGGAAAATGATTGATAGACTGACCGATAGAAATTTTTAATTAATGGAAGAACTTTGGAAGTATCTTGCTTAAATCTTGCTGCAAATACGGCAGTGTGAATTTTTCGTTGTTCAGCTAACCATACAATGTTTGGCCAAATATCGTAAGATGCAAAAATAATTTTCTTCGGGCGGACTATTTTTAACGCTCTGCGAATTGACCAAATAAAATCGAATGGTAAGTAAATTTTACAATCTATATTTTTATTATTTACATTGTTATATCCAGAAGGCGAGAAAAAACTTGCTATGATATAACAATCCTTTTCAATCTCTTTCAAACCCTTTAAGATTGGAATAACTTGTTCAAATTCGCCATGCGACGCAGCATGAAACCAATATACATCTCTATTACCCCACTGTCGCGATGCTTCCCTTAATATACTTATTGCGTAAAATCGTCCATTTAAGCCTTGTCTCAACTTATAATTAAAGATTGCCCCAATACTAGCTAATATGAATATTATTGGATAGGCAAAGAGATTGTAAATAATGAACCAGAAATATTTCATACTATCATATTTTGAAAAATTTTATCATATACTAATTCCGGAGACAATGTTGTCATACAGTATTGTTCATCGCGATAGCATTTGCGCTTACCGTTTTGTGAACAAGGTCGGCACCAAATTTCCTTATTTTCAATTATTATTGAATCCTTTCGGTTTGTACCCGCACCGGTTTCACGAGTAGTAGGCCCCAATATCACTGCTACACGTTTTCCTAATGCTTCGGCAATATGTGTTAATCCTGTATCTGCTCCAATTACATTTTTTGAATTTGATAAAATCGCCATTGCTTCACGCAAATTAGTCTTACCCTGTAAATTCAATATTTTAGAATTATATTTTGAAATTTCAGAACAAATTTCATCATTTTTTCCACCTAAAATTACAAAATCAACATCATTTTTTCTTTTTATTTCTACGAGCAAATGGTGATAATATTCAATCAACCAACTTTTTTGTGGCCAAGCAGCACCTGGAACAATTGTAATATAGGGTTTGGTAATTCCTTTTTTCTTAAGCAAAACATGAGTTTGTTTTTTTTCTTCTTCTGATACTAATAAGTAAGGTAACGGATACTCATTTGTAGTTGACAAATTTGCGATAGGTTGATGTAACAATTTCAACTGGGAAAAATCGTCTTCAAAATAATTTTTATGAAATCTGAACAGTAAAAACCTTTTCCATCTTGGTTTTTTTAAATAATATTTTTGAATTTTTCGAACAAAAAACCGAATAATTCTCGATCTTAATGAATTGTGAAAATCAATTACCAAATCATAATCAGAATTATTAATCCAAGTGCCGGTTTTTATTAACTTTATAAAATCTGACTTTCTAGTAAAAGGAATAATCTTATCTATATATTTGTTTCCTTCCAGAATTGGAACATAATCATGTAAAGTTAAAATATCAATTTTTGCATTTGGGAAGATTGTTCTAAGTGATATGATTGGTGACATAGTCAATACAATATCACCAATCGAGCTAAATTTTATTGCAAGTATTCGTTTAGGAATGGCAACCTTATTTTTTACGGTTACCATTATAATTTACCAATTCAATTAATTTTTGCTTATAAACTGTATCAGGATAGTTTTTTATTGAAGAAATTGCTTTATCAGAATATTCAATTATTTTTTTATTTGCATATTCAAACCCCCCGGTAGCTGATATAATTTCTTTCAACTCATTTGTGATCTGCTTGGTCCTTTTTGCTTTTCGCAATAAACGACCAATTTGTCTACCTGTCGATTTATCTGAATTATTCATACTATAAACAATTGGTAAAGTTATCATATTGCTGATAACATCCTTTGCCAGGTCTTTACCAGTATCCGATTTATTACCAAGTAAGTCGAATAAATCGTCTTTTATTTGAAAAGCAATTCCCAAATTAATTCCAAAAATTTTCATTGCTTCATGATCAGTTTCGTTTTCTGTTGCGGTAATTGCTCCTAATTCACAAGCAGTTGAAATCAATGAAGCAGTCTTTTTTTCGATCATTTTGTAATATATTTTTTCGTCCATACGTTTATTGATCGATTTCTCGATCTGCAGCAATTCCCCTGAGCTTAAATCTTCGGCGGTTCGTCCAATGCTATCTAAAACTTTAAAATTTTGCATCTTGACCATATAAATCAGCGATTTACTTAAAACATAATCGCCCATCAGCAAAGAAATTTTATTTTTCCAAACTCTGTTCAATGATGGCCAACCCCGTCGATATTCGGCATCATCAACAATATCATCATGGATAAGAGTCGCTATGTGTAATAACTCCATAACAGCAGCTGCGCGATAAGTATTTTCAGTCGGTTTACCGCAAATATGGGCTGCCAATATAGTTAAGATAGGACGGAATCTTTTTCCGCGCCTTTGAATAATATATTTACTGACGGTATTGATCAGTTTAACGTCAGATTTAAGAGCTGAATCAAATTCAACTTGAAATTTTTCTAAATCAGCCTTAATCGGCTCGGTAATATTTTTAAGAATGGAATTTGACATTAAGCTGAATTTTCTTCTTTTTTTTGTTTTGCACGCTTTACAATAGCAGAAACCAAGATGCTTATTTCATATAATATCATAAGCGGAAATGTCATTATCAGCATGCTGATTGGATCCGGCGGTGTGATAAATGCCGATAAAATCATAATTCCGACAATCGCATGCCTGCGATAAGTTCTAAGGAATTTAGGAGTTAATATTCCGACTCCTGTTAAAATGAATGATACAATTGGCATCTCAAAAATAATTCCTGCCCCAAGCATTAACCACGTAATGAAACTGAAATAATAATTTATTGAAATGTTATTTTGAACATCACCGTAACCCATTGATGTAAAAAAGTTTAGGGAAAATGGTATCAAAACAAAATAGGCGAACAAAATACCACATAGGAATGCAATGTAGGTAAAAATAATTATTGGTAAAATAAATCTAATCTCTGTTCCATACAACCCGGGTGCGGCAAATTTCCATAATTGATAAGTTATTATTGGAAGTCCTAATATAAATCCACCTACGAACGCCAATCCCCATTTTACCATGAACATACCCTGAACTTTGAGGACTTGTAGAGTGAATTGGTCGCTTATTTTTAGAGTTGGAGCCACTAAAATATCCATTATTGTATCAATAAATATGAATGATATAATTGATCCCACAAGTACCGCTACAAGCGATTTAATAATGCGCCAACGGAACTCTTCTAAGTGATCCAAGAAGCCCATTTCTACTACATCTTTAGCCATTTTTTGTTGCATCCATTAATTGATTAGCAATTTCATATGCTGATGATTTTATTGATTCCACACTTTTAGTACGTAGTTCCAATTCTTTCAATCGTTTTGAAGTCCAAAATTCATTTAATAATTGATTTTGTATTAAAGAAAATACTCTATCACGGTGTCTGTCTAATTTTTTCTGAGTTAGAATACCATTTTGATCCATTTTTGCTAAATGTTCAAATAAGTGTGAAAACAACTCATCGATTCCTTCTCCTTTGCTTGCAGATATATTTAATACTGGTGGTTCTAATCTGTTTTTCCCATGACTATTATGCAAAAGTGACCGCAAGGTGGTAGCCAATCTATTTGCGCCGGAACGATCTGACTTGTTGATAACAAAGAAGTCTGCTATTTCTATTAGACCGGCTTTCATTAATTGTACTTCATCACCTGATTCGGGTACTAACACAACAATAGCAATATCGACTGCTTTTATTACATCATACTCACCCTGTCCAACGCCTACGGTTTCAAAAATAATAATATCTTTTCCACTTGCAGCCAAAATATCTCCTACATCCTGCGATCTTTTTGCTAATCCCCCTAAATCACCACGCGACCCCAAACTTCTTATAAATACGTCATTATTCCAGCTAAATTTATTCATTCGCACTCGATCGCCGAGAAGTGCGCCACCTGTGAATGGGCTTGTTGGATCAACTGCTATCACACCAACTGATTGATTATTATCTAGCGATATTTTAATTAAGTGGTCAATTAACGTACTTTTACCTGCCCCCGGCGGACCAGTAATACCGATGCGTACTGCTTTATTGGTGTAGGGATAAATATCCTGATAGAATTGATTATCAAATATAACATTATCGATGATTTGAGTAATTACACGAGACAATGTCCGGTGATCATTTTCACGAATATTTTTAATTAAGTTTTTATCCATTAAATAATATTTTTATCAAGCAGGTAACAATTAACATAAAATTAATCTGAAAAATACAGTTTTTATTCTATCAATTCAAATTTGATATGAACTAATTTTTACTGATTATATATACAAATTACGAACAATGATATGCATTTAATCACAAAATATATCAAAAACGAGCTGCTAAGCAATTGTGATCCCCTAAAAGCGCTACAGATGCAAGCTTATATGAAAACCAAGCAACAATTCTATGGAGTTCAATCAAAATTACGAAAGCAAATCTTTCGAGATGCAATAAAAAGACATCCAATTTCGTCTCAAGAAGAATGGGAAAAGGTAATTATTGAACTATGGAATGGAAAGCATCGCGAAGAAATGTACCATGCATTAGAAGTTGCGGAGAAATATAAAAAATATCATACAGAGAATGCTTGGCAATTATTTGAAAAATTACTAAGAACCGCTACAAATTGGGATACTGTGGATTGGCTCTCGTCTAATTTAATTGGAAGACTTGTCGAAAAATATCGTTATTTAGAAAATGATATTTGGATTTGGACTTATGATGACAATTTTTGGGTGAGAAGGGCTTCGCTCCTAGTTCATCTAAAACATAAAGAAGAAACCAATATTAGATTGCTATCGCAAACAATTTTAAAACTTGCTCATGAAAAGGAGTTTTTCATCAGAAAAGCAATCGGTTGGGTTTTAAGACAGTACAGTTATACAAATCCTGAATGGGTCGTTCAATTTGTAGAACAATATGAAGATAAACTCTCCGGATTGAGTAAACGAGAAGCTTTGAAAGCAATAAAAAGGAAAACACTATGATAAAAAAGTATAGCATCATTTTAATATTTTCGTGTGCTGTAATATTTAGTCAATCTACAACATATAAAAATAATTATGGGACGAATTATATAAGTGGACAGTCCGGCCAGTTACGCAAATCATCATTTTCATGGACAATAGCAAAAAA
>RRYU01016825.1_pt1 | contig 30434 bp, 26 predicted proteins | sample 2162651 | NCBI WGS metagenome assembly RRYU01 (sample SAMN10267283, study PRJNA491782) | microbial mat metagenome | isolation source: biomat in the production well | place: Japan: Minami-Kanto gas field, natural gas well KTG3 | collected 2017-06 | reverse complement strand
GGGGGGGGAAGAGTTTCGAATGATCTCAAGGAATCATCCCACCCGTGAGACCGCATATCAAGCTGAGCTGTCCCTTATTTCCTTGCCTTCATGAACTTAATGGCGTCCTTCCATCGGGTTCTTGCCGCAGATGCTGGCTGGTACCCGTTGTAGGCATTGTGCCGAACGCATGAATACAATGACGTCACCTCTTACATCTGGTTCTCCGAGTACGGCGGCACACAGGTTTCAAAGGGCGCACGCCTGAAGTGATTGGAGCAATGGCTGCAACTTAAAGTTGCCATGGCATTGATTGCTATATCACTCAGTTGCGCAAGGCATGGCCCGTGAGTTTGAGGAACAGATCTTCCAGGGTGGGGCCCGCCACCTGTAAGCAGGTCAGGTCCACGCCGCATGCGGACAATTGGTCGATGCTGCCCTGGATGTCATCGGTGGCGGTTTCATACAGCCCATTGTGCTGCATGTAGGTCTCAGGGATCGAGGCCGGATCAGGAAAGGCGTCCATAGGTAGGCGGATCAGGGCGGAAGCGAAGTGGCGTGCCAGCAGTTCGCGTGGCGCGCCCTGTTCAATTATACGGCCGCGGTCCATGATGGCGATCTCGTCGCACAGTACACTGGCTTCTTCCATATAGTGGGTGGTGAGAAGAATGGTCTTGCCTTCTTCGCGAATCCCCTGGATCAGGTCCCAGAAGTTGCGTCGGGACTGGGGGTCCAGGCCGGTGGTGGGTTCATCCAGGAAGACCAGTTCCGGGTCGTTGACCAGTGCGATCGCCAACAGCAGGCGTTGCCGTTGGCCACCGGACAGGTGGCGGGTGTCGCGCGAGAGCAGTTCACCCAGGTGACAGAGTTCGATCAGCTCGTCCAGGGGACGGGTACGTGCGTAGAAACTGGCGAACAGCTCCAGGGCTTCTGCTACCGTCTGAAAATCCTGCAGGGCAGTGGTCTGGAATTGGATACCGATCGCTTCACGGTATGCGGCATCGCGTGGCCGGCCGCGGAACAGGGTCTCTCCGGCGTCCGCGCCGCTAATGCCCTCCAGAATCTCCAATGTGGTGGTCTTGCCTGCACCATTGGGACCCAGCAGTCCGAAACAACTGCCACGGCGTATCTGGAACGATACGCCGTCCACCGCCCGCACTTCCGGGTACTGTTTGATCAGATTGCGGACTTCAAGCAATGTTTCCATAAACAGTATCGACAGATTGCGAAAACTTGACTGGGCAACGCCACCGGCAGCCAAAAAGAAAAAGGCGATGCCGCCGGCATCGCCTTTTTCTTGGCTTGCGCCTGAAATCGCTCAATAACCGCCTTTACGCTTGCTTTCCGGCAGACCGGCGATCTTGCCAGCCTGTTTTGAGGGGTTTCCGGGGAACAGGTTGAACACATCCTTGGAGCCGACCTTGGTGCCCCATACTTTGCCCAGGTGCTTGTTGATCTCTCGATTGTTGGGCTGGTGACCGCTCTCGTTGACATAGCTGTCGCGAAGAAACCTCACCAGGTCCCAGTGCTTGTCGGTGAGTTCGATTCCCTCCTGTTTGGCCAGTTCTTCGGCCATTTCCTCAGTCCATTCATTGATATCCGCCAGGTAGCCGTTGTCATCGGTTTCAATGGTTTTGCCGTTTAATTCAAAGGACATCTCGGTTACTCCTTTTGCAGCTCTACATTGGAAGTGTAAACGTAAAATTATAACTAAAAATTACATGCTACGTGGATGGTAATACCTCAGGTTTCCACACGGGCGGAATAAACCCCCCGCGGAGAATCCTTCCGAGCGGTCTTCCGTCATACCTCGCGGGCTGCGGAAATATCCTTATGCGGAATGAAGATGCCGCATCCCAGCATGCGCAAGGCTCCCAGCCCCTGCTGCTGCAGCCTGACCGATTCCTGCACCGGCAGGTCAGCGAGCATCAGACTGCGTGTGCGGATTGCTCCTTCGGGGGTGTTCAGGGACCGGGTCTTACCACACAGGGCCTTTCGGATACGTATACCCATGGCTGAGAGTTCGTCGGCGGCCCATTCCAGAAATCGGTCTTCATCGTCATCCTCACTGACCACCTGGCGCGAGAAAATCGTGGGTTCGCTGCTCAGAGGCCTGATCTTGCCTTTGCCTATAATCATCGGGCAGCCGCCGATATCCAGTTCAATTCCATAGAGCGCCTCTTGCAAGGCATCGATCCGTTCCCTGGGCACGCGTATGGAGAGTTTGGTGCGGCGTGACAGCATGAGTAGCTGACCAGATCCGGGATCGGGCCGCTCCCAACCGTTCTGTGAGCCGGCCAGGTGCACCGTGTGTATGCCGATGCGATCGTCTTCGGCGATCCAGGGGGCGGATTCCCGCAGGGCGCAGGCCAGGTCGAAGGCATGATCCACCGGCAGTTCGCGGCAGTCGATTTGGAACGACAGGTCAACGACGTCATCCGGTATGGGGAAATCTCTGCCGGGTTCTTCTACTTGCCAGAACATATCAATCCATCTCCAGCCTTGCCTGCAGTGCCTCCCGGTCGAACCACCAGTCATCCTGCACCAGCACGTCCACCACGTTGCGCAGGCGCACCAGGAATTTGTCCGGTTCTTTCAGTTCCAGCCGCTCCATCCACAGGTCGAAGGCCTCCTGGCTGTCCACATCGCTGTGACTGCGCGCCACTTGCCCGAGAATCTGGTTGGTGTAGAACATCAGGCTTTCGCGCTGTTCGCCCTGAGCACGTATGTCCGCCAGGAACAGGGCGGTCGTGGCTGCCACGGCGGCGCCATCCGCATTGTCAGGTGTCTCCTCCACCACGTGGTTGAGCAGTTCGATCGATAACTCAGGGTCGATGGGGTAGGTGACGGCGAGCCAGATGCCCTGGCCCAGAGCGCACAGGGATTGGGCGTGATCCGCCTGAAACAGCACGTCACAGGTGTCGGCCGCGGATTCCCAGTCTTCCGCCTCGACGAAGACATCGAATATACCCCTGCCCAGGGGCCAGGCCTCTGCACCCCGTTTCAGTTCCACCAGGGTGCGGGCGATCTGCAGTTCGACATCCGCCCTGGCTTTGGGGACCGCATTGTCCAGCTCACTCAGGCTCTCCTGCAGGGCCACGAGATGGGATTCAAGGGCGGCTTCCTCGGCAATCCGGTTGGTTGCTGATTCAGCCACCGTATCGGTTAATACCAGCGTATTGATATCAATTGGCTTCATGTGATGGCTCTGCATTGCTGCTCGTAAAATTCCCGGTTGTTTGATCATTGGCTCGCTTTGGATGATCCCGTTAACTGCGGAATCTGGTATCTGTCACTGCATTCCCGGGTCCACAATTGATGCAAGCTGTATCAATTAGCGCACTCAATGGGTGATCCAGTCCTGCAGGTGCGTCACCGTCTGGGAGGTCAGCGGATCAGTCCACTGAAGGTTGCCTCCAGGCGGTCCTCCCAATCGACTGGCGTGTCCGGGTATGGAGGGACTATATCCATGCGGAAGAAGCGCTCGCCGCTTGCAGCCACTGCCTGGATTATCGGGATCAACTCATCGAAGGATTCGATCTGGTCGTTGGCGATCATAATGTCACTCAGTTTCAGCATCGGAGTTCCTGCCTTAAATATGGTATGCCCAGGCTTTCATAAATTACCTGGCTTTTTGCGATGCTGGAATATGTTAGGCCTGTGGTTTCGAAAACAAGTCAATGGCCAATCTTTCGGCAATTATCAAAAGGGGATATCGAGACACCAGGATGCCGACACAATCATCAGCTTATGATTCATCGCATGATATGGATTTGCTGAAAAACGCTTACAAATTGTTTTTATGAGTCACCGCCCATACAGCCGCATCCACACGGGATTTCAGCCCCAATTTCTTCAACAGGTGCCTCACATGCACCTTGACCGTGGCTTCGGCGATATGCAGTTTGCGGGCGATTACCTTGTTACTCTCGCCGCTGCTGATATGGATCAGGATCTCGCGTTCGCGCTCCGTGAGCTCGATGGGCCCGGGTTCCTGAGTCTTCAGGTTCTCAGCCCGTACTCCCAGTGCCAGGCGCTCGGCAATATTGGGGGACATCACCAACCGGCCTTCCGCCAATTCATGCAACTTGCCCAGGAGTGCCTCGGGGTCCATATCTTTCAGCAAATAACCGTCGGCGCCTGCGCGCAGGGAGGCCACGATGTTTTCCTGTGAGTCGGAGACAGTGAGAATCGCCACCTTGGATGCGGGCACCAGCTGTTTCAGGGCCTTCAGGGTCTCCAGCCCATTTATTCCCGGCATATTCAGATCCAGCAGTACCAGGTCCGGCTGTAACTTCCGGGCCAGTGTCAGCCCCTGTTCGCCGTTATCCGTTTCTCCAATGATCTCGAGTACCGGGCTGAGATCGGCAAGCTGATGCAGCCCTTGGCGCAGCAATGGGTGGTCATCGATGATGACAATACGCTGAATCTTGGCATGCAGTGAATCGCCCAGGCGCTCGGCGATTCTGGGTGACAGTATGGGTTCTCCGCCTTCCTCCTCGCAAAGCCTGTGCAGCAGTTCCTCGGGATCCATGTCCTTGAGCAGGTAGCCGTCAGCGCCCTCGTGCAAGGCGGCCACGACGTCTTCTTGTGCGTCGGATACGGTGAGGATAACCACACGGGGTGCGGGCTCCAGTTGCTTCAGGGCGGTCAGGGTTTCCAGTCCGTTCATTCCCGGCATGTTCAGGTCCAGCAGTACCAGGTCGGGCTGTAGTTCCCGGGCCATTGTCAGCCCTAGCTCGCCATTATTCGATTCTCCGATGATCTCGATTCCCGGGCTGAGGTCCGCAAGCTGTTGCAGTCCCTTGCGTAACAGCGGGTGGTCGTCAATGATGACAGTGCGTTGGATTTTGCTTTCGCTCATGTCGCCAGCTCTTGTTGTGGGGAGTGGGAAGGCAGCTGGGTGGTTTCAGGCTGAAATCGCAGGCAGACTCTGGTGCCTCCCTGCACCTGCTGTTTGATTTGCAGATCGCCATGCAAGGTGGTGGCACGTTCACCCATGATCGCCAGTCCATAGTGATGGGTGCGTTCTGCCTTATCCGGAATGCCGATGCCGTTGTCTTCTACGCAGACCAGTACTCTTTTGTTATCTTCGAAACCCAGGCTTACCCGGGCCTTAGTCGCTTTGGAGTGGTGAATGACGTTGGACAGGGCCTCGCGTACGATTTGCAGCACATGGATTTCCTCATTGACGCTGAATGGAGAGATCGTGAGTTTGTCGTCCAGGGTAATGTTCAACTGGCCGCGCGCGTTGAAATCCTCCACTGTTTCGGCCAGGGCAGGTCCCAGACCGCGGCCGTCCATCTGAAGGCGAAAGGTGGTGAGCAGTTCGCGAAGCTGTCGATAGGCCGTCTCGAGCCCGTCTTTTAGCTCCTTGAGGACACCATCCACCGCATCGCGCTCCGCCCCCGAGCCCATCAGAATGGACAGGCGGGTGACCTGGATCTTGAGGTATGTGAGTGACTGCGCCAGGGAGTCGTGCAGTTCCCGCGCCATCACGCTACGTTCCTCAAGCAGCGCCAGGCGGCGGCGCTGGGTGACGCGCCGGGTCACATCCACGGAGATGCCGATATGCTTGCCCAGGGTCTCCAGCAGCTGGATTTGCCAGGCTTCCAGTTCCTTTTTCGGCTGCATCTCGACCAGCAATACGCCGTTATTATTTTTTTGGTCACCAACGGGTACCGAGAGCACATGGGGGGTGTCAGCTTGATCCATGTTGCCAAGCATACGTGTCTTTCCATCGCCCAGGCACTGGCCGCAGTCTTCAGTCTCGCACATCAGTGGTATCGGGCCGATGCGGGCTATCCGGTGGGCCTGGTCTTTTCCTTCACTCAACCGGCACAGGGTGATGCCGTTGACGTTCACTACCCGTCCGATATCGTTCAGCAGTTTTCGATAAGTTGGTTCTGAAACCGGGGCTTCGGTCAGGTACTGGGTTGCGGTGTAGAGCAGTTCCAGTGATTGATTGCGTTGCATTAGTTTTTGGGTTTTCTCTTCGACCCGGTGTTCCAGTGCACCGTACATCTTGGACAGGCCCGCTGCCATGGTGTTGAAGGTCTGTCCCAGACGGCCGAGTTCGTCTGGCCCGGTGTGACTTACCCGGGCGGAGAAATCACCACGGCCGGCCCGCTCCGTGGCATTGAGCATATCGTGCAAGGGACCGAGTACATCGATTTGCAGCAGATAGAGGGTTGCGATGGCCACCGCCAGGGTCAGCAACAGGCTTATGCTCTGAAACAGTCCCAGCATGTGTATGCGTGATTCGGCATCCTCTTCCAGCAGTCGCACCAGGTTGTCGATATCGGCCACGAAACCGCCCACCAGGGAGCGGAAGACACGACGGGTTTCTTCCAGGTATTCCTGCGCGGATGCATCGGTACTGCGCTCCATGTATCCCTGGAGCAGGGGAAAGATGGATTGTTGCCACTGTACCGTGATCTGCCGGTAGGCCTCCGGAATGGACTTGCGGCCGGTGGTATTGATCACATCGGTCAGGCGTGGGTCGGTCATGCGCTGCTCGAATTTCATCGGCAGCATCCGCAGTTGCCCGAACGGGTCCGCACCGCCGTTGTGCTCCGCCTCCAGTGCCGCCGCTATGTGATAGGACTGCATGCGCAGACTACCCGCCTGATTTACTGCTGCGGCCTCGCCATGGGTGGAGCGGGCCACGAATATGGCGCTGGCCATGCCGCCAACCGCCAGCGCGGTGATCAGTCCCATGGCCAGACCGGCGCGCAGCAGGAGCGAGTGGCTCAAGTGACCGAGCATGATGGAGACCTCCGGGTTATCAGAATGATGCCTGATCGGCGTTAGGATCGGGTACAGGCTGAGACAACGGCAGCACTGCCTTTTTCCACCTTGGGTTTGTGGGATTAATCCTTCTGCCTCTGAGGCACCACGATGAATTTACCTCATGTGCGGCATGGTAGTTAATTAAACCCATTTATTCAATGCCTTACAGGTGGTATGGCAGATACTCCGAAAGGATTACAGGCGGGGCGTAGAGACAATCGGATTGATTTGAGTCAATTGTCAGTCTTATGCCCCCTGTATAAGTTTATATCGAAATTCTATGGCGGAAGATTTTGACGGAGGTTCCAGGGTATGCCCACGCAAAGAACGAAACAGCTATCCGTTCTCACCATGAATACAGTTGCGTTCGCGGTGAACTTTGCGGTCTGGACCATGTTCTCCGTTATCGGCATAAAGATTAAGGGTGAACTGGGGCTCAGCGAGACCGAGTTCGGCCTGCTGGTGGCCACGCCCATCCTGACCGGCTCCCTGACCCGCCTGCCTCTGGGGTTGATGACCGACCGCTACGGCGGGCGTATCGTCTTCTTCATCCAGATGGTGCTGGTGGCCATCCCCACCTATGGACTCTCATTCGCCACCGAGTATTGGCAATACCTGGTAATCGGTCTGTTCGTGGGCCTCGCCGGCGGCTCCTTCGCCATCGGCATCGCTTATACCTCCGCCTGGTTTCCCAAGGAACGTCAGGGCACGGCAATGGGTATCTTCGGCGCCGGTAACGCCGGCGCGGCGGTGACCAATCTGGTGGCACCAATCATCCTGGTGGCCATGGGCTGGCGGGCGGTGCCGGAGATCTATTCCATCGCCATGCTGGTCATGGCCGTCCTGTTCTGGTTTACCACCTATCCGGACCCGCTGCACGAAGAACGCAAGAAATCCAAGACCCCCTTTTCACTGGCGGACCAGTTGGCGCCGCTCACCCAGGCGCGGGTCTGGCGTTTCGGTCTGGCCTATTATTTTGTTTTCGGCGGATTTGTCGCCCTGGCCCTGTGGCTGCCCAAATACTACGTGGGCGAGTACGGGCTCAGCCTGAGCGATGCCGCCTTGATCACCATGTTCTTCACCCTGCCTTCCGGTCTGATTCGCGCCCTGGGTGGCTGGATGTCAGACAAGTGGGGCGGCAGCACGGTGACCTGGTGGGTGTTCTGGGTAAGCATCGTCTGCCTGTTCGTGGTTTCCTATCCCCCCACGACGCTGACCATCCACGGCATCGAGGGTGACGTGTCCGTGAGCCTGGGGGTCGGTATCGTCCTGTTCACGGTGCTGATCTTTATCATCGGCATCGCCCAGGGTATCGGCAAGGCCAGCGTCTACCGCGAACTGGCTGATTATTATCCCACCAACATGGGTTCGGTCGGTGGCATGGTCGGTGTCCTCGGCGGCCTGGGCGGCTTTACCCTGCCCATCATGTTCGGCATCGCCGCGGACATGGTCGGCGTGCGCACCAGTTGCTTCATGTTGATGTATATCGTGCTGGCCGGCGTCATGATCTGGACCTGGGCGGCCGCCAAGGGCGAGCGTAACGCCATCCTGCAGGAGAACGAAGGTCTGCGCGAGGAGATGGAGCGCGACGGCCTGGTGGATACAAGGCGGGGCAGAAAGGTCTGGCTGAGCGACTGGCGTCCGGAGGACAAGGACTTCTGGAACAGCACCGGCCGCGCCATCGCCAACCGTAACCTGTGGATCTCCATGCCGGCGCTGTTGCTGTCCTTCGCAGTCTGGGTGGTCTGGAGCGTGGTGGTGGTGGAACTGCCCAAGGTCGGCTTCCAGTTCACCACCAGTGAGTTGTTCTGGCTGGCGGCCCTGCCGGGCCTGTCGGGCGCCATTCTGCGTCTGCTCTACTCCTTCGTCGTACCCGTCTTCGGCGGGCGCAACTGGGCGGTATTCAGCACCGCCTCACTGCTGCTGCCCACCCTGTGGATGAGCATCGCCGTGCAGAATCCCGACACCAACTATGCGGTATTCGTGGTCATTGCCCTCATGTGCGGCTTCGGCGGCGGCAATTTCTCTTCGAGCATGGCCAATATAAGTTATTTCTTTCCCAAGCATATGCAGGGCACGGCCCTGGGTCTCAATGCCGGCGTCGGCAATCTGGGTGTGGCCGTGGTCCAGGCCGTGGTCCCTGTGGTGATCTACGGCGGGGCCCTGTTCTTCATGGGCGGTAAGTCCCAGACCATGGTGAAGGAGGGCACCGAAACCCTGGTCTGGCTGCAGAACGCGGGTTTCATCTGGATACCCTTCATTCTGCTTTCAACATTCGCGGCCTGGTTCGGCATGAACAATATTCGGCACACCCAGGCCAGCTTCTCCGAGCTGGCGACCATCTTTCATCGCAAGCACGCGTGGGTGGGAAGCTGGTTGTATACCGGCACCTTCGGTTCCTTCATCGGCTTCGCCGTTGGCTTTCCGATGTTGCTGGCCACCCAGTTCCCGCATTCGCACATGGTCAGGTATGCCTTTGTCGGACCCTTGCTGGGCGCCTTGATCCGCCCCTTGGGCGGTTGGCTGTCCGACCGCATGGGCGGCGCCAGTCTCACCTTCTGGAATTTTGGTGTCATGGCCGCCGCCATATTCGGTGTGCTGCTGGTTCTGCCGGGTGATGCCTATTACGGTAATGTGAGCGCCTTCTATCTGCTGTTCCTGGTCCTGTTCATTACGGCCGGTATCGGTAACGGCTCCGTGTTCCGCATGATCCCCAGCATCTTTCATTCCCTGCACACGCGCTGGTCGAAAGGCAAGGATGAGGCGACGCAGGCGTTGGCGCAGCACCAGGCGGAGACCGAAACGGCCGTGGCCCTGGGTTTCAGCGCATCGATAGCGGCCTTGGGTGGATTTTTCATCCCCATCGCCCTGGCCATATCCACCAGCCTTTTCGGCGGTATTGATTTCGCCATGGCCTCATTCGGCGTTTTCTATGTGACCTGCATGATGGCTACCTGGTGGTGGTATTTCCGCGAGGACGCGGAGGTGCGCTGTTAGTCGCTGGATTGAGGCGGTGGGTCCCGCCTCGCTGTACCGAGTCATGAGAAGCCCTGTTCAATCAACGAGGATGTATCCATGTCTGACATTAAAGAATGGAACCCCGAAGACTCCCGGTTTTGGGAATCCACGGGCAAAAAGATCGCTAATCGAAACCTATGGATTTCGATTCCGAGTCTGCTTTGCGGTTTCGCGGTATGGCTCTACTGGGGCATCATCACGGTACAGATGCTGAACCTGGGCTTTCCCTTCGCGAAGGCCGAGTTGTTCACCCTGGCGGCCATCGCCGGTCTGACCGGCGCGACTCTGCGCATTCCCAGCAGCTTCTTCATCCGTATCGCAGGCGGACGCAACACCATCTTTTTCACCACCGCCCTGCTGATGATCCCGGCCATCGGGGCGGGCATCGCCCTGCAGGACAAGAACACACCCCTGTGGGTCTTCCAGTTACTGGCATTTCTGTCCGGTTTCGGCGGCGGCAACTTCGCCTCCTCCATGTCCAATATCAGCTTCTTTTTCCCGAAAAAGATGCAGGGTCTGGCGCTGGGCCTGAACGCGGGTCTGGGCAATGCCGGCGTGACCACCATGCAGATCGTGATTCCGCTGGTGATGACTTTCGGTATCTTCGGTGGTGATTCGATGATTCTGCAGAACACCTCCGGCACCCTGATCGGCAAGATTCCGGCCGGCTCCGAAACCTGGATTCACAACGCGGGTTATGTCTGGCTGGTGCTGCTCATTCCCCTGGCCTTCGCCGGCTGGTTCGGCATGAACAACCTGCGCACCGAGCATGTCTCGCCGCATATCGGCTCTCCCATAGGCGCATTCTCCAAGATCACGGGCATGCTGTTGATCGGTTTCATCACCGCTGCGATCGGCCTCTATATCATTCTGCCGGCGCCGACCGGGCTGGGCGCGCCCGGTTGGGCCAAGTGGCCGGTCATCATCGGCATCCTGTTTGCCACGGTCATGCTATTGAAGATGATTCCGGGAGACATCAAGCCCAACCTGCAGCGCCAGTTCAAGATCTTCAGCAACAAGCACACCTGGATCATGAGCATCATCTACACCATGACCTTCGGCAGTTTTATCGGTTATTCAGCCGGTTTCGCCCTGGCCATCAAGGTGGTGTTCGGCTACCAGCATCTGATGGTGGACGGGGTTATGACTCATGCCACCGCCAATGCGAACGGCCCCTCCGCCCTGATGTACGCCTGGATGGGGCCTTTCATCGGCGCCCTGATCAGACCGGTGGGCGGCTGGATCTCCGATAAGGTAGGCGGCGCCAAGGTGACCCAGGTTGTTTCCATCGTGATGATCGGCAGCGCCCTGGGTGTGGCCTACTTCCTGAAGCAGGCCTATGTGTCGGCGACGCCCGAGGAATTCTTTCTGCCCTTCTTCATATTGTTCCTGGTGTTGTTCGCCGCCACCGGCATCGGCAACGGTTCCACCTTCCGCACCATCGCCATGGTGTTCGACAAGGAGCAGGCCGGTCCCGCCCTGGGCTGGACCTCGGCGGTGGCCGCCTACGGTGCTTTCATCATTCCCAAGGTGTTCGGTGAGCAGATCAAGCTGGCGACGCCTGAAAACGCACTCTACGGGTTCGCTGTCTTCTACTTCGCATGCCTGCTGCTGAACTGGTGGTATTACCTGGGGCCGAAGGCAGAGTACAAGAATCCTTAAGAATGTCGGTTCAGGAGCGGGTCCGGGTATCTGCGTTCAGCTGCGATACGGAATGGATCTCCCTTACGGGCCCGCTCCATTTTACTAACAAGATGAGCAATCAGTTTACAGGAGATGCAACATGAGTCACTTGCTTGACCGGCTTAGATATTTCAAGAAGGTGGAGGGGACCTTCTCCAAGGGTCACGGCATCGTGACCAGTGAAGATCGGCAGTGGGAAGACACCTATCGGAACCGCTGGCGTCACGACAAGGTGGTGCGATCCACGCATGGTGTTAACTGTACCGGCGGCTGCTCCTGGAAGATCTATGTCAAAAACGGACTGGTCGCCTACGAGATGCAGCAGACCGATTATCCGCGCACCCGCCCGGATATGCCCAATCACGAGCCCCGGGGCTGCCAGCGTGGCGCCTCCTTCTCCTGGTATCTGTACAGCCCGCATCGCATCAAATACCCCCTGGTGCGAGGTCGCCTGGTGGATATGTATCGCAAGGAGAGGGCCTCGGGCAAAAACCCGGTAGCGGCCTGGGAGGCGATCCAGAGCGATCCGGAAAAGCGTAAGAAATATACCGCGGTACGTGGTCTGGGCGGTTTTGTCCGCGCCGACTGGGAGGAGATGACCGAGATCATTGCCGCCGCCAACATCTACACCATCAAGAAGTGGGGACCGGACCGGATCTATGGTTTTTCGCCCATTCCCGCCATGTCGATGATCAGCTACGCCGCCGGTTCGCGTTATCTCTCCCTGATCGGTGGCGCCTGCGGCTCATTCTATGATTGGTATTGCGACCTTCCCGCCGCTTCACCGCAGGTGTGGGGTGAGCAGACTGACGTGCCGGAAGCGGCCGACTGGTATAACTCGAAGTACCTGATTATCACCGGCGCCAATCTGCCGATGACCCGTACTCCGGACGCCCATTTCGCCATCGAGTCCCGCTACAACGGCACCAAAGTCGTCTCCATGGCGCCGGACTATGCCGAATACGTGAAGTTTGCCGATCTGTGGATGCCGGTCAAACAGGGCACCGACTCAGCCGCCTTCATGGCCATGGGGCATGTGGCGCTGAAGGAATTTCATATCAACAAACAGGATCCCTATTTCACCGAATATGTGCGTAAATATACCGATCTGCCAATGCAGTTGATGCTGCAAAAGGACGGTGACCGCTATGTATCCGGTCGATTTCTGCGTGCCTCTGACTTCGCCGACAATATGGGTGAGGAGAACCAGCCCGAGTGGAAGACGGTGGTCTACGATGCCAAGAGCAAGGCATTCGTGGCGCCCAACGGTTCCGTCGGTTTTCGCTGGGGCGAGGAGGGCAAGTGGAACCTGCTGGAGAAATGCGGCGCAGACCAGGCCGAAATTCAAGCAGAGCTGAGCTGTATCGACAGCAGGGATGAGGTGGTTGCGGTCGACTTTCCGCATTTCACCCCCGGCGAGGGCGACAAACTTACGCGCAACATCCCGGTGCGCAAGCTGAAGCTGGCCTCCGGTGAAGACGTCCTGGTCTGTTCCGTGTTTGATCTTCAGGTGGCCCAGTACGGTATCGACCGTGGTCTGGGCGACAATCTGGCGACCTCTTATGATGATGCCAGCGTGCCTTACACCCCGGCCTGGGGAGAGAAGGTTACCGGTGTCAAAAGCGCCGACCTGGAGCGCACTGGCCGCGAGTTCGCCCAGAACGCCTCGGACACCAATGGCAAGTCCATGGTCATCATGGGTGCCGCGATAAACCACTGGTATCACAACGATCTGAGTTATCGCAGCATCATGAACCTGCTGCATATCTGTGGCTGCATCGGCCAGTCCGGCGGTGGCTGGGCCCACTATGTGGGACAGGAGAAGCTGCGGCCCCAGGCCGGCTGGGCACCCATCGCCTTTGCACTCGACTGGCACCGTCCGCCACGCCACATGGCCTCCACCACCTATTGGTATTTCCATACCGACCAGTGGCGCTACGAAAAGGTGCAGGCCGATGACGTGCTGGGCTCCACCGCCCGGGCCAAGTACCGGGGTCATCAGATCGCCGACTACAACGTGATCTCCCAGCGCCTGGGCTGGGGCCCCTCGGCGCCGCATTTCAATAAGAATCCCCTCGATATCGTCAAGGATGCCGAGGCCGCCGGTGCGGCGGACGAGGCCGGTGTGGTCAATTATCTGAAAGAACAGCTCAAAAGCGGAGAGACCGCCTTTGCCAGCGAGGACATAGACGCGGAGGAGAACCACCCGCGCAACCTGTTTGTATGGCGCGCCAACCTGCTGGGTTGTTCCGCCAAGGGCCACGAGTACTTTCTAAAACACTTGGTGGGCGCCCAGAACGGGGTAATGCAGGAGGGAGTGGAAGGCAGAAACTCCAAGGAGATCAAGTGGCGAGAGAAGTCACCGGTGGGCAAACTGGACCTGATGGTGGACATCAACTTCCGCCTCAACTCCACCGGCGCCTACTCGGACATCATCCTACCGACGGCGACCTGGTACGAAAAGGCCGACCTCAACACCACCGACATGCACCCGTTCGTGCATCCGTTGGGCAAGGCGGTGGATCCCGCCTTTGAATCCAAGTCCGACTGGCAGATCTTTCAAAAGATCGCGAAGAAGTTCTCCGAACTCGCAGAAGAGCATCTTGGCACACAGAAAGACTTGGTCTCGCTGCCGATGCAGCACGACACGCCCATGGCGCTGGCACAGCCATTCGGCGAGGTCAAAGATTGGAAACGGGGTGAATGCGACCTGATTCCGGGCAAGACTGCACCGCTGTTCAAGGTGGTGGAACGTGATTTTCCCAACACCTACAAAAAGTACACCTCGGTCGGTCCCCTGATGAACAAGCTGGGCAACAACATCAAGGGCATCGATTGGAATACCGACCTGGAGATCGATCAGCTGTGCGAGCTCAACGGCGTGATTACCGAGGAGGGCATATCCAAAGGGCGTCCGTCGCTGGTGGATGACGTGGCGGTATGCGACACCGTGCTGCAGATGGCCCCCGAGACCAACGGCGAAGTGGCGCACAAGTCCTGGAGCGCACTGAGCAAGAAGACCGGTATCGACCATAGCCATCTCTATGCAGGGCGGCACGAGGAGAAGATCCGCTACCACGACATAGTCGCCCAGCCGCGCAAGATCATCACTGCACCCACCTGGTCGGGTATCGAGTCGGAAGATGTGAGCTACAACGCCGGTTACACCAATGTCCATGAGCTCATTCCATGGCGTACCCTGACAGGCCGGGCCACTTTTTACCTGGATCATGAGTGGATGCTCGATTTCGGCGAGGGGCTCTGCTGCTACCGTCCGCCACAGGACCTGGGGGCGCACAAAAACCTGCCGGCGGGCCTGGCCAGCAAGCTCAAGGGAAAGAAGACCCTGACCCTGAACTGGATTACCCCGCACTCCAAATGGGGCATACACTCCACCTATCAGGACAATCTGCGCATGCTGACCCTGTTCCGTGGTGGTCCCTACTTCTGGCTCAATGAGAATGAAGCCAAGAGTATCGGCATCAAGGACAACGATTGGGTCGAGGCGGTCAATGCCAATGGCGCGACCGTGGCTCGGGTGTGCATCAGTCAGCGCGTGCCCGAGGGCATGGCGATCATGTATCACGCCCAGGAGAAGAACGTGAATGTGCCGGGTTCCAATACCACCGGTAAACGCGGCGGCATTCTCAACAGCGTGACCAAGGTGATCATGAAACCGACCAACCTGATCGGCGGCTATGCCCAGCTCTCGTACGCCTTCAACTATTACGGCGCAGTGGGCAGCCAGCGGGACGAGAACGTTATCGTGCACAAGATAGAGGATGCCGATATCGATTGGCTGGAGGGCGGCCTGACGCCGACGCGTGAAGCCCAGCTCAATCCCCCGGGGATCAACAACTAATTCGGTGATTGGATCGAAGCAGGGTGGACATGAGATCCACCCTGCCTCCCGGTGGAAAGAATTGTGAGGAATATAAAGATGAATATACGTGCACAAATTGCCATGGTCCTGAATCTGGACAAGTGCATCGGCTGTCACACCTGTTCGGTGACTTGCAAAAATATCTGGACCAATCGCAAGGGCGTGGAATACGCCTGGTTCAACAATGTGGAGAGCAAACCCGGTATCGGTTTCCCCAAGGAGTGGGAGAACCAGGAGAAATGGAAGGGCGGCTGGAAGAAACAGGATGGAAAGCTGGAGTTGAAGGCCGGTGGCCGCATCAGCAAACTGCTGAACATCTTCGCCAATCCGGACATGCCGGAGATCGATGACTACTACGAACCCTTCGACTTCGATTATCCGAAACTGCAGAACAAGCCTTTGTCCGAGGCGGCGCCCACCGCGCGTCCGGTGTCACAGATTACCGGCGCCCAGATGGAGAAGATCCACTGGGGTCCGAACTGGGAGGATGACCTGGCGGGCGCCTTCGAAGACCGCTCCAAGGACAAAAACTTCGACGGCATACAGAAGCAGATGTACAAGGACTTTGAAAAGACCTTCCACATGTATCTGCCGCGCCTGTGCAACCACTGTCTGAATCCGGCGTGTGTGGCCAGTTGTCCTTCCGGCGCCATCTATAAAAGGGAAGAGGACGGCGCGGTACTCATCGACCAGGATCGCTGCCGCGGCTGGCGCATGTGTGTCAGCGCCTGCCCCTATAAGAAGATTTACTACAACTGGGAATCGGGCAAGTCGGAGAAATGTATCCTCTGCTACCCGCGCATCGAGTCGGGCATACCCACGGCCTGCGCCGAATCCTGTGTCGGCCGTATCCGCTACATCGGCGTGATGCTCTACGATGCGGACAAGATCAGTGATGCGGCCGGGACCGAGCAGGATACCAATCTGTATCAGTCCCAGTTGGATATCTTTTTGGATCCCAACGATCCCAAGGTGATCGAGCAGGCGCTGGATGACGGCGTGCCGCAGGGCTGGATCGAAGCGGCGCAGGATTCGCCGGTCTACAAGATGGCCATGCAATGGAAGATCGCCTTCCCCATCCATCCGGAATTCCGCACCCTGCCCATGATGTGGTACGTACCCCCGCTGTCGCCGGTGCAGAGTCAGATCGACCAGGGTAATCTGCCCACCGAAGCGGATGGGGTCCTGCCCAAGGCCGAAGCGTTACGCTTTCCCGCGCAGTACCTGGCCAACCTGCTGACCGCAGGCGATCAGGCCCCGATCATCAGCGCACTCAACCGAATGATGGCCATGCGCAGCAACCAGCGTTCGAAAGCGGTGGAGGGCAAGCCGAACCTGGCGGCACTGGAGTCGGTCGGACTCAGTGAGGAACAGGCCGAGGCGATGTATCAGCTGCTCGGCATCGCGAACTACGAAGACCGTTTCGTCATTCCCACCTCGCATGAAGAGATGATGCAGGAGGACCCCTACGCCTTCCAGGGCCAGAATGGATTCTCTCCGGGCAATATCAGTGCTCAGGCGGCGGCAGGCAGTGGCAAGGGTTTCACCCTGTTCCCGGCCCCGCGCAAGAAAACGGTCACACCCCAGGGCATACAGCCGCGCAAGAAAGGTAAGGTCTGAGGAGGACGAAGACATGCATATCTACACCATACTGGCGCGACTGCTCGATTATCCGGACGCGGAACTGATGGAAAACCTGCCGGAGATCCACGAGCTGCTGAAGGCTGACCCTAGTGTCAGCAAGCAGGAAAGCGATGCCTTGGCGCAGTTCATCTCTTGGATGCAACTGCATGATCTGATTGGACTGCAGGGAGACTATGTGCAGACCTTCGACATGACGCCGGAGCATGATCTGCACCTGACCCACCATCTGTTTGGCGACGACAATGGTCGTGGTCCTGCCCTTATCGACCTCTCGGAGCACTATAAGAGTGCCGGTCTGGAGTTGGAAGAGGGGGAGATCCCGGACTTTCTGCCGCTGATACTGGAGTATGTTTCCACCCTGGACGACATGCAGGCGCGGGTGTTTCTGGGCGATGCCGCCAAGGTGATCACTGTGCTGGCGGAGAACCTGGAAAAGAAGGAGAGCCCCTATGCCCGGCTGCTCCGCATTGTCGAAAACCGCGGCCACCTGGCTCAGGCAGCCTGAGGAGAAAACCCAATGACACTACATGACTTTATTTTCGGGGCTTACCCCTATCTGGCGGGAACCATCTTTCTGCTGGGAAGCTGGATCCGTTTCGACCGCGAGCAGTACACCTGGAAGTCCGATTCCAGCCAACTGCTCAGCAACAAGAACATGCGTCTTGCCAGCAACCTTTTCCACGTCGGGATACTGGCCGTGTTCTTCGGCCACCTGGTCGGCTTGCTGACCCCCCATAGCTGGTTCCTGGCTATGGGTATTTCAGACATAACTCACCAATATGTTGCCCTGTATGCCGGTGCGATCTTCGGCAGCATCTGCCTGGTAGGCGCCCTGATGCTCTTCCTGCGGCGGATCAATGACCCACGCATACGCGCCGTCAGCCGGCCCCGGGATACCTTCATAATCGGTTGGCTGCTGGTTACAGTGGCGCTGGGCCTGAGTACCACCGTGGTGTCCTATGGACATGCCTCCCATGGCGATGCCTCGGTAATGATCGCACTGACTCTGTGGGTGCAGAGCGTCGCCACATTGCAGCCGACCCCGGGTCTCTTGCATGGGGTGGATCTGATTTTCAAGATTCATCTGTTCTTCGGCATGACCGTGTTCCTGCTTTTCCCCTTTACGCGCCTGGTACATGTATGGAGCGTGCCTCTTGCCTATCTGGGCCGCGCCTACCAAATCGTCCGCGTCAAGCGGGTGAAGATGAGCTGATCAATCATAAGGTCGTCGGAGATGGGGCGGTGAACGCCCCATCCCATCAGGAGGTGAAATATGCAAACGAATCCGTTCGCCACCCGCATCGAGTATGTGATGGTGGATGGCAAGCAGATCGCCACGGATCAGGAGGGCTACATCCAGGATATGGACAGCTGGAGCGAGGGCTTTGCCAGGGCGCAGGCGGAAAAGGAAGGGCTGGTGCTGACCGAAGAGCACTGGGAGGTGATCCGTTATATCCGGGACTACTATGAACAGCATCAGGTGCAGGCACAGGTGCGGGACATGATCAAGCATTTCCGGAACATATGGGGGCCGGAGCGGGGCAATAATCACTACCTGCATGAGATTTTCCGCATGGGAGGCCCACAGAAGCAGGGTAATCGTTTAGCCGGGATTCGTAAGACCAAAGGGGAACACTGATTCGTGACGAGAATCCCTTCGAAACCCTCAGGGACGGGGAGTACGGAGAAACGATGAATGTCCTGGAAAAATAGTGGGTTATAGTAATTTTAGCCAGTGAATCAGCGTCTTGCGAAATGCGAATATTAGAATTGACTGTCTTAGTGTGTGCGCGTACCATTTCTGCCAAGTATTGCGGTGGTTCGGGTTCCCTAAAGCGCGTCGCGGTGCTGCGCTCAGGTGAGTATTGGCTGTCCCGCCGTGATGGTGTTGGTGATCAGTGTCTATCCCGTATGGGATAGGCCGGGTAAGAAGGAAACATCTCTTTAGTGGGATAGGCCGTTCAGGGGCCCTTGGGTATATTAGCAGTCGTTGATAGAATGCCCGGCAGCTGTCGGGTGGTCCGCGAACTACGACCAATGCATTCCAAGCGGCTGTCAACAGGCAAAGAGAGGCGATCGCCCGCAATCTCAAGCGCGCGGACGGTGGAGTCATAAAATTTCGTTGAGTTAGGAGAACTAGCGCGATGGCAATCGACAAACACGATACCCCCATGCTGGATCAGCTCGAAAGCGGTCCTTGGCCAAGCTTCATCTCGGGCTTCAAACGCCTGCGTGATGAGCATACCGACGAGCGCGTCAATGGTATGGCAAACGACCTTTTGGGGCAGTTGGAGGAATCTTATCAGACCCGCAAAGGTTACTGGAAAGGTGGAACGCTTTCAGTCTTCGGCTATGGCGGCGGCATTATCCCCCGTTTTTCCGAGCTGAAAGGCGAAGACGGCAAGCCCAAATTCCCCAAGGCATCCGAATTTCATACCATTCGCATCATGCCCCCTCCGGGCAATCATTACACCACCGAAGTGCTGCGCAAGTTCAGCGACCTGTGGGAGCGGCATGGTTCCGGCATCATCTGCGCCCATGGCCAGTCGGGCGACATCATGTTCGTCGGCGGCAGCAGCGAGTCCATGCAGCCGGCTTGGGACGAGATCAATGAGATGGGCTTCGATATGGGTGGAGCCGGCCCGGCCGCCCGTACCTCAATGTCCTGCGTAGGCGCGGCCCGTTGCGAGCATTCCTGCGCCAACGAGCAGAAGGCCCATCGCACCCTGCTGAATGCATTCCTGGATGACCTGCACCGTCCAGCCCTGCCGTACAAGTTCAAGTTCAAGGTCTCGGGTTGCCCCAATGATTGCATGAACTCCATTCAGCGCGCCGATTTTGCCGTTATCGGCACCTGGCGCGACGACATGAAAGTGGATCAGGACGCGGTCAAGGCCTACGTGGCCGACATGGGACGCAAGAAGGTGATCGACAATGTTATCAGCCGTTGTCCCACCAATGCCCTGTCACTGAATGACGACGATACCCTGACCGTCAATAACAAGGACTGCGTGCGCTGCATGCACTGTATCAATGTCATGACCAAGGCACTGTCTCCCGGCGACGATAAGGGTGTCTCGATACTCATGGGCGGAAAGCGGACCCTGAAGATTGGTGATTTGTTTGGCACCATGATCATCCCCTTCAAGAAGCTGGAGACCGAAGAGGACTGGGAGAGTCTGGAAGAACTGGCTGGTGAAGTCGTGGAGTTCTTCGCCGAGAACGCCCTTGAGCATGAGCGTACCGGCGAGATGATCGAACGCATCGGTCTAGCCAATTTCCTCGAAGGCATCGGCGTGGACATTGACCCCAACATGGTCACCAATACCCGCACCAGCTCGTATGTGCGTCTGGATGGCTGGGACGAGGAAGCGGAAAAGTGGGCCGAGCGTCAGGCTGGCTGAATCCATAGCCCTTAGATCGTACTCGGTATAAGAACGGGCGGGACCGGAGATGTCCGGTCCCGTCTGAAGAAATGACACGAATGTATTTAGGAGGTTAGCATGGCAGAACAACCGCGCATGCCCATAGAGAGCGGCGTCCCTGATCCGTTTCAGTATATGCATCCCACATTGCGTCGGAACTTCGGTCAGTGGAAGTATCATGACCGGCCCCGCCCGGGCGTTCTGCATCACGTATCGCACAATGGCGAGGAGATCTGGACCGTCAAGGCGGCAACCGCCCGTCAGCTCGATGTCTTCACCATGCGGTCCCTGTGCGATATCGCCGATGAGTACTGTCTCGGCAGAATCCGCTTTACCATGCGCGGCAACGTCGAGTTCATGGTGACCGATGAGTCCCAGGTCGAGCCGCTGATCAAACGTTGTGAAGAAGCCGGCTTTCCGGTGGGTGGTACCGGCAACTCGGTGACCATGCCGTCACATACCCAGGGTTGGATACACTGCGATATTCCGGGTTCCGATGCCTCGGGCGTGGTGAAGTCCCTGATGGACGAAATCATGCACGAGTTCACCCATGAAGAAATGCCCAACCGGGTGCATATCACCACCTCCTGCTGCCAGATCAACTGTGGTGGTCAGGGTGACATAGCCATCAACGTGCAACATACCAAGCCGCCGAAAATCAACCATGATCTGGTGGCCAATGTCTGCGAACGTCCCTCCGTGGTAGCCCGTTGCCCGGTAGCGGCCATCCGTCCCGCCATGGTGAACGGCAGGCCTTCTCTGGAAGTGGACGAGAAGAAGTGCATCTGCTGCGGCGCCTGCTTTCCACCCTGTCCACCCATGCAGATCAACGACCCGGAGCATTCCAAGGTGGCTATCTGGATCGGCGGTAAGAATTCCAATGCGCGCAGCAAGCCCATGTTTCACAAGCTGGTGGCGGCTGGTATTCCCAACAATGCGCCGCGCTGGCCCGAGGCTTCGGCCATCGTCAAGAAGATCCTGTCTACTTATAAAGAAACCGCCAAGGACTGGGAGCGCGTAGGTGACTGGGTCGAGCGCATCGGCTGGAAACGTTTCTTCGAACTGACCGAACTGCCGTTCACCAAGTATCATCTCGACAACTGGAGAGGCAGCCGGCACAGCCTGAATTCATCCGCTCACATTCGCTTCTGAGTACGGGGACGGTTTGATGAAGTTTACGATTCAGGTCAATGAAGGACCATATCAGCACCAGGCGTCGGACAGCGCGTACAATTTCGCGGTGGCGGCCCTGGAAAAGGGGCACGAGATCTACCGGATCTTTTTCTATCACGACGGGGTCAATAACGGCACGCGCCTGACCACCCCACCGCAAGACGATCGCAATATCGTCAATCGCTGGACCGAGTTGGCGGAAAAGCATGAACTCGATCTGGTGGTCTGCGTGGCCGCGGCCCAGCGCCGCGGAATTGCCGACGCCGACGAGGCCAAACGCAACGGCAAGGATGCCGACAACCTCGCCCCCGGGTTCCGGATCTCCGGTCTGGGACAGTTGATCGAGGGCGGTATCCAAGCTGACCGCCTGATCGTTTTCGGGGATTGAGGAAAAGGCGATGTCTGAAATCAAAAAATTCATGTATGTGAACCGCAAGGCACCTTACGGGACCATCTATGCATGGGAATCCCTGGAAGTGGTGCTGATCGGTGCGGCCTTCGAGCAGGACGTAAGCCTGGCCTTTATCGACGACGGTGTCTTTGAGTTGATGGCTGGACAGGATACCAAAGCAGCAGGGTTTAAGAATTTCTCCCCCACCTATGCGGCACTGGGCGACTATGAAGTCACCAAGATTTATGTGGAGAAGGAATCATTGGAAGAGCGGGGTCTCACCCTGGACGATCTTCAGCACCTCACCTGGGAGGATGAAGACGAGGACTGGGCTGAGAAAGATTCCATTCGGTTGGTGAGTCGGTCAGAACTTGCCGACATCATGGCCGAACAGGATGTGTTCTTCACTTTCTGAACAGGAGGCGACATTAAAATGTCTATGCTGCATGTCGTAAACAAGTCGCCGTACGAGCGCAATTCGCTTGATGCCTGCGTCGGTTACTGCAAGGATGGCGATGCCATCCTGCTGATCGAAGATGCTGTCTATGCGGCGATGAAAGTTGGATCTTTCGCCGCCAGTCTGAATGGCCTGGATGTTTCAGCCCTGGGATCCGATCTGGCCGCGCGGGGCATTGCCGAAGACAAGCTTGCGGATGGAATCAAGGTCGTCGACTACGCCGGCTTCGTCGATCTGGTCGAGGCAAAGGACAAAGTACAGTCCTGGCTGTAGTTGTCGTAATAAACCAATTTATTGAAAGAGGAAAATAATATGTCTGCTATCGAAGTTGACGGCAAATCCTATGAGGTTGATGAGGAAGGCTATCTGACCAACATCAACGATTGGGTAGAAGGCATTGCCGATGTCATGTCTGCCCAGGATGACCTGGAATTGACCGATGATCACTGGCAAATCATCAGGTTCCTGCGTGAGTACTATGAGGAATACCAGATTGCACCTGCCGTGCGGGTACTGACAAAGGCAGTCGGTAAGCGTCTGGGTAAAGAGAAGGGCAACAGCAAGTACCTGTACGGCCTGTTTCCGTACGGCCCTGCCAAGCAGGCCTGCCGCTATGCCGGTCTGCCTAAGCCCACCGGTTGCGTGTAAGCGCATTCGGCCCTGATCCGGAGGTGGATAAGGTTTTCCTCCGGATAGGTGGAAAGGGCCTCGGTGTGGGGCCGAGTCGGACGGCGGCCCATGCCCCGTCCCGACGGAGTGAAGGGTGAGGCAGGTGAATTACACCGATCTATGCCCTATGCAGCTAAATTGAGAAAGGCTGCCCTGGAAGGCGGTTTTTCAGAGTTATTCTGACGCATGAAGGTAACGGGAACATGACGTTTCTGACGATCGTATACGCCTTGTTGTTTTACTTTGCCACTGCCGTCCTGGTGGCAGGCTTGGTGCTCCGAATCAAGAAATTCGCCGATACTCCGGCCCCGTTGAAAATTCCCACTACACCCGCGCCTACCACCCAGACGGGTGTCGTGTTGCGCATATTCCGGGAAGTGGTGTTCTTTGAAAGTCTTTTCAAGGGCACCAAGTGGACTTGGATATTTTCCTGGGTTTTTCATTTCGCCCTGTTCCTGGTTTTGCTGAGACACGGCCGTTATTTTTGGGAGCCGGTACCGCTCCCTCTGGAACTGATACAGCCGTTTGGCATGTATGCGGGTTTCGCCATGGTGGCGGGTCTTGCGGGACTATGGTCTCGGCGTTTCCTGGTAGACAGAGTGCGTTATATAACAGCGCCCTCCGATCACCTGATGCTAGCCCTGTTGGTTCTCATCGGACTCAGCGGTCTTGGCATGAAGTTTGTGGCGCATACCGACATCGTGGCGGTAAAGGCCTTTTTCCAGGGACTCATCAGCTTTACACCACAGCCGTTGCCCTCTGACCCCATGCTGCTCATTCACCTGGGTCTGGTTGCGGCGCTGATGATCATTTTCCCCTATAGCAAGCTTCTCCATGCCCCAGGCCTGTTCTTCAGCCCGACGCGCAATCAGGTGGATAATCCCCGGGAGAAGCGACACATCGCCGATTGGGCGAAGCAGTTGGAGCAGTAGCGGGAGGCAAGTGCCAACCGCGACAAAGCCGAAGAGGACGTTCCATGGCGAAGGCAAAATTTGACGTACCGGAGCTTCAGGAGTACCTGGAAGTTCCACCTGTCACACCAGGCACGATGGCACACAGCAAACCGTTTGTGTCCAAGCCGGAATTTCAGGAAGCCCTGGGTTTTCCCGGTGAACTGGTAGATGACTGGCACGACAAGGCCATCGAAAAAATGGGCGAGTTGCTGGGCAAGTACCGCTCTCTACAGGTGTTTCTCGATTCCTGTGTCAAGTGTGGTGCGTGTACCGATAAGTGCCATTATTTCCTCGGTACCCAAGACCCCAAGAATATGCCGGTGGCGCGCCAGGATCTCTTGCGCAAGGTCTATCGCCGGCATTTCACTCTGGCGGGCAAATATTTCCCCAAACTCGTGGGCGCTGAAGACCTTACTGAGGAAGTGCTGCAGGACTGGTATAGCTACTTCCACCAGTGCTCCCAGTGTCGCCGCTGCTCCGTGTTCTGCCCCTACGGCATAGACACTGCCGAGATCTCCATGGCTGCGCGAACCATCATGGACAGCATTGGCATGGGGCAGAAGTACTGCAACGAAATTATCGCCAAGGTCTACAGGATCGGCAACAATCTGGGCCTGCCCGGACCGGCTCTGGCGGACACCATGGAAGGGCTGGAGGAAGACGTATTCGATGATACCGGGGTGGAGGTGAAGTATCCGGTGGACCAGAAGGGGGCGGACATCCTGCTGGTCACGCCTTCCGCCGACTTTTTCGCCGAGCCGCATGTCGACGGACTTATCGGCTACGGCAAGGTATTCCACGAGGCCGGCGTGTCCTGGACAGTCAGTACCTATGCTTCAGAGGCCGCCAATTTCGGCATGTTCATCGGTTCCTACGAGAACATGCGGAAAATATCCCAACGCATTCGCAAGGCCGCCATTGACCTGGGGGTCAAGCGCATCGTATTCGGCGAATGCGGTCACGCCTGGCGTGTCGCCTACAGCTTTCTGAACACACTGGCCGGTCCCTGGGACTTTTTGGATCCCAACTATCCGGTGCCGCAGCATATTTTAGAGTTCACCTGGGACCAGATCCAAAAGGGTAGGCTGAATTTGGACAAGTCCGAAAACGATCACATGACGCTGACTTTTCACGATTCCTGCAACGTGGCACGGGCCACGCGCATGGGGGACAAGCCGGGTGGGCAGTTTGAGATACCGCGTAACGTGATCAAAGCGGTTTGCAACAATTATGTGGACATGGATGCCGACACTATCCGCGAAAAAACATTCTGTTGCGGTGGTGGTGGCGGTCTGCTGACCGACGATCTCATGGAGATCCGGGTCAAGGGGGCAAAGCCCCGTGTGGAAGCCCTGAACAATGCCATGCAGGAGCACGGCGTGACACACATGGCCGCTATCTGCGCCATCTGTAAGAGTCAGTTCAGTAAAGTATTGCCGTACTACGGCATGGAGATGGATCAGATCGTCAGTATTCACCAACTGGTCAGCAACGCGATTATTCTGACCGGCCAGAAGACCGACGAAGATGAAGACGAGGACGAGGCCGCCTGACAAGGCGATCCGGCCAGCACATACTGATAACACTGAGATTTAGCTCAGAGACTGGTAAGGAGATTGATCAATGGCGACTCCGAGCGACGAGAAGAACACCAACCTGACGTTCCGCCGGTTTGTAGAAGGCGAGAACCAATGGGATGAATGGACCGATAAGATATTTGCTGAGGACAGCTCTTATAAGTGTCCCACCTATATCCAGAAGACCCCGCCCTGCCAAGGAAGTTGTCCTTCCGGACACGATATCCGCAGTTGGCTTGCCATTGTGCGCCAGCAGGAGAAGCCTGTGGAGGGTATGGATTGGCAGGAATATGCCTTCCGCCGAGCCACCGATTCCAACCCATTTCCTTCAATGATGGGTCGTGTCTGCCCCGCACCCTGTCAGGATGGGTGCAACCGTAACGAAGTCGAGGATTTCGTCGGCATCAATTCGGTTGAGCAGTACATAGGCGATATCGGTATCGAAAGGGGGTATAAGTACGAAACCGGTGCGGATACCGGCAAAAAGGTTGCCATCATCGGTGGTGGACCTGGTGGCTTGGCGGCAGCCTATCAGTTACGCCGAATGGGTCATGGGGTCACCGTATTCGACGACAATGCAGAACTGGGCGGTATGATGCGGTACGGTATACCCGGCTATCGCATTCCTCGCGACAAGCTGAGTGCGGAGATCCAGCGCATCATCGACATGGGTGTGGAAACCCGTATGAAGACCCGGGTTGGCAGCGATGTATCCATGGAGGACGTGCAAAAGGAATTCGATGCTGTGATCTGGGCCATAGGCTGCCAGTCCGGCCGTGGCCTGCCGGTTCCCGGTTGGCAGGATACCCCCAACTGTGTATCCGGCGTTGCCTTCCTCAAGGCATTCAACGAGGGCCGCATGAAGGTTACCGCGGACCGCATCGTCTGCATCGGTGGTGGTGATACCTCCATCGATGTGGTATCGGTCGCGCGCCGTATCGGGCACATCAAGCACGTTAATCCGACCGACCGTCCCGAGCTGACGGTCCATGACGGCTACGTGGCTCACGACACCGCAGTCACGGCAGCGCGTGCAGGAGCAGAAGTCACTTTGACATCCCTGTTTCCGCGCAAAGAGATGTTCGCCGCAGAGCATGAGATTGATGACGCCCTTACCGAAGGCGTCACCATCCTGGACGGTGTGATGCCGGTCGAGGTGATCAAGGGATCGGATGGCCGTGCCACGGCCCTGAAGGTCTGCGATTGTAAGATGAACGGTATGGCTCCGGAGCCCGTCGAGGGCACCGAGCGCATGATCTATATCGATCTGATCGTGTCCGCCATTGGCCAGGGCGGTGATCTGCAAGGTCTGGAGGAGTTGGACAACGGCCGCGGCCTGATCGATTCCGACAAGCACTATCAGGTTCCAGGCAAACCCGGCCAATTCGTGATTGGCGATATCGTCCGTCCGCATCTGCTGACCACCGCCATTGGTCAGGCATATGTTGCCGCAGAGTCCGTTGATGCGTACTTGAAAGGGCAGGAGCTGACCAAACGGCCCAAGGTAGACGTGCACCATTTCAACTTGTTGAAAAAGATGGAAGAGTTTAACTTGGCACCCGAGCATTTCGATCCAGAAAAGCAGGGAGACATGCGTGGAACGTCCTCAGGCAACTGGGCGGTGCATAATTTCGAGAATCGGGGGGCGCAGGAAATTATTCCTCACGACGGTCTGTTCCTGGGTCACTTCTCGTACACGCCCCGAATCAAGCGCAAGGAAGAGGTGCCAACCTCAGACGAGGTCCTGGGCCATTTCCAGGAGCGTCTGATCGGTCTGTCAGAGCAAGAGGCGATTGATGAGGCCAAACGCTGCATGAGTTGCGGCTTGTGCTTTGAATGCGACAACTGCGTCATCTTCTGTCCGCAAGACGCCGTGTTCCGAGTCAAGAAGAGTGAAGCGACCACCGGCCGCTATGTGGACACCGACTATTCCCGTTGTATCGGGTGCCACATTTGCTCAGACGTCTGTCCTACTGGCTACATCCAGATGGGTTTGGGCGAGTAAGAGCGGAAAGAAGGCCATGCCGGCCCCTATTGAGCTGGTATGGCCTCTTGTCACACCTGGTGACATAGGCCTATTCGATTCGAGCAGGATCGGGAGCAGTAAATGATATCCGTGAACATCAGGGGCACCAGACAGATACTGGTAACCTTGCTCTTGGCCTCTTCCCTCGGGGGGCTGACCGCATGTTCCACAGAGCGGGAACAACTCGCGGTGGAAGGCTCCGCCAAGGCGGCCAAACTCAGTCAATGTGTCGAACCGACCGATTTCATGCGCCGCAATCATATGGAATTGATCAAACATCAACGCGATGAGACGGTGCACAAAGGTATTCGTGCCACCAGCCACAGTCTGGCCGGCTGCATAGATTGTCATGTGCAATACGACGCGCAGCGGCAGGCGGTGGGCGTGAACGATCCGGGCCAGTTCTGTGCCGGATGCCATCAATTTACCGCTGTCAGCCTGGATTGCTTCCAGTGCCATGCCACGGTCCCTCAGGATGTCGCTCCCCATACCGCTGAGGCCGCGGTTCACGGACTTCAGGGCGTCGTGATCGCACAGGAGAAGGGCACAGGACAATGAGCAAGCGTTCCGAGCATACTCAATCTGAACGGGTCGACAGCGACCGCCGTGGCTTCATCGCTGCGGCAGGCGGCATCACTGCCGTGGCCGTGGCGCCGGGCGTGGTCATGCATGCGATGGCGGAAAGCCACCAGCCACGCGCCGAAGCTGTTAGTGACAAGGTACGCTGGGGCATGCTGATCGACAGCAATAAATGCGCCAGTGACTGCAGCGCCTGTGTCGAGGCCTGCGACCGGGAAAACGGCATGGATCTCATGCACAGGCCCGAGGGCCAGGATGAGGCCAAGTTCGCTCAGCAGAGACCCAACTGGATGCGCAAGGTGAAACTCAAGGACAATCTCACCGGCCGCGAAAGCAGTCTACCCATGCTGTGCCAGCATTGCGAGCACCCTCCCTGCGTGGACGTCTGTCCTACCGGGGCATCCTTTCGCCGCGCCGATGGCATCGTCATGGTTGATCGCCATACCTGTATCGGCTGCCGCTATTGCATGATGGCCTGTCCTTATCATGCCCGCAGTTTTCTGCATGAGACAGTGGCAGTCAAACTCACACGTACACCACGCGGCAAGGGTTGTGTCGAGAGCTGTAATTTCTGCGTACACCGGCTGGATAACGGTGAAACCACCACAGCCTGCCAGGATGCCTGTGTAAAGGATGGTCACAAGGCTATCGTGTTTGGAGATCTGAACGATCCGCAAAGCCTGGTTTCTCAGGCCTTGAAGGCGCAGCCAAACCGTCAGATCCGTGCGGATCTTCAGCTCAACACGGGCGTACGCTACAGCGGCGTGTAACCGGCGGAGAATAAGACAGATGAGGAAGATCACGTTCCGTGAATGGTCGATCGATAACGGTCGCTACTGGGCACTGCTGGCCATATTGGCGGCCGTTGCCGGTGTCGGCGGCTTGTCCGCCCTGTATATGGAGCACGAAGGACACTGGGTTACTGGCATGACCAACCTGGTAGTTTGGGGTACGCCCCACGTGTTTGCCGTTTTTCTGATTGTGGCGGCATCCGGGGCACTCAATGTCGCCTCCATCGGTTCCGTCTTTGGCAAGCCCATGTACAAGCCACTGGCCCGTTTATCCGGCCTGCTCGCCATTGCTTTGCTGATAGGGGGGTTGCTGGTACTGGTCCTGGATTTGGGGCGTCCGGAGCGCCTGATCGTTGCCATGACGACCTACAATTTCAAGTCCATCTTCGCGTGGAACATCTATCTATATGTAGGTTTCATGGTCATCGTGACGGCCTATCTCTGGACCATGATGGAACGAAAGGTCAACAAACACAGTAAGAGCGTGGGCTTGTTTGCTTTTGTCTGGCGGCTTGCACTGACCACAGGTACCGGCTCCATTTTTGGCTTTCTGGTATCCCGCCAGGCCTATGATTCGGCTGTTTTGGCGCCCATGTTCATCATCATGTCCTTCGCCTTCGGGCTTGCCTTCTACCTCCTGGTGTTACTGTTTGCATATCAGCAGGAAGGCCGCCCCCTGGGTGATGCCATTATTAACCGGCTTAAGAATCTGTTGGGCGTGTTTGTGGCCGCGGTGCTGTTTTTTATTATCGTCTACCATCTGACCAAGTTGTATGGCACCAAGTACCACGGTGTAGAGAGTTTCTTCCTGATCAATGGTGGTATCTATACCATGGCGTTCTGGATAGGTCAGATACTACTTGGCGCCTTGATCCCATTGGGAATCCTCTATCATCCTGCATTGGGTAAATCCACCCGTTGGGTTGCTTCCGCCTGTGCGCTGATAATTGTTGGCGGCCTGGCCAGCATGTATTTCATCATCATCGGCGGACAGGCTTACCCGATGGAACTGTTTCCCGGCATGACGGTAATAGACGGAGGCTTTGGTGAAGCCGCCGCGAATATTGCGCCCTATTCACCCAGTCTGCCTGAGTTTCTGTTGGGGCTGGGTGGCATAGCTGTGGCCCTGTTGATGACCACTGTAGGTATCAGGATGCTTAAGTTTCTGCCTGAATCACTGGCGGATGAAGTCATTGAGCCGCATGCAGGTGCCTGAATACGACTGATGTCGGAGACTAAAACGGCGGCCGAATCGGCCGCCGTTTCGCTTTTCTAGACGAAGAACACTGCATGTCCCGCATCCTGATATCAGCAGCACATAAATCCTCTGGAAAAACCACCCTGAGCATCGGTTTGTGTGCGGAGTTCAGACGACAGGGTGTCATCATTCAGCC
>RRYU01003905.1_pt1 | contig 30493 bp, 21 predicted proteins | sample 2162651 | NCBI WGS metagenome assembly RRYU01 (sample SAMN10267283, study PRJNA491782) | microbial mat metagenome | isolation source: biomat in the production well | place: Japan: Minami-Kanto gas field, natural gas well KTG3 | collected 2017-06 | reverse complement strand
AAAAACGCATCGGTTGGATCTGGTTCCTGGTCAATATCGGCCATAACCGGATCCTCGCCTACAATATGCAGTATGATCGTCTTTGCCACGCTTTACCTCCATTACATCGCCAGTCGCGAATGTTTCTGTTCACACACCTGCCATTTCAATCCGTAAGAGCAGCGTACCGAATTTCAGTTCGTCGCCATGCCGCAACGGCGTGGGTACCTGAGGAGACACACGTTGTCCGTTCACAAACGTACCGTTGGCACTTTCCAGATCCTGTACGACGCACACGCCATTTTCCATCGCAATGATCGCATGCCGTCGCGAAACCCCCGCATCGTAGCCACCATACAAACCAAGATCGACATCAGGATAAATACCCCGGGCATTATCTTTACGACCGATCAACATTTCTTCACTGGCATCCAGATCCAGACGCCGCCCACTATTGAGGACAACCAGGCTCAAAAGGTATCCGCTGCTTGAAGGTGCTACTGGTTCAGGAATAATGGTGGGTTGAGGATCCTGGTCAAAATGCTGAGACAACGACGCCGTAATCTCTTTCCGCGAGGCAGTCACAAGCAAGCTTCCCCCGCACTCCTCGCAGAAAATTGTTCCATCAAGTTGATCAGCACCACAATGGGAACATGTTTGCACTGGCTTCACTCCTGACGTCGACCGCTTCGCCGCTTTTACTGCATTACTTGAAACGGTGAATTGCTGGATACCTTTCGCATAGCGTTGCGATACGATTCGGCTGTGCGCTATACTCTAAGCCTCCATCTCTCGGCTCATGTCGCCTTTGCCCATTAATCCCCGTGTGCCGTACTTAATGCGTTTACGCCCTTCCGACGAGGTGTGGCCTGAACGTAGCAACCGAGTCGCTTCGTCTTGCACCGTACGCGCCAGATCAACATCGCCAGCCTCAAACAAGCGCGTGCCAGCCATCTGTAAACGCCGGGTCGCTTCTTCGATATTCCCATTTTCAACATCACGCCAGGCGCTGGCCTGCAAGCGATAGGCTACCAATCGCTCGAGCCAGTACTTGACCGTGGCATCAACGTCACTCGATACACTATCAGATGCCAGCACCCGAATACGCAGTACAATGTCACTTACCTGATTAAACAGATTAGCACCGGGCAGATCATAACGCAGACGCATGCGCAACAATGGATGATCACCGATACCTAGCGGCGGCACAACCAGTTCTACCAGGAATGCCTGGACATCACTGCCCGGCCAGTCACCCATCCGAGATGACCAGCACAGGTCACGTTCTTCGGTGACCGGCATTGGCGCAATAAACGGGCGCACCCGATCCAGTGAACGCACCAACCCGCCTGGTCGTACCTCAACATCCAGTTGCACTTCCTGGGCAAAGATTGAATGCATGCGTTTGAGTTCATCAGCAAAGACCTGGGCAATCTCGGACGCTGAGCGAATATAGTGGGCATGGCTATTTTCGCGTGCCGCCATGGTTTCGAGCAAATCCTCATTCCACTCATCTCCGATCCCCACCGCAGTCAGTCCGACACCGCGTCCCTGGGCACGCCGGGCGATTTCCACACAACGACCCTCGTCGCCATAGGTACGCCCGTCGGTCAGCAAAAGGATGCGGTTCACACCACGTCGTAAGGCCGTCCGTTGGATCTCCTGCGCCGCCAGCGCCATGCCGGTTGCCATTTCCGTCCCACCCATCGCTTCAACATTGCCGATCATACTGTTGAGATCGGCTTTGTTGCGTACACGCTGTGCCGGAATAACTACATCGGCCCGATCATTGAACGTAACCAGCGAAAAATAGTCGTTTGTATCCATCTGCGCAACAATGCGTCGGGCAGCCTCTTTGACCTGCATCAACCGTTCGCCGCGCATAGACGAGCTACGATCAATCACCAGACAGAGGTTTAGCGGCAGTTTGGGCATGGTGGCAGGCAATCCTTGCGGAGATGCTTCCAACAACACATACAAGAGTTGCTGCTCTTTACTCTCTGCCAACGTACTCCGACTGAGTATCCACTGAAGATGTATGCCGGGGCTCATCAGAGAGGCCTTTCTGCACTTGGTAAGGTGACGACAACGGCTGAAATATTATCTTCACCACCGGCTAGATTTGCCAGAGCAATGAGTTCGTGACAGGCGTCTTGCGGCCATGTATAATGTAGCAGGGTTTGCTGCATCTGTTCCTCGGATATCATGCCCCACAATCCATCACTACATACGAGTAGATGCGAGCTTTCATCAAGCCGATGATAGATAAAGTCGACCTGTACCTGGGGTTGTTGTCCAACAGTACGGTAGAGTTGACTGCGCAACGGATGCTCGCGCGCCTCGGATGGGTCAAGCTGACCAAGCTGAATCAACCGTCCGACGGCTGAATGATCATCCGTCAGTGTGCGCAGTCCACCCGCTTCCAGCAGATAGGCCCGTGAGTCGCCAACATGGGCAATATAGAGCGCACGACCTAACAACAGCACGGCTGTACATGTCGTCCCCATATCCGAACTAACAGACTGCGCATGTTCCCAGATAACCCGGTTAGCTTCCTGGACAGCCGAAATCATCAGCGGCTGCAGTGCCTCGGTTATGGTATCGTCAAGAGCAGGGATAACCAATTGCGACAATATCTCGTGGGCCACGGTGCGTATAGCCAGACGACTGGCCACTTCACCACCATCATGTCCGCCCATACCATCGGCTACGACAAATAACCCCAGCGATACATCGGTGCCTTCCCGTGGCAGGGTGGTCAGGAGGGCAAAGACACTATCCTGATTGATCTGGCGGATGCGTCCCACATCGCGCAAGACGGACACAGCCAATCCCCGTTGTGACTGTTGAGCGATTAATGCCGGGACACTCTCCAGACTCAGTTTATGCGTTCCATACTCTACCTCTTCTTCATCTGAATCAGATGCAGGTTCAGTCTGGTCAGCAGGCTTTTGCTCTTCCGATGGTGTATCTGTCTGTTCTGCGGCACTATCCAGCAAGTCAGCCTGAGGACTATCAGCTATGTTATCCTGGGAAATCAGCATAGTAAGCGGCTCGGTCGGCCCGTCATGCGTAGTGGATATATGCTCATCTGAACGTGATCGTTCCTGGATACCTGAAGCTGAATCAATGACTGAATCGACTGGTTGAACCGATTCAACCAGGGGCTGTGAGTCTTCCCACCAGGCCGGATTATTATTGCCAGCATGATCATGATCGTCTGCCGGCACACCATTCCGGTCTGTTCCATCACCATCAGGGTGTTCCGATTCGGTCACAAGAGCGGTATCCTCAACAACGGCTTCGTCCGTACCAACAGTCGATTGTGTGTTCGAGAACGACCGCTGATCATGCTGCTGCCCACGGAAGAGTCGGCGCAAAAAATCCATACAAAGACTCCTTCTGTATCGCTGGTACAGCATTTCCACGGCACCGGAACCACCTGTCTTCAGGCGATAGAGGAAACGCCAGGCTGTCAGTTTATTGCGTGTACCACTTTTCTGGGAGGAAAAGCATAGTAGTAGATCGATACATTTCAGGCTTTCAGGGCATAGACCTGATGATCCAGTGAGCCAATGTAGACAACTCCATCAACCACGGTTGGAGACGACACAACTGGCCCGCCAGTCTGATATTTCCAGATGAGTGAACCAGTGCTGGCATCAAGGCAGTAGACATACCCTTCGACAGAACCAAAATAGACCCGTCCATTCTCTGAACAGGGTGACGAGGCAATCTGGCTACCGGTTTCATACTTCCACGCCAGGCGACCATTCTTGGTTTCCAGGGCATACATATTACCATCAGCACTTCCAATGAAAAGCCGCGTTCCCACCACACACGGTGTGGAATTCACATAATGGCCAGTGCGGTAACGCCAGGCTGGCCACCCTCCCTCGGCATCGAGCGCATACACATTTGTATCCATAGAGCCGACAAAAACCAGGCCGTTATGAAAGATCGGCGAGGAGATTACCGGCTGCTGGGTACGCTGTTTCCACTTAATACCACCGTTGCGAATATCCAGACAGTAAACGTGGCCATCGTTGCCACCAATATACACTGCATCTCCCTGCATGCTCGCCGAGGAGCGAATGGGCATCCAGGTACGATATTTCCAGATCATGGTGCCACGTAATCCATCCAGCGCGTAGAAATGCTGGTCATCAGAGCCAACAAAAACGATCCGATCCTGAATACGTGGCGATGAACGGATCGGCCGTGATGTACGGAACGTCCAGCGTAAGCTACCGCGCCGCAGATCCAGCGCATACACGGCACCATCTTCGGAACCGATAATCACAATATCTTGCCAGACACTAGGCGAGGAACTGATGCCGCTATCTGTGGCATGTTTCCAGCGAAACTCGCCGCGTGTACTATCAAGGGCATAGAGATTTGTATCATAACATCCGATAAACAGCATACCCCCGCTAACACATGGCGACGAACGCACTTCATCTTCGCAGGTAAAGCTCCAGACCAGTTCCGTTGTTTCAGCCACCCCACGCCCTATAGACGGGGCCAGCAGTGGGCTACTACTACGCGGTTTGACGGTCTCGCCCGCAACCCCCGGCACAGCGAGTAAGGCCTGTTTCAATTCTTCGGCACTGGACCAGCGCGCCGTCATGTCATACTCAAGTGCCCGCATTGTCACCGCTTCCATTTCCGGCGAAATCGCCGGATTGATCTGGCGCAACGGGCGTTCATGGAATGTAAACGGTGTCTCAAGACGCGGGTCATTCCCCGAAAGCAAATGATGCAGGGTAGCCCCCAGGGCATAGAGATCGCTCTGCGGCTCGACGATCCCCCGATACTGTTCAGGCGGAGAATAGCCTTCGGTACCAATCATGGTACCTTTGCGATCGGTACGATTCAGATTACGGGCGATCCCAAAGTCAATCAAAATAATCCGGTCATCTGGCGTGACCATAACGTTGGACGGCTTCATATCACGAAAGATGATCGGATCAGGTTCATGGGTATGCAGATAGCTTAACACATCACAAATTTGCACGGCCCACTGCCCCACACGTTGTTCGTCAATCGGATGACTGGCTTCATCCAGAACGGTTTCAAGATCATGACCAGGTACCAGTTCCAGTACCAGATAGATATGCCCCTTTTCATCAAAGAAGTCATAGACTTTTGGAATAGCTGGATGTTGCAATGTTGCCAGCAATCCAGCCTCACGCTCAAAGTTCTTGAGATTCAGCAGGCGTGTCTGCGAGTCTGGCGCACTTTGATACATTTCTTTGATTGCACAGGGGCGCACCACATCTTTAAAACGCATATCGCGGCCACGGTAAACCATACTCATACCACCGATACCCAGCGGCCCTTCGATGATATAACGCCCCTGTAATTCTGTACCGGAAGGCAAAGCTTGAACTGAACCGATGCCACGACGTGTTCCCGGAGCAGCAGTACCAGGCGATCCGGAAGCATCCTCTGCTTTCGATGCAGGCGAACCAATGCCTTTTGTTGTACCCGCTTTCTTGATCAATGCCATACATCACCTCATCACAGAACAATGTCAGTCAATGTCAGGGAAAGCGGTTCGCACACCGCCACTTTCTTTTGCTCATTATAAGGATTATGTCGTATCAAGGCAACTCTATAAGTCCTGTTTTCAATCTAGTTCCCCCATGCAATAAGTACTATTATACATAGTATTTACATGAAAGCACAAATCGGGCCCTCTGAAAGATCATAGCGACAGATTCTATACATATACCGTATTGAGTAGCATATAGAGTATGTTATGTAAGCCAGACACGAGAGCAGGGGCGGGGAAGTGCGATCACAAGAAGGTTTTTTCGTGTTCAGGGGTCAGGGCCATTCCGCATGGGGACGGATAATCTGCCCATCGTATACACATTCTGTCTGCCTGTTACCGTGGCATGGACAGGGGAGCATCCACGGGAATTGCAAGCACCACACTCATGGAGAGTGCGCAAGCCATACTTGCGCACTCTCTAACCAGATTAGAAATCACCCTGTACCACAAAACTATCAATAATCCGATCCAGTGCCTCAAGATCAGCCTCAGACACCACCTGAATCTGCACCATGCCCAGGAATGAGGCATCCTCAGGCTGGAATGTCACGACAAACAGCTTCGTTTGAGAACCACCACAATCGGCCCAGACATCATATTTACCTGTATACAGCGCATCAGCATAGTCATTGCGCCCATCATAGGTGCAACTGGAATTAAAAGTCGTCTCATCCAGCAGAGCATCGGGCGTCATCTGCTGGGCCAGTGAGCGAGAGACACCCATGAACATCCCCGGTGTTGTCCACTCGTTAGCGAAGGAATCCAGGTTCGGAGCCGCCGAGACGGCAATGCCACCCTCAATCTCTTCTTCACCACTTACCCAGTTCCCCGAAGATACATCGATCCACTCAACCGGCACCTCCACCGAGAGAATATTATCCTCATCGTTAATAACACTATACTCGGTATAGCTAACGGCTGTACTACCCGGGTCATCAGATACCGTTTCTTCTTGTTGAGCAAACGAGAACGACTCTTCCAATTCACGCCCGTTCAGTTGCCCCTCAAAAACTTGCTGCGTATCCGGACGAATGACCTCAATCGCCATGGTATCATCAAGGTCACGGCTACGCAGAATATCACAGTAGTCGTTCATAGTGCCATCTGTAGCCAGTACCAGACGCTCCAACTTGGTCAGAATATCTCCAGGCATAATGCCAGCCGAGTCAGCCGGCGAACCCGACTTCACAGAGTAGACCCAGATCCCGGATAGATCTCCCTCCGGCGTAACAAACGCCTCGCCATTGATACCAATTGAGGTAATATCCTCACCTTCGGCCAGTTGTTCAATCAAACTGGATGCCTCGTCCCGATCAATCGCATAATATTGATTCGTATCCGAGCTACCAGCATAATTGACGCCAACCACTTTACTTTCTTGCGTTATCAGAGGCCCACCTGAGTTGCCGGGATTAATTGTGGCATCATGCTCGATTACATTATCGATAGAGGACCAGCTTGTCTCACCGCTGGCCCGTGCTTTCGACACAATGCCACGTGTGAGCGTAAACTCCGGGTCGCCCAGCGGAAAACCAGCGGCAAAAACATCCAGACCTACTTTGATCTCATCATCGTACCATTCAAGGTAGGGATAGCCATCACCCTCAATGTCGATCAAGGCCAGGTCGGAACACTCGGATGCCCCCAGCACCTTGGCATTGCGCGGAGAACTATCGCCACCAACATACACTTTCAACAAAGCGGCCCCGGTAACCACATGGTTATTCGTTACCGCCAGGCCACTCTCGTCGATGATAAAACCAGATCCTCTACCAGCCGCATTGAAAATTGTTCCTTCGCCAGGATCGACAAACGTTCCCTGAGCCTCAATCTGTACCACGGCGTTCACCACGTCATCCAGGCTTTGTACAGCAGTAGTCTCCGGCGTAGGGGTGAATTCCGGCGTGGGCGTTTCAGGCGGAGCAGTGGGCGGTTCTGACGTAGCCGTCGGGCCACCGGCAATCGATCCCAGGCCACATCCAGCGAGCATCACAACGGCCAGGATCAACAGATACAAGCTACTGCGCCAGACATTAAGCATACCTGTGTTCTGATACATGACGTTCTCCTGATAGTTACAGTCCTGACCCGTACAGCCCAGGCACTTTTGGCCTGAGATATCCAGGCTTTACCCGCTTACCTCTTGACACAAACGAACATCTTTATGTAGCACAGTCATAATATGGAGTCGGGGTATGTTCTCTCAAGCGACATGCGCTGTCATGCCAGCATCGGTAGCCAGGGCAACCATGCCAGTACGCGCACCGGTGACGATCCTCACATCATTGCCAACCTGCTGCAGATCGCCCGAGCCATACACAATCTTCCAACCAGCGATCCCGGCTACCCGAATCGAGTTCAGTGGAACTGTCACATGGCAGGAAGACTGGTTGGTATTGACAAGGATAATCAAGATCTGTGCATCATTGGTTCGCGCAAAGACATACACACCATCAGCGGCATACAGCCGGTGAAAAGCACCAGTACGTAAGGCTGAATAGGTATGGCGCAGGGCGATTAACGCCGTGTGATACGCCAGCACCTGGGCATCCCAGCTATCCTGATGCTGCCATGGAAACGTCCGGCGGCAGTCAGGATCCAGGCCACCGGGCAGGCCAATCTCATCACCATAATAGATACAGGGCGCACCAGGGAAGGTCAGCAACAGCAGCGTGGCCAGATGCACACTAGCAGCATCTCCGCCAGCAATCGTGATCAAACGTGCGGTATCGTGGCTATCGAGCAGGTTAAGCTGCGTAAGCTGGATCTCCCAGCGATAGAGCTGCAACAACCAGTCGATCCGATCTGCATACGCCTGAGCAGACAGTGCCGGGATGGGATCATAGCTCCGGTCACGTACCAGATCCGGAACCACGCGATCGCCAGCTGTGAAGGCAATCGTCGCTGCTGTGAACAGATAATTCATCACGCCATCGAACTGATCTCCATGCAGCCACTGGCGTGCATCACGCCAGACTTCACCGACAATATAGGCATCCGGGTTAATCGCTTTGACGCGACGGCGAAACTCCTGCCAGAAACCATCGGTTGTAATTTCGAAGGGAACATCGAGCCGCCAGCCATCGATACCAGCACGCAGCCAGTATTCGGCCACACCCATAAGATATTCACGCACCTGGGGATTATCAGTATTAAACTCGGGCAACGCCCGATTGCCACCCCAGCCAACATAATTGGCCGGCTTGCTCCCGTCATAGGCACTCAGCGGCCACCCCTGTATGGTAAACCAGTCCAGCCAGGGCGAAAAAGGCCCATTTTCCAGAATATCATTAAAGTAGAAGCAGCCCCGGCTGGCATGGTTAAACACCCCATCGAGGACAACGCGCATGTTACGCTGATGCGCCGCATCTAGCAATTGCTGGAAAGCGGGGTTACCTCCTAGCAAGGGGTCAACCTGGTAGTAATCGTGGGTATGATAGCGATGATTACAGGCCGATTGAAAGATTGGATTCAGATAGATCGCCGTGATCCCCAACTGTTCGAGGTGATCCAGATGTTCGATCACCCCCAGCAGGTCACCGCCCTTATACCCTTGAACCGTAGGTGGCGCATCCCATGCTTCGACATTATGCGGTTTGAGCAAACGCGAACTACGTGCAAAGCGATCCGGAAAAATCTGATAGAAGACTGCATGTTTGACCCAGTCGGGTGTGTGGATCCTGGTCATAATGATACTCTTCTCTGAGTAAGGCAAGCTTTCACACACGCCATTCCAAATTGACCGTTGGCGTCGGAGCGACCGGACGGTCGCCCCTACAGGACGACATAATGGAATTGTCCATCTGGAAAATACCTACGAAGGCCACACAGATGGTGCAGACCAGGCCTGCTTTCCATCTACGTGACCTTTGTATCTTCATGATGCGATATGCACTCCCGATACGCTACCCTGAGCGTCGGCGCGGACGACTACGGTCACGGTCGCCACCGCTGCGATCACGATCGTCGCGTGAACCACCGTTACGCATACCACCGCGGTCACCACCGCCGCCGCGCGGGGCTGCACCAGCCGCTTTGCGTTCTTCGGGAGACTCACCGGTTAACACAGCCCGGCGGCTCAGGCTGATCTTGTTATTGATCGGATCAACATCGATCACCATCACATTGACTTCATCACCAATCTGGACAATTTCCTCAACCGTTTCGACGCGCCCCTCGGCCAGTTCGCTCACGTGAACCATGCCATCCTTACCCGGCAGGATATTCACAAACGCACCATAGGGCATAATCCGCACCACTTTGCCCAGGAACACATCGCCAACCTTCGCCTCGCGGGTCAACCCTTCAACCATCAACACAGCCTTCCTGGCTGCCTCACCATCGGCGGTAGCGATAAAGACGCGCCCATCGTCCTCGACATCAACTGTAGCCCCGGTCTGCTCGATGATACCACGGATTGTTTTGCCACCCGGCCCAATCAACGCACCAATCTTATCAACCGGAATCTGCAAAGTGACAATCCGCGGCGCATAAGACGACAACTCTGGGCGTGGAGCAGCGATCGTTGCATTCATGCGTTCCAGGATAAACAGGCGTCCTTCGCGGGCCTGAGCAAACGCCTGACGCATGATATCGAAGGTAATGCCCCGGGTCTTAATATCCATCTGGAGCGCCGTGACACCCTCGCTGGTGCCTGCAACCTTAAAGTCCATATCACCCAGAGCATCTTCCAACCCCTGGATGTCAGTTAACACCTGCCACTTGCCGCCTTCACCAGTCACCAACCCCATGGCCACACCAGCCACAGGACGCTTGATCGGCACACCCGCATCCATCAAACTCAGGCTACTGCCACAGACACTCGCCATCGAGCTACTCCCATTGGAACTCAGCACCTCGCTCACCAGGCGCATGGTATAGGGAAACTCGTTCTCAGACGGCAGCACAGCATACAGCGCACGTTCGGCCAGCGCCCCATGCCCAATATCGCGGCGACGGGGACCACCGAGGCGCTTGGCTTCCCCGGTGCTGAAGGGCGGGAAGTTATAGTGATGAATATAGCGCTTGGTCGTCTCCACTCCCAGATCATCCAGGCGTTGCTCTTCGCTGGGCGCACCAAGCGTTGTCACGGTCAATACCTGGGTCTGGCCACGCGTAAACAGGCCGGTGCCATGCACACGCGGGATCAGGCCAACCTCGACACTAATCTGGCGCACCTCATGCAGTGCACGCCCATCGACACGTATGCCACGTTCCAGAATAGCCGAGCGAACCTCTTCTTTCAAGAGTCCCTCAAACACCTTACTGACCTCTTTCATGCGCTCGTCCAGCACCTCTTCCGGCTCATCGTCGGTAAAGTGCGCCAGCACATCGGCCTTAAGTGCCTGCAATCCTTCATCCCGCGTTGCCTTATCGGGATGATTCACCGTCTCTTTGAGGCGGCCACTCATATAGGCTGCCACCGACTCTTCCAGCGACGTATCGGCACTGGCTGGCACAAACTCACGTTTGGGCCGGCCACACAGGGCTACCAGTTGCTCTTGCAACTCGACGATCTGCTTACAGACGGCATGCCCCTGCATCACCGCCTCTAACATCTCATCTTCGCTCAACTCATACGCACCCGCCTCGACCATCAGCACGGCATCCTTGGTACCCGCAACAGCCAGATCCAGGCGGCTATGCTCCATATCGGACATGGCCGGATTGAGTACAAACTGGCCATCAAGATGACCAACCTGCACAGCCCCGACCGGATCGGTAAAGGGAATATCGCTAATAGCCAGCGCAGCCGACGCCCCGATGGTGGCGAGGGGGGCCGGATCATTCACCATATCGATAGAAAAGGTTGTGACAATCACCTGCACTTCATGGTTATACCCTTTTGGAAACAGGGGACGCAGGGGACGGTCAGTCAGGCGCGAAACCAGCGTAGCCGTTGTTGTCGGCTTTCCTTCGCGCTTGAAGAAGTTACCGGGGATCTTACCAGCCGCATACATTTTTTCTTCATAGTCAATCGTAAGCGGAAAGAAATCAATCCCCTCACGTGGCTCATTTGAGCCAACCACAGTAGCAAGCAGCACCGTATCGCCATAGCGCACAGTCACTGCTCCACTGGCCTGCCCGGCCAGTTTCCCTGTTTCAAGCGTGAGTGTACGGCCAGCAATGTCGGCGCTGACAGAATAAACTTGATGTTCTGACATACAATTCCTCCCGCTGCCTGTCTCAGGCAGCGCTTACAAACCAGGGAGGAGTTCGGCACTGGAGGCTAAAAACCGATCGAACCAGGCGAACATGCCTTTCAGCAAGCAGATCTGATCATCTGATTATAGGCAATCAACAACTGACCTGTGCTCTAATCCTATAGCCTGGGATCTATAAAGCCGATCACCTGCGCTGCAAGCGCATACCCCACAACCAGATCTGGTTGCCTGGATGCATCGTATCGGTATCGTTTGACCATGCACCCCGCATCGCTTTTCACCCTCCAATCCCGACCCCCTCCGTACGATAGAGACCAGTAACAACGCAATAAAGCACCAGCGAGGCCTGGCCCCTCTGGTGCTCTACTTCTTCCAACGATACACCATCTATGGCTTTCAATTAACGACGTAGGCCAAGACGCTCGATCAATACCCGGTAGCGATCCTTATCTTTATGACTCAGATACGCAAGTAGGCGGCGACGACGCCCCACCAGTTTGAGCAAGCCCCGGCGTGAATGATGGTCGTGTATATGGATCTTGAGATGCTCGATCAGTTGCTGAATTCGTTCGGTCAGCAGAGCTACCTGCACTTCAGGTGAGCCACTATCGCCATCGTGAACCCGAAAATCGGTGATAATCGTCGTCTTCTCGTCATTATCTAGCGCCACACACGAACTCCTACTTAATCGCGCTCAGGCCGGAGTAGCCTGGCGTTCTACTAATAAACTGTCTTCGAAGCCATTATAGCATATCTACACATAACCTGCCAGAACGTCTATTTATCCACATCTTATCCACAAAATTGCTTACAAAATACACCGGAAATCCAGATGTTATCCCCGAAAGTCTGTGCTATAATTGGGGCAGTCCTATGCTCGTACAGCATCCCGATGATATCATTATGTTGAGACAGGCCATCCTGACGCCAAACCATAGACAGACAAGAACAACAGGATTTGCCGTTTACCAGGGGGCATACCAGATCAGTGTGTTCAGCTATTCTTAAAGTGTAAAGAGTTTTAAAGACGTGGGGGCTTGCGGGGGCCGGAGGCCCCCGCAAAAAAAGTGTTGTCGGTTTGGTGTGGCGGCTTTGCCGCCACACCAAACCGACAACACGAGAATCTCGGCGGGGCGCAGCCCCACCCATACCCGTTGAGGGCGGTGATCTGCCTTCTCTACCGCATAAGGATGCGGTACACGTGTGGGTCATGATACGCCCTCAGGGAGAGGGAATCAGAGGGAGAGGGCGTATCGTCTCCCAGAACGCTAGCGTGCAGGTCAAGCCAGACTGGACAGTAACCACAAACCTTTCCAGGCAATCCAGCTTGACAGGTGTGTAGGGACGGTTCGCGAACCGCCCCTACTGGAGGCACAACGTGATAGCCGAAAAGGTACTATGAAAGATTTTATTCACCTGCATGTTCATTCCGAGTACAGCCTGCTGGATGGCTATGCCACGACAAAAGATATTGCCGGGCGGGCCATTGAGTTGGGTATGGATAGCATCGCCCTGACTGATCATGGCGTCATGTACGGGGCGCTCGAGTTCTATGGCGCAGCAAAGAAGGCTGGTATCAAGCCAATTATCGGCGTCGAGGCTTATATCGCACCCGGCTCGCGTTTGCAACCAGCTACGCGGGGTGGAAAAAACTATTACCATCTGTTGCTGCTGGCGCAAAATGAAACGGGCTACCGTAATCTGGTACGCCTGACCACCCGTGCCCACCTCGACGATCCTTCGCGCGGGATCTTTGCCCGACCACGCATCGATCGCGAGTTGCTAGAGCAGTATCACGAAGGCATTGTGGTGACATCATCGTGTATCGCTGGCGAGGTGATCCAACAGCTTACTACGAAACAGAAGCAGCAGGCGCGTGAGATAGCCGCATGGTACCGCGATTTACTTGGCCCGGATAACTATTATCTGGAGTTACAACTCCATAATAATACGCCTGAACTGGAAGAGATTAACGAAGAATTGGTACGCATTGGCCAGGAGTTAAAGATTCCGCTGGTTGTCACCAATGATACCCACTTTGTGCGCCGCGAAGATCTGGAAGCGCAGAAGATGGTTATGGCAATGGGCTTTAACCTGACCCTGACCGAGTTGTGTAGCAAAAATTTCCAGATGGACGAGAGCTACCACATTATGAGCGGTGATGAGATGTGGCAACGCTTTCAACGCTATGGCACAGCCGCGTTTGAGAATACCCGGCGGATCGCCGATATGTGTAACCTGCAGCTTGAGTTTGGCCGCGTGGAACTGCCTGCGTTCGATATCCCTGCCGGTCACGATGCTGCTTCGTATCTGCGCCTGATCTGCGAAGAAGGTCTGATGCAGCGTACCAACGGACAACCACCAGAGGAGTATATCCAGCGCCTCGATTATGAACTGGATGTGATTAATCAGACCGGCTTTCCCGATTATATGTTAATTGTATGGGATTATGTCAAGTTCGCCCGCTCTCGCGGCATTCCCTGCCTGCCGCGTGGTTCGGCGGGCGCTTCGCTGATCCTCTATTGTCTGAGTATCACCGAGGTTGATCCGGTCGAAAACAAGCTGCTGTTTGAACGCTTTCTTAGCCCGGAACGCCTGGAGATGCCCGATATCGATGTTGATTTTGCCGATAGCCGCCGCCACGAGGTGCTGGAGTATATTGCGGCAAAATATGGGCGCGATAACACGGCGCAGATTATTACGTATGGCACGCTGGGGGCCAAGGCGGCCTTGCGCGATGTCGGGCGCGTGCTGGATGTGCCCCTCAGTGAAGTCGATCGGGTCGCCAGGCTGATCCCATCTCTACCGGTGGGGACGACGATTGCCCAGTCGCTGGAACGTGTGCCAGAATTACGCCAGATTTATGATACGAATGCCGACTTGCGACGGGTGATCGACTGGGGGCAGAAGGTCGAGGGGCGTATGCGCAATGTCGGCACGCATGCCTGTGGCGTGGTGGTTAGCCGCCAGCCGCTTGAACAGATGGTGCCGCTGCAACGTACCACAAAAGATGAGAATGGCGTGATGGCAGCCTATCAAGGGCCAACTCTCGCCAATATCGGCCTGCTCAAAATGGATATTCTTGGCCTCACTAACCTCTCGGTGGTGGCCAATGCCCTCGATTATATCGCTCATTCAACTGGCAAACGCATTGAGTTGGCGGATATTCCGCTTGATGATACGAAAACATTTGAGAGTCTCAGCCGGGGTGAAACAACGAACGTCTTCCAGTTTGAGTCTGCGGGCATGACTCGCTATATGAAGGAGTTAAAACCAACCCGCGTGCAGGATCTGTATGCGATGGTGGCACTCTACCGGCCCGGCCCACTCGAGCAAATTCCGGTCTATATTCATAATAAAAATAATCCACAGGATATTACCTATCTCCACCCGATTCTCAAGCCCATCCTGGAAGATACATATGGTGTGATTGTATACCAGGAGCAGATTATGCAACTGCTCCAGGCCATTGCTGGCTATACGCTGGGGCGTGCCTATATCGTGCTCAAGGCGATCGGCAAGAAAAAGCGCGACTTGATGGCGCAGGAAGAGCCGCGCTTCAAAGAGGGCTGTTTAAAAAATGGCCTGACCCGGCATCAGGCCGACCATCTGTGGGATCTCATTCAGCCGTTTGCGGGCTATTCCTTTAATCGCCCCCACTCGACACTCTATGGGTTGCTAAGCTATCAGACGGCCTATCTCAAAGTTAACTATCCTACCGAGTATATGGCAGCGGTGCTCTCGGCGGCAACCGGGGATACCGAGTCGGTTGCCAAAGGGGTGGGTGAAACGGTGCGCCTGGGGGTAGCTGTTTTGCCAGCTGATGTCAATCGCAGCAGTATGGGTTTTACCATCGAGGAAATGCCCGCGGGCGACCTGCCGCCAGGCATCACGCATCGCCAGGGCGTGCGCTTTGGTCTGTCGGCGATCAAAAATGTAGGGGTCGGCCCGGTCGATATGATTATCAGTAACCGCAATGACCATGGCCCCTTTAAGAGCCTGGAGGATTTCTGTGCGCGGGTTGACCGACAGGCGCTGAATAAGCGCATTCTGGAGAGTCTGATCAAGTCGGGCGCACTGGATAGTTTGCCCGGTACGCGCCGCCAGAAGCTGGCTATTCTAGATCAGGCACTCGCCGCTGGCATTGATGCCCAGAAGGCCCACGAGGCTGGTCAGGTGAGTATGTTCGCTATGATGGGCGGTGGTGCGGATACTGCCACTGTGCAGGTGGCTGCCATCCCGCTGCCACCGCTCGATGAAACGCCAGCGGAAAAGAAGGAGGAACTTGCCTGGGAAAAAGAACTGCTGGGCATGTATATCTCTGAACATCCCGTAGTTCAGGCACTCCGCTCGATTCAACGCAACGATACGCTCAGTCTCAATGCGATTACCGAGGAGAGTATCGGCAAGACATCTACGTTCCTGGGTATGCTGACCGGCGTGCGCCGGATTGCCACGCGGAAGGGCGATGCGATGCTGGTAGCAGAATTAGAAGATCTGGAGAGCAAGATCGATCTGGTGGTGTTTCCCAAGACGCTGGATCGCTATGGCGATCTGTTGCAGGATGATGCAGTGCTGCAGGTGACAGCCAAAGTGGATAATCGCCGTGATACACTGCAGTTGATCGTTGAAAGTTGTCAGCCAGTTGAGATCGGAAGCGAAGCAGCGCTGCCCGCCCAACCAGTGCAACCCGAAATGGATATTGAGGGCATCACGGATATAGATGTAGAGGATATGGCCTTGTTGGAGGTAGATCCGCCGTCAATTCAACCAGATGCCCCTGCCCCGCCAGAGCAAGCCCGGGCAGGTGTGCCAGTTGCAGCAGCACCGCCTGCCCCCAGCGACGGGCCTATCACGGTGATCAAGGCACGCACACGGGTCAGTTTGAACAATGGTGATGCAACAAACAGCAGCACAGAGCCACACAATGGCAATGGGCACGGCAATGGGCATAGCAATGGAAACGCTAGCCTGCCAGCAGTGCCATCCCGTTTGCTGCATGTGTATCTGCCACGTACCGATGACTTCGATGCTGATGTTCACCTGATGCAAGAAGCCGATAGTGTGCTGCGTGCAACCACCGGGCCGGATCAGGTGACGCTATATGTGCCCAATGGCGTCGGAACGGTGGTGCTACGACCACACTACTCTGTGCAGCTCTCGGATGCGCTGGTGGAAGCGCTCCGGCAGATGCTTGGCTCGGAACGGGTGGCAATCGAGTAGGGGCACAGATGCGCCCCTACAACTGCTGTTCTTCTGCGGCGATCTCTTCGAGCGAAAAGTTATCAAAACCGGCCTGGACACTCTCGCCCGGGCTGCTGCTTACAATCAGGCCTACCTGACCTTCAATCGGAATGACCGTTTCAAGTTCGGGTAGTTCCTGGTCGTTAATGGCTATGGTGAGCATGCTGTTGCGTAGCTCAACCCGGATGCGGTTTGTGTCGCCCGTGCCAGTTTTTATGCCTTTGAAGCGCCCCCGTTGCAGCAGGGCAAATGTTTCACCTGTCACATCAGAATAGGTTAGCGCCACACTGCCATCAGGAAACAGGATCAGGCTGTAGAAATCGAATGAGCCACCGTCGCCAAAGATAACCCCGTAGTTGAGATCCTCTCCGGCACCATTTAACAAGGTGGCATCGACCTCCAGCACAAAATCCTCAACATCCGAAGATCCTGGTGGCAACGGTTGCTGCCATAAACGAATTCCACCCCCGGCAAAGATCTCATACACACCATTGCGAATCGTTGCGCCGCCGACGCTCCATGGCACGTTTTCGGCATCGCTAAAGTCTTCTTGCAAGCTCTGGTCTTCTGCCTGGCCAGTAACATTATCAAAGCGTACGACCAGCCCTCCCTGGTCAAACGTGGTAATGCCAAGCGTCAACTGACCGACCGCTGCCAGCGTATCCGTCTCTTCGAGCACCTGTCTTGTGTTAATAAAGGCTTGAATAGTTTCGCCCTCGGCCAGTACGCGCAGTTGATTGATCGCATCAAAGCCAGTACGAATATGCTCATCGTAGGTCCAGGGCACAACAGACGTATAGGTGTCATCGGTGACACGTACCAAACGATAATAGCCAGACCCGCTAATAGCAAACATCAGATAATCGCCGGGGCCACTCTGGCGAAAACGGATACCATACTCCGAGGTCGGTTCGCCCGCAATCTGCTGAACATCAACGGTCAGATCAAAATCGCGCACCGATCCATTGCCCAGAAAGAGGCCATAACTATCATAATTAGCTGTATCGACGCGTAGCTCATAGCTTCCATCCACTACCCGGCTTAACGACTGATCCCAGCGGGTAGTAGGTTGCTCAAAATCTTCTGTGATCCGTACCAGACCAAGGGGCGTAGACTCGACCGCAGCGCGGGGCGAATCTGGCGGCGGCGGCAGAACACCGCTACGTGACGCTTGCTCGTCAGAGATACCTGCCGGGGTACTACCAACCGAGACAATCGCTTCGATCTGGGGCGGCAATCCACTGGACAAGAGCAAGGATAAAATAATCCCAATCGAAGTACACAACAGCAGGAACAGTCCGCCAAATATCAGGCCCAGCCACAACAGCGTACGGCGTTGTTTCTCGGGCGACTGATCCTGTGTGCTACCTGACCAATCTGATCGCGGTGCTTGCATAACTCTATCTCCAGGCACATAATCTTGCATTCCTACTTCTAGGAAGTATACTCCATGTTATACTTGGTTATACTTGCAGAGATAACCATAATCGTATTTGTTCACTTTGGGCAACCCATGCGCCGCATCTCCTCCCTGCCCCCTCTCTCTGAGGGCTATACAGTATCCACACGTGGGGGCGCGGGGGCCTCCGGCCCATATGCATCACGGTACGCCTCCCGGCGGGGGTTTGGGGGCCGGAGGCCCTCAAAGAATATCTTTGTCGTGCGAGATTTTGCCAGCTTTGCTGGCAAAATCTCGCACGACAAAGTGAGTTTTTAGGGCTACCGCCCTACAGGTGATGCGTATGGGGCCTCCGGCCCCCGCAAAAAAAGTGTTTTCGGTGTGGTGGGGCGGCAAAGCCGCCCCACCACACCGAAAACACTATAATCCTGGCGGGGCGCAGCCCCGCCGGTAGCCGTGGAAGGCGGGAAGCTACCTACTCTACCGCATCCTGATGGAGTACAATTGCCGCTTCGCTTGAACATACACGTATTCTACCTGTCAACGAACGCTATGCCATAAATAAATAATGGATACCGTGATGCCACATCCCCACACGAACAAACCGGAAACAGATCCTGAAACCGAGACACCGTGCCATTCGCACATAAACGTGGCTTGCCCGGTTCAGACATTAACCCAACGGGTGATCGAACTGGAAGCAGAAAATGCCCAACTGCGCTATGACAAACATACGCTGGAACAGCACCTCGCCAACACTGCCAACCAGTACAGGTTGCCTGAGGCAATCGTCTCATACATACCAACTGAAGCCAGTACCAATAGCATAGATCCAGCAAGTTGTTGTGAGTGTATTGATCAAATCCTGGCCGCTGAAATGACGGCACGCAAGCAGGCCGAAGAGGCACTCTATCAGAGCGAACTACGTTTTCGTACCCTGATTGAAACGGTTGACGTGGCTGTCTTGATCCAGCAAAACAATCGCTTTTGCTACGCCAATGTTACGGCAGAAATCATCACCGGATATTCACGCGATACCCTGGTTGGGATGGGTCTGGCTACCCTGCTACACCCGGATAGCCCGATGGCACTGCGCGACAATACAAACACCATTCCTATCGGCAATCAGATACCGGCACGCTACGACCTGAAAATTATTACTGGCAGTAACCAGGAACGCTGGATTCATCTATCGCTGGTGGGCATTATGCTAGAAGGGCAGATAGCCCTCTTGTTAACAGCCAGCGATATTACACAGCGCAAACAATCCGAGGCGGCGATCTCGCGCACCTATGATGACATGGAACGCCTGAATCGCAAGCTGACGCGCAGCCGTAATCTGCTGCGTGCCATTTTTGATCACATGAACGATGGCGTTCTGCTGCTGGATGGCAACGGAGTTGTGCTAGAGGTCAACTGTGCGTTGGCACGCCTGCTGCATACAACACCGAATGCGATGGTGGATCATGTCTGGGCTACACTCTATCCACAGCTTGATCCGGCTTTTCCTGGCGATATTGCTGAACATACGCGTACAGGTGCACAGAACCAGTGGCGGCGGCGCTATCCTAAATCAGACGGGAAAACGCATATTCTCGACTTTCAAACAATTGCACTCTACGATATTGATTCCGGTGTGGAACAGATCATCTTGCGGGTTGTCGATGTCACTGAGATCTTGCGTATGCAAGCCCTGTTTATCGAAAACGAGCGTTTTGCTGCCAGCGGGCGGTTAGCAGCCAGTGTTGCCCATGAGATCAATACGCCCCTGCAGGCAATCCAGAACTCACTCAAGCTGGTGCAGATTGGCAATCAAGAAGAACGTGACACCTTTCTGACCTATGCCCGCCAGGAGATCCGGCGGGTTGGCGACATTGTACACCAACTGCTCGACCTGTATCGCCCTGGTGCTACCATAGTAGGCACGGTGCAGATCAATGTGTTGATCGAACGGATCCTATTGCTCATTGGTAAACGCATTCGCGATCAAAAGATTGTCGTCGAGTGGGATCTGGCATCTGATCTACCGAGCATTCAGGGGCGTTCCGATGAATTGATGCAAGTATTTCTCAATCTGATTGTCAATGCTCTGGATGCCATGCCTGACGGTGGGCGGTTACGCATCCATGCCAGTCATCTGACACACAAAACCGATCTTTCACCCGAAAGCAATGAGACAGCCCGTATATATGCGTCAGGGCACGCTGCGGCAGCAGTACAGCAATGTATTCCCAGGCTTATAGTCGAACTGACCGATACAGGATGTGGTATCCTTGGTGAAGGGATGGAACATATCTTTGATCCCTTTGTTACAACCAAAGAAGATGGTGTTGGCCTGGGATTAGCGATCACGGCCCAGATTATTCAGCAGCATGGTGGCACAATCAGTGTGATCAGTACGCCAGGCACAGGAAGTTGTTTTTGCGTGACATTGCCGCTGCTTAACAACACAGACATACAGGAACAGAAACCTGCTCGGATGCAGGCATTAAAGTGATAGACCTATGTCGAAAGCACATATATTAGTTGTCGAAGACGACGAGATCACCCGCATCACGCTGGCGCGGTTGCTCCAGTATGCTGGTTACCATGTAACTCAGGCATCTGATGGCGGCCAGGCCGTCGATCTATTGGATCGTGAGCCATTCGATGTCGTGCTGACTGATATTGTGATGGGGGAAATTGATGGAATTGAAGTGCTGCACACGGCACGGCTGCAACCTTACCATCCCCATGTCATCCTGCTAACAGGACATGGCACGCTTGATACAGCGATTGCAGCATTGCGATCTGGAGCGTATGATTACCTGACCAAGCCATGCGACGATGAAATGTTGATGGTTATTGTTGAGGGGGCCGTTCAGAAACGGCTTGAGGAAAACAATATGCGCGAGGCAGCCAGTCTGATCAAGCAGTTTTATGACCAGAAATTGGGAGGGCATCACAATCGACGTGATACCGATGCTGAGCCAGTTCGAAGTGAGCCTGACCAACCAGGTGCTGTGGTGTTATGGGTGGGCGACCTGGCGATTGGGCCTACCCGCCATGAAGTCTTAGTGGCCGGTCAGCCGATCCTGCTGACGCCGATTGAGTATGAATTACTGCACTTTCTGGCCGAAACGCCTGGTGAGGTGCGCACGTACCGTGAGATCATCCGTCATACACATCGTTTCGAGGCGGACGATGCTGATGCGCAGATGCTGGTGAAACAGCATATTCGTAATCTGCGCAAGAAAGTACCGGCTGAATATCTGGTGAATGAACGAGGGGTTGGGTATAAGCTGGTAGATTCAAATGCACCTGCGCCACCAGGGCTACTGGTTGAAGGATAACGCTTGCAACACCCCATCGGCAATCATCACGGTGCGATGGGCGTGGCGGGCCAGTTCGGTATCGTGTGTCACCATCAGAATGGTTTTACCATGCTGCACCAGGTCTTCAAAAATGCGAATGACCCGATCCGCCGTCTGCGAGTCCAGGTTACCGGTTGGCTCGTCGGCAACTAATAGGGTCGGATCATTTGCCAGGGCACGCGCAATAGCGACACGCTGTTGTTGCCCACCCGAGGTTGCCGAGGGCAGTTTGTGGGCATGGTCAGCCATATCAACCTGTTCTAAGAGTTGCATCGCCCGCTCGCGAAATCGCTGTGGGCGATAGGTGTTACACACATCCATCGGCAGCATCACATTCTCTAGCACGGTCAGAGTTGGTAGCAAGTTAAACGATTGGTAGATCACCCCCACATATTTACCCCGCCATGCCGTCAGACCTGTTTCACTGAGCGTATGCACAGCCGTATCCCCCAGAAACATGCTGCCATGGGTAGGGCGGTCAATGCCGGTGAGGATATTCATCAATGTCGATTTGCCGCTGCCTGATTTGCCCAGTACCGCCACAAATTCCCCCTGGTGAACACATAACGACACCCCCTTGAGCGCATGTACAACGCCAGCAGCACTGGCATAGTCTTTAACGACCTGGCGTGCCTCCAGGAAATGGCTATTTCCATGACGATAGGGAGCATCTGTAGGTGGCTGCGAACGAACGTGTTTAAACCAGCGTGATAACATTGGAACTCTTCCTTTTGGGCATCGACATGGCTTCAGATCGGCCCAGCGTGACAGTTGGCAGTCGGGGCGACCGGCCGGTCGCCCCGACTGAACCGCATGAATGAATTGTCCATCTGTAAAGCGGCTACGAACCATATCTTACTCATATGCCAGCACTTCGCGCACAGTCAGGCGTGAGGCATTGCGTGCGGGCACAAAACTGGCCAGTGCAGCTACCACCGTAATAATCACCAGCCAGAACAGGATGGCATACGTCGCATACTGATAACTCAACGGCTGGGCAAGCAGTTGGATACCAAAACGATCGCTCATCAAGCGGCTCATGGGTAGCGAGGCAGCGACGCCAAGCAACCAGGCAATCCAGCCAATTAGCAACCCCTCGACCATAACAATCTGGCGGACTGCGCCATCGGAAGCACCAATAGCGCGCATAATCCCGATCTCTTTGGTGCGTTCGATCACATTAATGCTCATGGTGCCCATCAAGCCCAACCCCCCAACAAGGCCAATCAAGGTGGCCATCATCGAGAGAACCGTGGTGAGAATAGCGAAGCGTTCCTGTAAGATAGCCGCCTCTTCGTCGCTACTCTGGATCAGGCGCACCTGGATGTTGCGCTGCCGGGCATGCTGCTCCAGGTCGTGGGAAACACGGGCCAGAAATGCAGGGCTATGCTCTGCTGTAACAAGACGCAGGCTGTCGACCCGTGTATTGCCGCCAACAACATGTTCATAGCCAGTGGCAGTGACATAGCCCAGGGCCGGATTCACCGGTGAGATAAACTCCTGTGAAATACCCACGACTTGCCAGGTAAACTCTTCACCATCAATCTTGAACACCAGGTGATCACCTATGCGAGTGTCCGGTTCCTGCCCGAGAAAGTTCGAAGTCAGCACAATTGCGTTGCGATCCTCTGGTAGTAACCAGCGTCCCTGCGAGATATCGAGCTTCAGCAGGTCTGTGGTAGCAGGCATGGCATACAGGTTGATAAAGTCACCTTCGCTGCCATCCGGTCGTACCGGATAGGCTTTGGTACTATGCCATCCCTCGACTGCCACCACCCCGGGTACCTGGCGAAACTCTTGCGCAACATATGTGTCGCGGTAGGGGCGAGCCAGGCGTACTTCGATATCATAGCGTTTTGTGTTCATAGTTTCGTCGAGTGTATTCAGCAGTGAAGCTCGTACGGTCAGCACACTCATAAAAACCGCGCCGCCCAGCGACAGAACAATCAGTGTACGGGACAGGCGGGCCTTACGACGAAAAGTATTGCGCAGCGAGAGCTGCACCGGTCTTCCCAGGAAGGCCACCATCGCCGAGAGAACCCGTGTCATGCCGCCAAAGCGCGTGGGATGTCCCGCTGGTCTTTGTTCGGCATAGCCTGCCTGCTTACTGAGAGCCTCACGCACGGTGATACGTACAGCCCCGCGCACAGACGGCACAGCCACCAGCACCGGCAACAGCAGCGCAGCGATTGCTTCCAGCAAGAGTACATAAGACGGAACGCGAAAATGGGTGATATCGAAGTTGAGCTGACTGCCCATAAAGCGTGTAAAACCCAGCGCACCAAGAGTTCCGAGTGGCACGGCGATCAACAATGCCAGGAGGCCAAAGATCAGCACCATGCCAAAGTAGAGTTCCATAATCTGCCGATTACGCGTGCCAACGGCCTTGAGAATACCAATTTGCTTAATCTGCTGGGTAAGGATAGCCTCAATAGTATTGATGATTAAAAAAAGTGCCAGCACCAGCGCCAGGATGCCCAGCGCAGTCAGGATGAGCAAAATAGTTGGGATCACCAGTTCAGCCGGGTGCTGCTGTGGTGAAGGCACCTCAATAACCTCGACAATACGGCCACTGCGCTCGATCTTGTCGGCCACCTCGTCGGCCACACGCCAGATATGCCGTGCGTCACGGGGATGTTCGGCCACCACAACCTGCATCTGGTTATAGATCTGAGCATAGGTTTGTGGCCCACCCAGCCATTCCAGCGTGTCGAAGGTAATATAGCCAAAGGCCTTGCCCGCCATCACAGCCGGAGTGACACTCAGATCATGGGTCAGACCAGCAATAGGCATACGACGCTCTTCGCCGCCAACTATTTCAATCAGCACCTGATCGCCCATGTGTGCATGCGTTTTGGGCAACGAGCTACGCTCGATCAGCAGCGCATTATCGGGGGGAGGCCAGGCACCTGCTTCTGGCTGAACGACATTAATCGTCAGCATACCATCGTCTGGTAGGACAAACAAATCCATGTCGTACCAGACATTCGGCTTAATCTGGATGCGTGCCGGTACCACCCGGCGTCCCTCGGCCTGGCTAACGCCGTCGATACGCCGCACGGCATCAACCAGGTTATCGTCAAACGGGTCAGTGGTAAGGGTGGCACTAACCGGGTTGATCGACAAGTACGACTCATGCAGCTCGCGTAGCACATTGGCCCGCGCCGCCGCAACGGTGCCAAAGGCAAAAACGCCAACCGCAATCGAGAGAACCACCAGCATGGTGCGCGTTTTTTGCAGCGACAGATCGCGTAACACCTTGTACCAGCGTGGCCGCAACATACGATTTTTCCCCTTACTATCTAGCCTTCTGGCGTAAGCCCATACAGAAAAGTCTGAACATGGCTCTCGATAATCGCTTCGTCCGATGGTAGCTCAAAAGGCAAGTCTATGGTTGCCAGATTCTCGGCAATAAAGGCACGCACCATCAACGGGCCAAAGAACTGGAACATAGCCGCAAAGGGATTAATCGGTTTAAGTCGCCCCAGGTCAATCTGGCGTTGCAGGTAGGTTGCCATTGGAAACAGCAAAAGAGGCGCGATTTTGCCAAACATATGGCGCGCCAGTTCCGGATGACGTTTGCCCTCAGCAAAGAAGATGCGCGCCAGGTGCGAAACCTCTGGCTGGCGAATGGTCTGAATATAGGCCCGTGCAACAGTGCGTAAGAACAGATCTGGTGGTGCGTCGCTGTCGGGCTGAACAATCTGACCTAGATTTTGCACGGGTTGATTAGCCTGCATCACCGCCGCAAAGAGCTGCAGCTTGCCTTCGGGAAAGTAGTGGTAGATCAGGGCTGGCGAAAAACTCTGTCCGCTGCTCTGCTGGATTTCCTGGGCCACCAGCCGGTTGGTAGTGCCTTCATAGCCGTAGTGTGCAAAAACACGCGTGGCCGCCGTTACAATCGCATCCTTACGCCCGGCATGATTGGTTTTTGGTCGCGCCATAGGTATTCCACCTATAATTAACTAACTAGTCAATCAATTAATTATAGGATAGCAGATCATGTGTAGTTGTCAAGTTTATATTTGATTTAAGTTTCAAATAATTTCTGGTATACTCATGAGATGGGGCTGGATGATTCTATGCTGGCATCCTTATGTAAAGAAGTAGTCAGACAGACATGGCAGGAAGAGAAGCAAATATGAACAAGATCGACCAGATCTCTCAAGAGTTTCTTACCGCCCTGTGCAACGGCAATGATCACCAGGCTCTAGCAATTGCCCAGGCAGCCCTGACGCAAGGGATCAATTTTCATGATCTCTACTTGCAGGTTTTCCAACAGGCTCTGTATGAAGTTGGCTGCTTATGGGAAAACGACCAGATTACCATCGCCCAGGAACACATGGCAACAGCTATAACGCGCCGTGTCATGGGACAAATCTATGCTCAGGTTACCGCCCATATCACTCCGCGCCGCATGTTTGTATCCGCGCTGGGCCGCAGCATGGTAGCAGCCTGTCCCGCTAATGAATATCACGACCTGGGCTTGCGTATGGTCAGCGATTTCCTGGAACATGAGGGATGGCAGGTCTACTATCTGGGCGCCAATGTTCCGTCGGAGGATATTGTTCAGATGGTGCATACGCAACGCCCCAACCTTGTCACCCTCTCGATCACATTGCATCAGAGCCTGATGCAGACACGCGACCTTATTCGCGCCATCCGCACATTGCCCAACGGTGCCCACACCAGAGTGCTGGTTGGAGGGCAGGCCATTAATCATGCACCAGACATGACCGCCCGCTTAGGGGCCGACTATACGGCACAGGATGCCCGCGAAGCTCTATACTGGGCTGTCGAAACGCTGGAATAGGGTATCTGTGCATAAGACATGGTTTCAGACAGACCATTCCAGCATAACAGTCGGCATAGGGGCGACCGGTTGGTCGCCCCTAGAGGACGCCATGTGACCGTTCAGGCGGTACCTGCGCCAGCGGGGGCGCGGGGGCCGCAGGCCCCCGCAAAACCTTCTTGTCGACCCGTTGTGGCGGCTTTACCGCCACAACGGGTCGACAAGAAGAGAGGCCGGGAGGGGCATTGCCCCTCCCGACCACCCCACCTGAACGGTTACGAACGCCATGATTGGTGTCGGTCATTATCTGGTAACATTCTTGTAACGATCACATGGTACAGTTTAAGTCTATGCATCAGTAATGTGCAGGATATGGTAGAAATAGATGAACAATACAGCGATGTTGCACCTGACAGTATACTGCACACATCTTTCTGAACTCGTGCTGCTATGTGACAGGGCTAGCACAATTCTCTATGCCAACCCGGCGGCCCAGAAGTGGAGCAGTACACCTTTGACAGGTCAACCGTTTCAAGCCGTACTGGCAACGGACGCGCATGCAAAGAGTATTTCTTTTCTGGATGCAGCCCGCGTAGCTACCATTGATACACCAACCTCGCCATGGGAACTGATGTTAGGCGACACAAATCAGTACAGCATTGTCAATTTTCGCGGATATGCCAACGACGATCTGCTCATAGCGATAGGAGACGTTGAGTCTGAACAGATCAGTACCATGCAGCACGAAATGCTGCTGCTAACCTCAGATCTAGCTGAAGTTCAACGTGAGCTGCGCCGTCAGAATCGTGCCCTGAAGCATGCGCTTGACGAAGAACGACGACTATTGCAAACCATCCAGGATTTAACCGTTCCGGCAGTTCCGATCTGGGATGGCGTGTTACTCTTACCCATTGTTGGTCACCTCGACAGCCACCGGGCAAATAATATCAGCAATCAATTGCTGCAACTGGTTGCAGATCGGCATGCACGGTATGTCATCCTTGATGTGAGTGGTATCGCTGTTGTCGATACAGCAGTAGCGCAACATCTGATGCAAACAGCTCAATCGCTGCGACTCCTGGGTACGCAAGCCATTCTGGTTGGTATAAGCCCTGAAATTGCCCAGACGATTGTTCAGCTTGGGCTACATATACAAGATTTTATTGTGCGCGGCGATCTGCAGCAAGCAGTTGCGTATGTGCTGCAGAAGACAAGGAGAAAATTATAATGGTAGATACACATCAAGTGTACGAGAACTATCTGCAGGCCATCTGTGAGGGCGATCGGCGTCTGGCGCTGCATGTTGCCCGAACGAGCCTTGCGGCGGGCATGGATTTGCGTGATCTTTATATGGATGTGTTCCAACCGGCTATGCATGAAGTCGGGCGACTGTGGGAAACAAACCAGTTGACCGTTGCCCAGGAACATCTGGCAACAGCAATGACCCAGAGTGTCATGGCACACCTGCATGCATATATTGTGCCCCAAAACTTTCTGGATCGTACTATGGTGGCAACCTGTATTGGTGGGGAACTGCATGAACTGGGTATCCGTATGGTCGCCGATTTCTTTGAAATCGAGGGCTGGGAAGTCTACTACCTGGGAGCGAATATGCCCTACGACGATGTAATCGGTATGATTGAAGATAAACAGGCCGATCTGCTAGCTATTTCGGTAACCTTGAACAGCCATGTGTCGCGTGCCCAGGATATGATTCAGGCTGTACGTGCTTCTACTGTAGGAAAACGAATCAAGATCATGGTAGGTGGGCAGCCGATCAATCGCAGGCCCGAAATATACCACAAGATCGGTGCTGATTTTACAGCAATCAATGCTCGCGAATCCGTTCAGCGTGCAATGGAGGCAGTCAGTGCTATCCCTCGTATGTCACTGATTTAAGCGGCAATTATCAATCCGATCTGGCCCAGATGGTAGTCCTCTGTACGAGTGAATACCATGTTGAGCAGGCCCAGACACTGATATTCCACAGTACTGGCCCGGGGCAGATACACTATTCATATGTTCTGCCTCCATCATCTAGATCATGTGCAGGAGCAAAAAGATGTTGGAAGATACAAATGAATTTATTATGGATCGTATCAACGCATTACGCGAAGAACTGATAAACCGTGTAGCAGACGCGTATATGCTGCAACTACAGACTATGGCCTCCGAACAGGGTCATTCAGAACTGGTGATGACATATCAGGAGGTTGTCAACACTGTTCAGCGTATCCACGACAATCTGCGCGCCGCCGTAACGCTGGACTGGGGATTGATTCAGGCAGATTATGCCTGGGCGGCACGTGTCCTGAGCCGACGAGGCGTCACATGGGAACACCAGCGTGTGTTTATCGATATCTACTTCGACGAAGTACGCCAGATACATACCTGGTCTCCTGGCGAATACGAGGCACTTGAACAGATTGCCCAGCACATGTACAGGCTGGGCATGGAAGCCTATGGGCAGGAAGCGGTTCTGACAGAGTAGACCGGTGGTCACCCTTCAGGTTGAGAAAGAAACGGCTCGCCAGACCAGACAGGTTTTCAATACCTGTCTGGTCTTTTGCATGGTATATTTCCCAAATATAGGTACGTGGTGCATCCGACAAGTTGCTCTGCCTATGCTATAGTGATAGCACAGCCAGAACCCGACCAGCGAAGTGCATTCTGGTCACATGGTTCAGACGGGCTGTCTGCTAAATCTATAAGGAGAGGACATATGAAAGGACGAGGCTGGCTGATTGCTCTATCGATTGTGGTAGGGATTGTGTTATCGTGTTCCATATTACCATTGGGTGCATTGGCCATTCTGGTAAATGCGGCTGGTGGATCAGATGTAGGAGTGTCGCCAGCAACGACCTGGCAGGAACAGATAGTTTCTGGTAGCGGTATGGATCGCATTGTGATCATCGAAGTGAGCGGCGCAATCGGGTTTGATAGTGATGGTGGCTTACTAGGTGGACAGTTGACCCATCGCCAGTTGCTATCGCAGATTCGCCAGGCAACCGACGATGCGCTGGTCAAAGCCGTCGTACTGCGCATCAATAGTCCTGGCGGGGGCGTGGTTGCCAGCAACGAGATCTACCAGGCGCTCCAGAGTCTACGTGCCGCGCAAAAGAACCTGGTCGTTTCGATGGGCGATGTCGCCGCCAGTGGTGGGTATTATATTGCTACTCCCGGCGAGCGTATCTATGCCAACCCTGACACCCTCACCGGTAGCCTGGGGGTGATTGTTACACTGCTGAATGTTGAGGAAACGTATGAGAAATTAGGCTTACGCTCGATTGTCTTCAAGAGTGGTGAACTCAAAGACATTGGTTCGCCTAACCGCGAGGTGACACCTGAAGAGGCAGCGATATTTAACGAGATTGTCGACGAGGCCTACCAGGGATTTGTCGATGTGATTGCCAACGGGCGTGGGCTGCCCCGCGACGAGGTACTGCGCATTGCCGACGGTCGCATCTATACCGGGCGACAGGCGCGTGAGTTAAACCTGATCGACGAGTTTGGCGGACTTGATCAAGCGATTGTAGGGGCCAGAGATCTGGCCGGGTTGGAAGAAGCCCTGGTAGTACGCTACCGAGGAGGCGATTCCTTCCGCGATTTGCTGCTTGGTGTGGCGGCGCAAAATCAGGCTCCCGCTGATCCGCTGGGGTTACGTACGGTACTCGAACCACAGGCCCCCCGGTTGGAATATCGGTTTATGCCATAGCGGGTAGCTTCCCGCTTTCCACGGGTACCGGCGAGGCTGCGCCCCCATACGCATCACGGTACGCCTCCCGGCAGGGGTTTGGGGGCCTCCGGCCCCCAAAGAATTACTTTGTAATGCTAGATTTTGCCAGCAAAGCTGGCAAAATCTAGCATTACAAAGTAGATTTTTAGGGCTGCCGCCCTAAAGTTGATGCGTATGGGCTGCGCCCCGCCGAGATTATAATGTTGTCGGTTTGTTTTGGCGGCAAAGCCGCCAAAACAAACCGACAACATTTTTTTGCGGGGGCC
>RRYU01005969.1_pt1 | contig 30536 bp, 25 predicted proteins | sample 2162651 | NCBI WGS metagenome assembly RRYU01 (sample SAMN10267283, study PRJNA491782) | microbial mat metagenome | isolation source: biomat in the production well | place: Japan: Minami-Kanto gas field, natural gas well KTG3 | collected 2017-06 | reverse complement strand
CAATTTTCCTGAATATAGGCACATCAGTTAGCGTGGACACGCTCACCGGGGCATGACCTATTATCCGGCCGGCAATGGAGGGGCGGGATCACTGTTGGTCACCACGTTCCAGGGTCTGCTCACCCCAGGTGGCGAACCCTGCTACGAGGGTCTCGAAGGCTGTGCCGCCTATTTCGCAGAGGTCACCATCCCCAGCCCCGCCACGGCGGCAAACTGGGAGGATCTGCCGGTGGCCGGCCTGCTGCGGGGCCCCACGGTCTTCGACGGTGGACTGGCTGCCACGGTAGACGAGGCTTATACGTTCGTGTCCGGGATCCAGTTCGTGCCGCGCCAGGGGACCCAGACCAGCGACAAGATCTACGGGGCCTTGAATGCCTGGTATCCAGAGGGTCTGTTCGGCGATGCGAGCTTCCCTACGGTCTGGTTCAGCGAGCTGGACGGCTCGAGTCCCCAGGGGGTGTTTCATGTGGGCCCGTCAGCCGACCCGCTGTTCCATGGCAGGAAGATGGGTGAGTACCTGTTCATGGTCCCTCAATGGTACGCCGACGCCTATCTGGGTGGCCGGACCCTGGTGACCGGACGCTCCCGAGGCACGCCGTTGGCCGATCCGGGCGGCAACCCGGCGGCCGGAGGTTCTCAAGGGCCGACCCTGTTTGCGTTCCACCCCTGGCAGACCGACACCCCGGGCGGTGATCTCGACGCCGTCGCGATGCTCTATTACCGGGCGAGGTATCCGGAGTGCGCCGGCCCGGACATCGGCGTAGGCGGGCAGCCGGTCGCTTGCGACTATCCCGGTTTCAGCATGTGCGATGCCTGGACCGGGGCGAGCTTTGTTGAGCGGGGAGAGAAACGGGGGATTCTGATCCTGGGACACAAGGGCTGCACCAACTGCTATTATTGCGCCGAAACGGCAGACGATCCGGAGTGCCACGCCGCGCTGCGTCCCAGCGAGTGCGATCGTTTCTGCAACGAGGGCCGCGGCTATCACTGCGGCCCTTACAAGCGGCAGGTCATCTTCTACGACACGGACCAGTTGGGCCAGGCCGCCTCCGGTGCCCTGTCGCCCTGGACCGTCCTGCCCTTCGAAATCTGGGAGCCAACCGAGTTCTACCTCAAACCGTCGGAGGGAAATACTTGCGGTGACGTGGGCGGCATGGCCTACGACAGCGCAGGCGGCCGTCTATTCATGGTGGAGCGAGGCCTCGACGGCTACGAGAACGAAAACGCCACCGTCGTGCACCTGTGGTTGGTGGCGGGCGGGGGCTGACCTTTGGACCGGTTCAATGCGGACACAAGGCCGCTCTTGGCTTGACCGGCTGGATTGCGTGGCGCTACGACTGCACTTTGGTGGAACAGGGCATATACCTGCTGATGCGGTCTACTCCACCACGACCCTGACGTAGTCGTACAGGAGCGTGCCGACGCTGAGCGCGGCATCCGCCGTTGTGTCCACCCCAAAGTAGAACGTATAGGCGCCGGGCGCCGGTGTCAGGTCAGGAGCGGTGAAGTCGGACAGCGCAACCAGCCCCCCCTGATGAGCGGAGGCGATCCCGGGGCTCCAGCCCGTGGGATGGACATAGGCGCTCCAGCTGTCGTTCACCCGATAGCCGGCCCACCAGTCGGCAACCTCACCCGCGTGTCCCCTGGGATCCAGGCTGACCGTGATCTGCACCGCGGTGCCCGCCGTAACGGGAAGGATACCCGCCGTTCCGTTTGCCAGGATGCGCGGACGGGCGCCGGTGACGGCGCGGTGCCAGATACCGGCGATGAGGTCATAGCCTGCCCCCTTCGGATGGTTGCCGTCGTCACTGAGCGTCTGCGGATCCTCGAATATCGTGGTGTGGAAAAAATCCACCGTGGTCACGCCCAAGGCGTCGGCCCGATGCTGGACCTCCGCGTTGTAGAGGGGGATCTGAATGCGCATTCTCGACACATCGTCGTCGGTGATGGCATCGAACTGAGACATCCGCAACACAGGGTCCGACATCACCGGCCGCCTCGACTGGTCGTCGAGCAGAGCCACGTAGACGCTGGCGCCGGTGGCCGACAGGGCGGAAAGGGTCTGGTTGACGTTGTCGCTGTACAATCCGCGCTCGGCGACTTCGCAGGTCTCGATGCTCGGATAGTAGTCCGCGCATACGGTGGAGTTGTACAAGCCGAACAGATCGTTACTACCGATCCACACCAGGGCCACCTTCCAATCAGAGGCGGGTGCGCCGTTCAAGACTGACACCGCCGAGTCGAGCTGCTTGTTGATCAGATCGGTTGAGGTGTCGCCGGATATGGAGAGATTGTGCAGGGTCGATTCCGTATACTGGGACTCCAGCATGGCGATCAACCGAGCGGGATAACCTCCTCCCGAGCCGTCGTCGTTGTCTCCGGCCGTCAGGCTGTCTCCCAGAGTCACCAACGTGACCGGTTGAGAGAACACGGAATCAGGAGGAAACAGGCTGAGCAGCAGGCAGGCAAGGATGACAAATGCTTTCATTTCCCCGGCCTCCAACATCAGGCCCCCTCCCCTGTGCGACCTGCCGAGGCGAGGGCCTCAAGGAAAAACCACAGCACGCCTAACCTATTTATAGACTTGGCCCATACGGCGGTCAAACCCGAAGGTATTGGAAATTCAACCGTTGCTGGCTGAGCGTACTACCTGGATTTCAGCACGCAAGTACCGGAATCGGACAGCAACAGCCCCCAGAATCGAAGCAGAGAGGGGCTAAAGGGAGACTTTGGTGGAGTACGGCGCCGATTCTGCCTCGCGCACACCCTTTGCGGCGGTTCCTTGCGCAATACCGGGCCTGCGTCTCCTCAAAGTATCCCTTTCGCCCCTTTATGCTTCCACCCCTCGGGAAGGTGCTGTCCGACTCCGGCACTCGATGACAGAGATCAAGGTGTTATGATCGGCCAGGAACGGTTGAATTGCTTATCCTTCTGCTGGAGGTCCGCCGTGGCGGTTCTGTCGGTGCGCCTTTGCGACCGGCGCTTTGCCGGACGGCCTGGGATACCCACATTGGTGACGGTTTGCGGTAGACTTGGGCGCTGTCAACGAACTGGGCGCTGGGTGAAATGGGGAAAAACGTCGGCTTCTTGATAGGTTTGCTTTTCTTCGTGGGGGCCACCGAAGGTCGTGAGTTCCATTGTCGTGCCGACCGACCCTGGAAGGCCGAGACCCTCTTTGAGTGGGGCGACCTGGTGCTGCAGCAGGTATTCGTCAACAAGGCATGCAATCTGCGCATCGTCCGCGCCCGCCGTGGCAAGACCAAGCACTTCCGCAACTTCAGCTTCAGTTCGGCCGGCCAGGTTTATATCTACTCGCAATTTGACAACCCTAACAACCCCAAATCGACCTTCGCCACCTCCGGGGTCAAGTCCTTCTACCTGTTCCCTCGCAAGAACGCGCTCAAGGCCGTGTTCGATGCCCAGCGGCAGGAGTTCCACGTCCAGATACCCAGCGGCGAGCGCATCTTTTTCAGTAACGACCCGCTGAGGGTGGATCAGGAAAGGACCGTAGATCTCGCCGTCACCGAGGGGCCGGTGGCCTACGACAATGCCGGCGGGGTGGTCATCCAACGGCCGCAAGGGGTGTTGCTCAACGTCGGTTACCTGCAAGGGGGAGGCGACCGGGGTCGAAGGAACCTGACGCTGGAGGACCGTTTCGGACGGGTGTGCGAGGTCCCGCACCATCGCCTGTTCAACTACTTCGACAGGACTTACCAAGTGCGCGCCGGGCGTTGCGACGTCGATCTGCCGCCGAATTGCCGTTGCGTCGACGCGGGCCGCAAGCACGAGCGCGCGGTGTGCGAGACCGAGCGCCGGGTCGCCCACGACCGGCACGGCAGACGTGCCATCGACGAATCCCGCCCCAAGCCCGATATCGAGTCAATCATTTCTAACGTCTGCCCGCAGTTCACCGCTACGCGTCTGACCCAGGCGGGCGCGGTGACGAGCCACAGCGGCGCGAATTGACCGGCTCCCGCCCCGTGACCGTGCAGGTCAATCGGTTTCCCAAGCCTGTGATCTTTTGGGTCACACCGGCGCGTGCGTACGATCGAGGGTGCAAAGCCTGACCCGTTAAGGCAACTGTGAGCCGACTTCGCACCCCGACTCACCGGCTGAGGTAGCCAGTATAACGGTGGCTGGTCGTCCATTTGCGTCTGACCACGTTTCCGCTGCACCCACCTTCCCGGGGCACCCCGTAGAGAGCTTGCGTCGAAGAGTCAGAATTGGGACGCGGAGCAGCGCCGCCTGCTGTCCGAGCCCAACGCGATCGCCATGCGCCAGGAACTCTGGTGGCGGTTGGCGGCCATCGTCCGCCATTGGATCGATGAACAACGCAAAGCCGACCGGCGCTGTCGGCTCGACTGCAAGCACGACGAACATCGATAGCGGTCCATTGTGCGGTTTCGGCCCCCTACTCTTCCGGGCAATTCGGAGGACCCCCCGGTTGTCTCGAGGCCAATGTTCTATACTTGATTTAAAAGACATTATTCCGTTTGTAGAAATAACCGTTGCCCGGGTCTCGGCTATGCCCGGGGAAGGAGCGTGGGTCGTGAAGGCGTTGAATCCGAAGAGGCTTTCGTACGGTGCCGTGTCGATGGCGCTGCTCTTGCTGTGGGCGGACGCTTCCGCAAACGAGTCCGCCAGCAAGGAGGGCTACCTCACCGACACCTGGGGTACCCTGGTCCGCAACAATTACGGCGAGTGCTGGCGAATGGGCTATTGGACCCCGGCGATGGCGATCGCGGAATGCGAGTCCTGTATGGCGGAACCGGAACCGGAGCCGGAGCCGGAGCCGGCGGCTGCGGCGCCGACGCTGGAGGCCGTCACCCTGAGCTCCGAAGCGCTGTTCGATTTCGACCGGGCTGCGGTCCGTCCCGAGAGTGCGCAGCGGCTAACGACGGAGGTGGTGGAACGGCTCGCGCAGTACCCCGAAGTGAATGCGGTGCAGGTTACCGGCCATACCGACCTTATCGGCAGCGAGACCTACAACCTGGACCTTTCGGAGCGGCGAGCCAACGCCGTGGTCGAGTACCTTGTAAGCCAGGGCGTGGATGCCAATCTGATCAGCGCCGCCGGCAAGGGTGAGTCGGAACCCGTGGTGTCCTGCGACCAGGTGAAGGGCCCCGAGAACCGCCGCAATCAGGCGTTGATTGAATGCCTGCAGCCCAACCGCCGCGCGGCGGTGGAGGTCCAGGCGCAGGAGCGCAAAGCGGCTGAATAGGCTCGTGCCCCGGAGCCGCCGGGGCTACGCTTGCGGGTCCCGTCCACGGGCGCTTCGTCGGATCTCTATGGCGGGGCCGTCGAGAAGGCATCCCCCGCCTTCGCGTCAGGGTCAGTTGGAAGAAAGAGGGCGCGGGCGAAGGACAGGTATTTCCTTTTGCGCGCTAGAGAAACGAATCAGATTGTTTCGCCAGTGCGCCCTTACGACAGGCGCATCACCGTGCCCAGCGCACGATTCCCAGCTACCCGCTTCTGAGCACCCAGAGCAAGCACCTGATCGACACCATCAAGATGGTGGCCTACCGCGCCGAAACCACGATGGTGCAGATGGCGCGGGAGAAGATGCGGCGAGAGGATGATGCGCGAAGTTTACTTCGATCACTCTACAGTACCGAAGCCGATCATCCGACAGGCCGGCACGACGCGAGTCGCTGATTGACAAGTTTCCGGCGCCATGCAGCTCATGTGCTTGGCTCGCGTTTTCTGAACCTGGGTTAAATCAAAATCCCTGAGATCAGGAGGTCTGACGTTACTTCGCCCAAATCCAACGTCATTACCGGGCGGTCAACCCTAAACGCAGTGAGCTGGTCGATCCGCCTTGGAAAGACGATCCTTTTTAGCCGATGAACCCTTTGTTCAGGTTGCAGATCTCCTTTCCCCTCCATCCACCAACTTTCCTTAAGTTGGCCTAAACCCTCTTACCTCACGTCCGAGTATCCAGCCGACTACAAGACATTCCAAACCTTCTATCACTGCCCCATCCTCATATAAATCTGCGCATCCGGTGGATCAATTATTTTGAGCGTAACCGGGTCAGTTTTGGTGAGTGTCAAAGTGGAGGAGGTTCTGGAGCATCTGGCTGATGGTCTGTGGAGCGAAACCGGTTAGTGCAGCCAGTCAATACCGCCTATAATCCACATAGTGCAAATATATTTGGGGAAACTGTTGTGTCTCAGCTACATTGCTATGTTGCCGACGAACTGGCGGAAAAATTCAAAAAAAAGGCGGAGAGCGCCCATCTTCCCGTTTCCAAATACCTGGCCTTGTTGGTCAAGCGGGAAGTGGAAACCCAATGGCCCGACAACTATTTCGACTGCTTCAGCACCACCACAGGAGACTCTTCCGCCTGACGCAAGGCAAGAGAGGGATTTTTCTTTAGATTTCTGACATTCGTAGCATACATATTCCACACTCCAGCAGAATTCCCTGTAGATATTCCGTAGTCTACGCTGTCGCCTATATGATTCTGTCTTCAGCCGCAGCTCCGCCCGAGAGACGTCCACGTCCTCCCAGCGGGCGTTCAACAACTCGGACTTACGGGCACCTGTCAGTTCCGCGAATGCAGGGTCGCCACGTCCGCCCGCTTCACCGCCCGGGCCTTGAGCCCACCCCAGGCCGGGAGAATATGCCGCTCGATCCGCCGCAGATCGTCCGCCCCCGACTTCTTGCCGTTGCCGTGCCGGTCCATGTACATGCGGCACAGGTCCGCCACGATCTCACCGTGGGCCGCCTGTTGGCGCTCCTCCAGCGGATCTCCCTCCTGCGTCTCCACCTTCCCCAGGGCCGCCCGGGCCGCCTTGCGGGCTTGATCCGGGTTCAACAGTCGTTTGCGGCCTTCCACCCGGTAGCACAAGACGAAGGCTTTCTTGCCGGTGGGATAGATCCGGCAGCCGAAGCCGGGAATCTCATCGTCTCACATGACATATCGGGCGTTCCCTACGCCTTCGTATGAAGCAGCATCGAGGATCCGCTTGGTCAATTTCATTAGGGTATACCCATACACTTGTGTTCACCTGCTGCGAGCTGCACGATTGCGACCAAAATCCCGGCCTCAACCTGCCTGAATGTCTTATGTGACGATTTTGTCGCTCAGATTATTCCACCACCCCGATTTCAAGTTATTTCTGAGTTGATACCGGCAGATTTCCCACACCGATCGCCACGGTGGAGGATTCTTGGAAGATGGGGCAATCCGGATGATAGGACGACGTGGAACGCCGCAAAGCTGGGTTGCCAGTTTATTGTTGGCGAACCTTTTTCTGCGCTATGCATTCGACAAATGGATAGAGCGGGAACACCCCGATATCCCCTATGAGCATGTGCCGACGATACGGTCTGCTAAATATCGATATTCGATACAACACTCGCCACGCTGAAACCACGGCTGCTTTAGAAAACCAACAAACCCGTTCCTGCGCTCAAATCTGGTAACGTCGCCACATCGTTTCCGCAATCCGGGCAAATTCATCTCGTAATGTCTCAGGTTGTAGAGCCACCACCTGATCCCCAAACCCGAGCAGCCACCAGCGCAGTTGCAGGGTGTTCTTGACCGTGGCCGTCACCCGGACCCAGCCTTCTTCATCCGGTGTGAGTATTTGATCTTGTGAAAGCGGGGTCTCCTCGAGGTGCTGAGCGGTACGGGCCTCGAACAGGGCTTCGAATCGAATGGTTTCAGCCTCCGGATCCACGTACTCGAAGGTCCCCTGCTTGACATAGGCCTCCAGGTCGAAGCCGGCAGGGGATGACGACTCCCCTTCCAGAAGAGTGCAACGCAGGAAGCGGTGCAGCGCAAAATGGCGCGGCTCCCCGTAATTCCAGACCGTTGCCACCAGATAAACGACGCTCTCACGGAACACGAGCCCCAGGGGATGCAGATCATATTCCGCCGCGTCCCCGTCGCGCCGATGGTAGCGGCCTCGAAACTGTCTTTCCTCGAACAACGCCTCGTAGATGATGTCGATGATATCCTGTTTGATCCCGGCCGGCATCAGCGGCTGGGTGCGCGGCAGTATCTGAATCTTGTTTGTCCACCGGGCGTAGCCGGTCCGGTCCAATGCCCCGAGAACAGTGTCGGCGCGCTGAAAATAAGGATGCAATAGATCAAGTACGGCCGGCGGCACCTTGTCTTCGAGGAAGGCCTGGACCAGCTTGAAGCTCAGGGCCGTCGGCGGATCGATCCCCGGGATATCGTTGATCTTGGCCTCGCTGTTCCAATACCAGCCTGCCGCATCCGGGTTTCCGTCCGTTTCCAGGCCCATAAGGTTTTTGGCCAGGCCGTTCAGGTCACGCTGTACCGTCCGCTGACTGACCTCGAACCCCTCGGCCTCCAATAGGTCACGTATCGCCCTCGTACTGATCTTGTGCGGATGGCGCGGGATGCGTTTCAACATCGCCAGTTGGCGAACGAGCAGTTTCGACAAGACCAATTTCCTCCCATCAATCGCGACACGTCCTGTCGCAACAGTGCTTCAGCCCCATTCAATTTGTCGCGACTATCCCGTAGATTTCTAGCTGCAGACGGCAGGAAGGTCAAGCAACCAAAGGCCAGGTTGGAACGGCTGTCTGCCATCCCACAAATAACGTGTGTCAGGAACCTATGCATCGCTCGAGACGAAAAAGACGTACCCGCCGTTCACGCGTGAACCAGCCCGGGCGTGGACTGGCCGCTTATTGGTCCTTGAAAGTCCTGATCGATCTCGAGGGTTGGCGACATCTGGATTACAGCGGGTTCTCTTCGAGTGGATACGAGGCGCTGTGTCGACTTATCGGACTGGGGTCTGTCAGCGAAGCATCAGAGGCATTTAGCCGCAAGGATTTTCTGCGCCTGCTGGAAAAACGCCAACGCGAGTTGAACAGTGTGCCCCAGGAGAGGAACGACGTCATCGCGGAGAATATCGAACGACTGGGCACGCTCGTGGGACTCAACGGGCTCGAGCAGAGTATTCTTGCCGTAGCCATCCTGTTGAGACTTCACTCGGGATTCGAAACGGCGGTCGAGGCCCTCGGCGACTTCAGCAGGGGCAGTCTCATCAAGGTACTTGCCGTCATTCTGGATGCTCCGGAAAGGGATGTGCAGGAAGCACTCATCGTACACGGAGTCCTGTTTCGTTCCGGGCTTCTACGGCTGAATGGATACCACCCTGGATTGTCCCTCGAAAGCCATCTGGAGATCATGGATAGCCTGGTGGAGTCATTGACCCTGCCACAAACCGACCCGGTGGATATGCTCAGGCAGTTTTTCCACCCGGCAGCGGCCCCAACACTCGAAGAGGCGGACTTCCGTCATCTGGGTAACCGCTATCAGACCCTGCGCCGATATATCGCCCAATCGGTCAAAAGGAAATCCGCCGGGGCCAATGTTCTGCTGTACGGCCGCCCGGGCACCGGCAAGACCCAGTTGGCCCGCACTCTGGCCCGACGGTTGGAGTGCATCCTCTATGAGGTGGCCTTCGCCGATCTGGAGGGTACTCCCATGAAAGGCGATGACCGCTTCTCCGTCTATCAACTCTGTCAGCAAACCCTGTCCCGACAGCGCAAGACGCTGGTGCTGTTCGACGAGATCGAGGACGTGTTCCAGAACCCGTTTCCCCTGGGTTTTCGCATGGGAAGTACGGACGGGCGGCACAAGGCCTGGGTCAACTGGATCCTGGAGGAAAACCCGGTCCCTGCCATCTGGATCTGTAACGATATCGACCAGCTGAGCCATGCCTTCATCCGGCGCTTCGACATGGTGCTGGAAATGGAACACCCACCCCTGAAAACCCGGGCCCGTATACTGCGGCAACACTTGGATGGCATGCCTATTTCACGAGCGTGGATCGAACGGACGGCGCAAAACCCGGACATCGCCCCCGCAGTGGTTGCCCGTGCCGCCAAGGTGGTGGAAGCCGTTGGGAAGAAGACCGAAAAGACGGCGGAATCGGCGCTTGAAGACGTGCTGAGCGGTACCCTCAAGGCCATGGGATACCCACAGCCGGTCAACCGTGTCTCATCGTCACCGATCGCCTACCGGTTGGATGCCCTGAATCCGGACCAGGACCTGGGTCGCATCCTGCGGGGGCTGAAAAGACACCCCCACGGGCGGATCTGTCTTTACGGTCCGCCGGGTACCGGCAAAACCGAGTTCGGTCACTATCTGTCCCGACAGTTGGAAATACCCCTTCTCCAAAAGCGGGCTTCAGACCTGCTTTCCCCATTCGTGGGCGAAACCGAACAGCAGATCGCCAGCATGTTCAAACAGGCGGAAACCGATGGGGCTGTGCTCATGCTGGATGAGGCGGACAGCTTTCTGCGGGATCGCACGGGCGCCCACCAGAGCTGGGAGGTAACCCGGGTTAATGAACTGCTTACCCAGATGGAAGCGTATGAAGGGATCTTCCTGTGTTCCACCAATCTGGTGGAGAGTCTGGACAAGGCGTCTTTGCGGCGGTTCGATCTCAAGATCCATTTCGGGTATCTCAAGCCGGAGCAGGCTTGGGTACTTTTCAAACAAATTGTTGGGGGGAAAAAGCTGCGGCGGGAGGATGAGCGTTATTGGCGTGATCGACTGGCACAGCTGGAGGAATTGACCCCCGGGGATTTTGCAGTGGTGGTGCGCAGGCGTAGGATGATGGGGGTTGGTTGCGATGCAGAGGGGGTGATGGCCGAATTGGAGGAGGAAGGCGCATTCAAGCGTGGTGGTCGAGGCAGAGGCATTGGATTCTCAGCGACCATCTGATGGGATATCGACCAAAATGGTGGTGAGAAAAGTGTGCGGAAACTTATATGACGACCTCGAAAGGTTTGTTATGAATAATGATGATCTCGAAAAACTTGAGGACTCACTAAGCGAGTTCAATATATTTGAAGCTATTGGTGCGGTACGAAGTGAGTTGCGGCACTCAGATTTTCTTGCATTCTTGCTTTCCCCAAATAAAGAGCATGGCCTTGGTGATTACTTTCTTAAGTCCTTGCTGATGGAGGGAGTTTCAAACTTTTCTTCCGATCTCAATGCAGCACACATTGACATAATGGATATGCATGACGCAGAAGTGAAGAGAGTGGAATAATATTGATATACTGATAACAATAGAAAAAGAAAATTATATCATTGCGATAGAGAACAAGATAGATACTTCTGAGGGTGAAAACCAATTATCTAGGTATTCAAATATCTTGAATGAACAATTCCCCAATTTAAAAACGATAAACATATACTTAACTCCGGAAGGTGATACGCCATCTGAGGAAAGTTGGATTGCACTTTCTTACGGACAGGTATTAAAAGTAACCGAATCGGTAGTTAAGCGCTTTCATACCAGACTGAACTCTGAAATCATCAATCTAATGCAGCATTATGCAACAATGCTAAGGAGGCACATTGTGGAAGACTCTCCTGTTATTGATCTTTGTCGAAAAATTTATAAAAAACACAAAGCTGCATTGGATATTATCTACGAGCACAAACCAGATATGCAGCTCGAGATAAAAGAGCTGCTCTTAGCATTGATACGTCGCGAAAACAATCGTATGATTATTGATCATTCAATTAAATCCTACATTCGATTTGCGCCAAAAGAATGGGATAAGCACCCCACTCAGCTCAGAGGCAACGGATGGACACAAACAAATCGACTTATATTATTCGAATTTAAAAATTTAAACAAATCGCTTAAACTGAAACTTATACTCGGGCCGAGTAACAATTCCGATATAAGGCAAAGTTTATATAATGAGATAGCGAATAGCCCACATGATCCGCTCCATTTAGAATCATTCACCGGCAAATACACTCAACTTTACAGTTTTGACATTTTGACAAAGAAAGATTTAGATGGGTTACCGCTTGAGGAGCTTAGTAAAAAAATTGAAGCCAAATGGGAAAAATTCCTTCAAGACAAATTCCAGGCCAGCATAATAGTTGTGTCGGAAGCAATGTAGGTGTCCGATGGAAATAGATCATATGTAGATCAACTCACATCGAGTTCTTATAGCTGAATAATAATATACATTATGTTTCCCTAACTCCCAGAGGTCGCAACTCAAAGTGGCTTTCCGATAGCCGGACCCAACGACTGGACAGTAGATGACGCGGCTCAAAAGGAACTGGAAACTTTCTAGTCTGCTCTTAATCCGGGTCAAGTGGCGTATACCTTTTTCGGAAGCCATCATTGAAGCTCCTGACGCAATCAATGGTTCCACCTAGCAGCATGGCCAGTGAATAAGCATTTGACAGAAAAGAATAAAACTCGGCTGATTGACTATACACCCTTGTTCGCCACCAAAATCGAAGCCGGGTATAGCTCGACAGACGCGGCCGTCCTGGTAGCGGAGGCCTATCTGGACGGGAAACCGCGACGGCGGGGTAAACGCAAGATCAAGGCAGCCGAAAGAGATACCGGGTTCTGGTCCAGCGGGTTCCTGAGCAACCTGTCTGCCGACACATGGCTCATGGAACCAATGGTTCTTTCACTGACCCGGTACATGAGCCAGGAGCGCGTGAGCAACACGGTGCTGCTCGAACATATTGCAGCGATCGCGCCAGAAACTGTACACCGCGCCATACGCTACTCCAGACTCGTTCTGCGGAAACAGTCGCCACGGCGTGCGGAAGTAAACCATCTGGCGGCCATTCTGCCTGCTGAATTCGGGGAACTGGTTGGCATTCTCGATGCATTCGACAGGGCCTATCGCCAACGCGTGTCCGCCGTGGACACACTCAAGCGACCACTGAAAGGGCTGTCTCCGCTGGAACTGTTGGTCTACGCAAGCCTGTATGCCTTTGAACATCTGGTACCGCGAGACCTTTTGTCTGCTGGCGAGCCCGTGGATCCAGACTCCCATACCCAGTTTGTGTGGGATGCCATCAATGATCTGTTGATCTGGAAACTCGGCACTGCAGGGGACAGGGAATGCCGTTTGACCGAGACTGACATCGGCAAATCCCTGGCGGTTCATCTGTCGCCATTCCTTTTCCCCTCGGGGAGCGGGCCAGCGCCACGAGAGGATCTATACGAAACTTTCCAGCAATTGTTGTCGGCACAAATAGAATTGAACAGCTTCATTTCCCGCTCCGCCGAGGCGTATTCCTACGACGACAGCATCCGCTTTGTCCTTCAGGGTGAACGCTTGGATATCGTTGAACTCGACCCTGCCGTGCGTGCCGCCTGGAAACGCGACAGTGAGAAACTCGCGCGACTGCATCAATACTGGTTCTATCGGGCGGTGGACGCGTTTACCGTCTCAGATCTAGCTACAACCGTCATCGGTAAACCCGAGAATCACGAGGGCAACCGATTTGCCTACATCAAGGCGATACGCACACAGCTACAGCTTACCGAGGTATACGGACTCTCAGAGTCGGTGACGGTACAGTCCGGGCTGCGTGTCGACCTGTTCCTGCCCCTCCTCTCACTGGAGTTGATGACGTGTTCTTCAATTCAGATTTCATGGTGCCGTACCTGCAGTATCTCGGCGAGATGGGCAGTTCCCGGATGGCTCTCGGACGGCTGGCCTTCGGTGGACTGGCACAGCCCGGTTTGCATAATCGCTTCCCGATAACCTGGTCAGACCGGTCATCAAAGATCGCCAACATTACCGGTTGGACGGTGAGCAAAGACTTTCCTCACGGAAACCGTAAAGCGGCGGAAGCGATTCTCGACTTCTGGACCAGTGACTGGGCCGCTTTGGCAACCCGACTACAGAAGGGGGAAATGGGCCTGCACCCAGAACTCTTCGAGCGCCCTATTCTGAAGATGGGGCGTTACCTCTTCCAGTTACCTTGGGTGGTTGCGATGCAAAACAACGCATCGGCGGCCATTAACAACCTGCGTCGGCTAGGTGTCAGACGAACGGAAGCGGGCGATGAAACCCGTCGTATCGAAGAACGGTTGGGCCAGCGTTTGGAGGAAAGGGACTTTCGTGTGCAGTTGAACTACCAACCGGAACGCACCCCGGACGATGATCCTGGTGAAGTGGATCTCATCTGCGCACGTGATGGACAGGTTCTTGTCCTGGAGGTCAAATCGACTTTCCTACGACGATCCCAGAAGGATGCCTGGTTGCATGGCGTGACGGCGCTGCGAAAGGCTGGCTTGCAGCTTTACCGTAAGGTCCAGGCGGTACAAGACGCACTGACGAAAGAAACAGATCTTACATCTGCGCTCGGGATCGAGCCTAATGAAAAACCACCGCCTATTCGGGGCTGGATCGTCGACACCTCGATTGAGCATGATCACCAGCAATTCAACGGCTTCCTCAAGGTATCGCTGGAGGAAGTACTGATAGCATTGCGTGACGACCACCATATGTTGAATGACCCCGAAGGACTATTCAGCGGCGCCTGGATGGATTCACACCGTCTCGACACGGCAGAAACCAACAGATCACCGACACTGTACCCTGATGGATTTTCCATATCTCGCTTTGTAGAAATCATAGAAAGCGAAGCTGTGTGGGATGACAGGTAGTCTATGCATCTTTACCCTGTTGAGTGTATTTGTTACACATTAGCCATGTCACTCATATCAACCTATAGCCTTGTACGGTTCGGATAGAGACAAATCATGAGCCGTGTTCTTAAAGCATCCAATTTCCAGATCGACTTTTCTGCGATGCTCCCTGCAGGTTGCCTGGTTGCGCCGCACATCGACGCTGCTGATGAAGGCTTTGCAGTTTCAATCTAAAACCCAAGCGTACGCGATACATCAAGTTTGGTGCTGGATCAGGGACACGCTAAGCGAGGCTTGTCGGATAATTTAAGATCACCCCGGCCATGCAGGCGTATTCCCATTCCGGTCGAATTCATTAGTGGCGGGTTCTGCTGCAGTCCGGAAGATGTGGTAAAACTGTCACAGGCCAGTGCCCTTTATTCCTGTGCGCCATGAAGCAGTGCCAATGCCAGACTGGTGATCATCAATATCACTCCACCGCCGGGAAATCATCAGCCATCTCCCTGTCGATCCGCGAGTCATAGACAGAATAGAGGTCTATTAACTTATAAAAGCGCCAATTGATCTTGAAATTGTGATGCCGATTGATCAGCTGCCATACAACGGTTGTCAAGATACCTGGTCGACGATGTTCCCGACGGCGCCGGCCAGGAAGCGGGCGCCATTGTAGGTGGGCACGATGACACTGATGGACGGTGCGGCACCTGACATCAGTCAAATCTCCTCCAGCAGGTTCTCGATGAGAACGGGAGCCTGGAACTCTCCGCGATTCAGACGCGTAGGCGGATTCTTCCCGACCGCGTTGTGACTATGTGATTCCGCAGCTTCACCACTGGGGACTATCAGTCCGGCTTTTTCGAGTTCCAGGATCAAATCCCGGACACCGGAGACGATCGTCGTTTCGTTGCTTTCATACTCTGATTCGGAGTCCGGTCACCATTTCAGCCACCGATTCCCCCTGGATCAGCCGCCCCCCATATGCTTGCGCCCACACCTTCGAGGCTGAAATAGGTTCCGATATCCAGGTCGATCAGGACGACCTCATCATCGAACGACTCGTGAATAACCCCCGGGGCGTTGATTCGATATTCACATTAGGTGCAGATTCGACATCAAGGGGCTATTCACCGAACACTGTGGCGTACCCGTGATAGCATCAGCCGTTTATTGTATCTATACCGCGAACAAAATTGAGGTCGATCACATGGCAATGACATCCCAGAAACGTGTCCACTATTTCGGCAGGACCAAATCCGAGGGCAATAAGGAAATGAAGACCCTTCTTGGTGGCAAGGGGGCCAACCTGGCGGAGATGACCTCTATTGGTCTGCCGGTACCACCGGGATTTACCATCACCACCGAGACCTGCGCAGAGTACACAGATATCGGTGGGAAATTGCCTGATGGCCTGGTGGATGAAGTTCATAGCAACATGGCGCTGCTGGAGGAGGAGACCGGTAAGACGTTCGGCTCTGAGGAGAATCCGCTCCTGGTGTCGGTTCGAAGTGGTGCCGCAGTCAGTATGCCCGGCATGATGGATACAGTGCTCAACCTCGGCCTTACCGACAAGGCGGTGGACGGCCTGGCCAATGTTTCGGGCAGCCGTCGTTTTGCCCTCGATGCCTATCGCCGCTTGATCAATATGTTTGGTGATGTGGTGATGGAGGTGCCGCATCACAAGTTCGAGGATGAGTTCGACCGCATCAAGGATAAATACGGTGTCTCCGAGGATACCGACCTCAACGAAGCCGGCCTGGAAGAGCTGATCACTGCCTATAAGGCCGTCTATAAAGGCTCAACAGGCAATGACTTTCCGCAGGACCCCTATCAGCAGTTGGAGAAATCGGTCGAGGCAGTATTCAAGAGCTGGAATATCCCCCGCGCCGTGCGTTACCGGGAGATCAATGAGATCACTGGACTGCTGGGTACAGCGGTCAATGTACAGACCATGGTGTTCGGCAACATGGGTGACGACTCCGGTACCGGCGTTGCTTTTACCCGCGACCCCTCGACCGGAGAGAACAAGTTCTTTGGCGAATTCCTCATCAACGCCCAGGGCGAGGACGTGGTGGCAGGAATCCGCACGCCGCAGAACGTTGACGAGATGGTCAAGTGGCGCCCGGAAATTTATGAGAATCTGCTGAATATGAAGCGCGTACTGGAGAACCACTACCGCGAGATGCAGGACATCGAGTACACCATCGAAAAAGGGAATCTGTTCTTGCTGCAGACCCGCACCGGGAAGCGTACCGGCCGGGCAGCGGTGACGATCGCTGTGGAGATGGTGGTGGAGGGGCGCATTACTCAGCAGGAGGCGCTGTTGCGGGTGCCCGCCAACGACCTCAATCAACTGTTGCTGCCCACCTTTGATACCAATGCTGAACGCGACATCCTGACGGTGGGCCTACCCGCCTCTCCAGGGGCGGCCTCCGGCAAGATCGCCTTCTCCGCCGATGAGGCGGTGGATCGTACCCATGAGGGTGAATCCGTGATCCTGGTACGTAAAGACACCAGCCCTGAAGATGTCAGTGGTATGCATGCCGCTGCAGGCATCCTCACTTCGACCGGCGGCATGACCAGTCATGCCGCGGTAGTGGCCCGTGGCTGGGGCAAGTGTTGTATCGCCGGCGCAGGAGAGGTGGTGATCGATGAAAAGAATCGCTCCATCACCATCAAAGGCCGTACCTTCGGTGACCAGGACATCATCAGCATTGACGGCTCCTCCGGCGAGTTGATTGCCGGCGATATGCCCCGGATGGAACCCAAACTTTCCGAGGAGTTCAAGTCATTGATGGAATGGGCGGATAGCCACCGGACATTGCAGGTCTGGACCAACGCGGATACGCCGCAGGATGCCGAACGCGCCCGTAACTGGGGAGCCCAGGGCATCGGACTGTGCCGTACCGAACATATGTTCTTCGAAGGCGAGCGTATCACCGATATGCGCGAAATGATCCTGGCCGAGAACGAAGAGGAGCGCCGGGTTGGGCTAGATAAGCTGTTGCCACATCAGCGTGAGGACTTCAAAGGGCTGTTCACGGCCATGCAGGGCTTGCCGGTGACTGTACGTCTGCTCGACCCGCCACTGCATGAATTCCTGCCCCATGAGGAGCATCTGCAGCAGGAACTGGCTAACCGTCTACAGGTGCCGCTGGCAAGGATCAAGGCGCGTGTCATCCAGTTGCATGAAACCAATCCCATGCTGGGCCACCGCGGCTGCCGTCTCTCCATCTCCTATCCGGAGATCCTCGATATGCAGGCGACCGCCATCACCGAGGCGGCTATCGAATGCAGGCGCAATGGTATCGATGCACGCCCGGAGATAATGGTGCCACTGGTTGGCACCAGCAAGGAACTCTCACTGCTGCGCAAACAGATAGAGACGATTATCCAGGGTGTCAAAGAGGCCAAGGCCTATAGTGATGAACTCGATATCCCGATCGGCACCATGATCGAGATACCGCGCGCCGCCCTGACGGCGGACGAGGTGGCGCAACACGCCGACTTCTTCAGCTTTGGAACCAACGACCTGACCCAGATGACCTTTGGCTACAGCCGTGACGACGTCAACTCCTTCCTGCCCAACTATATTCGCCACGAGATCCTGGAACGTGACCCATTCCAGTCTTTGGATACCAGGGGGGTAGGCCAGCTGGTAGCAATGGCAGTCGGCAAGGGCCGTGGCGAGAAGAAAGGAATGAAGATGGGGATCTGCGGCGAACATGGCGGTGACCCCCTCTCTATCCGCTTCTGCCATCAGACTGGGCTGAATTATGTCTCTTGCTCGCCATTCAGGGTACCTGTGGCAAGGCTGGCGGCTGCTCAGGCTGCGGTGAAAAACGATGCCGGACGAGATTGAGCAGAAAGTCTTTTTACTTTTATCAGATTCCACCGGTGAAACCGCTGAGACGATAATAGACGCCGCACTGACACAGTTTCGCAGTGACATGGTGAAGTGCCGGCGTGTCGGCCACGTCCTCACGGAGGATCAGGTTCGTCACCAGTTGACCATGGCGGAACGGGAGCGGGCGCTGGTTTTCTACACCTTCGTCGATCGTGGTTTGGCGATCTTTACCGATACGGAGTGCAATAATCGTGGTTTGAGTTCTCTTGATCTCATCAGTCCGGTATTACACAAGCTGGCGGTCTTCTTTGGCTACTCCCCGCAAGGGAAACCCGGGCTGCTGCATGAGGTGGGCGACGAGTATTTCCAGCGCGTGGAGGCGATGGAGTTCACCCTGAAAAACGATGACGGCCAGACACTACACCACTTGCACCAGGCCGATATCGTTCTGGTCGGCATCTCCCGCACCAGTAAAACACCACTATCGATCTATCTCTCCTGCCGCGGATGGAAGGTGGTGAATATACCCTTGGTCAAAGGTCTCCCCGTTCCACCCGCCCTGTTGGCGCTTGATCCAAAAAAAGTCGTTGGATTGTTTCTCGATGCCGCTCGCCTGGTGGAGCGCCGGGAGGCCAGAGTGAAGAATTATGGCGTGGATCGATCAAGCGACTATATCGACATTGACGAGATCAAGCAGGAATTGCGCTGGGCCAGGGGGCTTTGCCGCGACCACGCCTGGAAGGTGGTCCATGTCGCCGGAAAATCGGTGGAAGAGACGGCACACGAGGTGTTGGTGAAACTGGGTAAAAAATAACAGGGCCTGGCCTTCGATGGCGCTAACAGGTATTGCGCGAGTAACTGACTGGCCAGACCTTCGCACCTGGAAGCGGCGGCAGTGCTCCCGTTCTCGTGTACCGCCAGCATGCCGGCCAGATACAAGCATTGCCGGATGCCGTTCACAACCTATTCAAACACAGGCTTCAGGTCTCCGTATCCCTGCGTATCCAACTGCTCCTTGGGGATAAAGCGTAGAGAGGCGGAGTTGATGCAATAGCGCTGCCCGGTGGGCATTGGTCCGTCATTAAAAACGTGGCCGAGATGTGAATCACCCTGTTTACTGCGTACCTCGGTGCGGGGATAGATCAATTTATAATCTGTCTCTTCAACCACATTCTCCGCGAACAGTGGTTGGGTGAAGCTGGGCCAGCCTGTACCGGAATCGTACTTGTCTCTGGATGAGAAGAGCGGTTCACCAGTCACGATATCCACATAGACGCCTTCTCTTTTCTCATTCCAGTAGGCGTTATTGAAAGGAGGCTCTGTCCCTTCCTCCTGAGTCACCTCGTATTGCAGTGGAGTCAGGGTTTCACGCAATGTCTTGTCACTGGGTTTACTGTACACAGTCCCTCCCCGCTTCTCAGGCTTGGCATGCAATTCATCACCCCAGGTTTTCTCCAGGAACTGATCACGTCCCGAGTTGTATCGATAGAATTTGTAACGAATGGGGTTCTTCTTGTAATAATCCTGGTGGTACTCCTCCGCCGGCCAGAACTTCTTGAGAGGGTGCAGTTGCGTGAGCACGGGTTTGGCGAATTTTCCCGAGTTGTTCAAGACGGACTTGGATTTTTCCGCTTCCATCCGCTGCTGTTCGTTGTGGTAGAAAATACCGGTACGATACTGCTCTCCGCGATCAGAAAACTGCCCATCATTATCCGTCGGATTGATCTGACGCCAGAGTGAATCAAGAAGCTGTGAATAGCTGATCACCTTCGGATCATAATAGACCTGAACCGCTTCGATGTGCCCGCTGCTACCTGATGAAACCTGTTTGTATGTCGGCGCCTCAACATGCCCGCCGGTATAGCCTGAAATGGCTTCTTTCACCCCATCCAGCTTTTCAAAGCCCGCTTCGATACACCAGAAACAACCACCGGCGAAGGTGGCAACCTCATACGTCTTGTCCTCGGGGTTGATCCCGGACGTCTTGTCGGCCACTGAATCCGAGCAGCCTGATATGGCCGGCAGCAGGGCCAGGGCTGCGTAAAGTGCAAAATATTTCATCTCATCATCCTCTCTGGTCGCAATCGTTCTGATACTTAGTATGGATGGAGAGAATCAAGCAGCCATCACGGAATTATCACTTTTTTATCACGCTGGATCAGCCTGCATGCCCAGCTGACCTTATGTCATATGCAGACTGGTTCTTTACCTTACAAGGCCTTAAGTCCTTGTTCGCTCCGTCATTGAAATCACACCCCCTGCTCCCAAAGCGGTAGAGAGAAGGAAAACACGGTGCCACGCCCCAGCATGCTGGCCACCCGGATTTGGCCCTTCTGCAGTTCCACGATACGCCGGGCAATGGTCAGGCCCAGGCCTGCGTGCCCTGCGCATTGCTCGCCGTTGACACCCCGCTGAAAGGGTTCGAACACCCGCTGCAGATCATCCTTGGGAATGCCATGGCCGGTGTCGGCCACTTTCACCACAAGCGTATCATCCTGGTTTTTGAAGGAGATGCGGATCATCCCCCCGGGTGGGGTATGCTGCAAGGCATTGCTCAGCAGATTGTCCAGCACCCGTTCAGTCAGGGCGATGTCGGCGGATACGAACTGGTGTTCCAGCAAGGGGGCGACACTGATCTGCACCCCGCATTGCTCGGCCTGCAGTCGGAATTTCTGCACGACATCCTGCACCAGTTCCGCAGGCATGAAAGGTTCACATTGGGGCTCGGTCTCCCGGGCGTCGAGTTTGGCCAGTTCGAACAGTTCCGCCACTAGCTTGCCGAGGGTCTCACTGTAGCTCAGGGCGATACGCAGATACTCCTCCTGCTGCTGTGGTGTGAGGTCATCCCCCTTGATGACCAAGGATTCCAGGTAGCCGTGCAGCAAGGTCAAGGGGGTACGCAGATCATGAGACACATGGGCCACCAGTTCCCGGCGCAGGGCATCGTTCTCCTGCAGCCTGTCTAACTGATTCTTGATTCGGGCGGCCATGCCGTCGAAAGCAAGTCCCAGACGGTCTATCTCATCCGAAGATGCGGACATGGGTGTTGAATAGGGGGTATATAGGCTGAATTGGCTGCTTTGGAAGCCATCCAGGATGGCAGACAGGCGTTTAAGCCTCCGGGTGAGCAGGCGCAACAGGATGAGCCCGGCCAGCAGACCGAAGACCAGACTGCCGGCCATGGCCCAGGCACTCATGCGCAGAATGAAGCTCTCCTGAATGATCTCTTCCGCTGCAGCGTATTTTTCGCCCTGCAGCACTACATACAGATAGCCCTGCGGATCACTGGCGGAAGGTACGGCGGTAACTGAGAATGCCTTGCGCCCGGCGTGGCTGCGTGGATCTTCACCCAGGACCGGGAAGGCATCTCCCTCCAGAAACGCATGGATGGGTCCCAGGGCCACACTGCGGCGCTTCACCTTATCCGGCTCCGCGGAATAGGCCAGGATCCTGCCATTTAAATCCAGCAGATAGATTTCGATGCTGGGATTGACCACCATGTAGTGGTGAAACGTCGCTTTGAGTTCTTCCTGGTTCAGGCGGCCCTGCTCCACCAGGTTACGGTCGGCCACCAGGTTACGCGCCAGTTCACGGTTGAAGTGTTGGGTCACCTCCTGGAAATAGTGCCGGGTGGCAGAGGTGCTTAAGAGTACGTAGAGCAGACCCACGGAAGCAAGCAGGCCCACCAGCAGGAATGATAGCTTGGAATACAGGGATCGGAACATGATCACTGGTCGGCGAACTTGTAGCCGACTCCCCAGAGGGTGAGGATGTAGCGGGGATCCGAAGGATTCGCCTCTATTTTAGCCCGCAGGCGGTTGATATGGGAATTCACCGTATGTTCGTAACCCTCGTGACTGTAGCCCCAGACATGATCCAGCAATTGGGTGCGGGTATAGACCCGCCCCGGGTGTCGGGCAAAATACAGCAACAGGTCGAACTCCTTGGCGGTCAGGTCCACGACTCGATCCCGCACCCGCACCAGGCGGCGTTCCACATCCAGTTCCAGCTCGCCCCGCTGCAGGCGACCTGATTCCGGCTGATTCAGGTTCTCGCGGGACAGGGCATCGCTGCGGCGGAACGCGGCTTTGATACGAGCCATGAGTTCAGGGATGCTGAACGGCTTGGTGATATAGTCATCCGCGCCAATCTCCAGTCCGAGCACCCGATCCAGTTCAGTGGATTTAGCAGTGAGCATGATGATGGGCACATATCCAGGTCTGGCCCGGATGGCACGACACACTTCCAGTCCATCGAGCACGGGCAACATCAGATCCAATATGACAAGGTCGTAGCCTTCCGACTCGAAACGGCCCAGGCCGGCAGCCCCGTCGTATGCCAGGTCGGCGGTACAGCCAATATCCGCCAAGTGACTTTGCACCAAGCGGGCGATATCCTGGTTATCCTCGATAATCAGTATCTTGCGTACCATGCGTCTCGCATCCAGGTGGCAATCCCGACACTGCATTGTACAAGATCACAACGCTTGACTCGGACCGGTCTCTTGCAGATTCCAATGGGATACAACCGCAAGAGACCGGTCCGTCCTGTTATTATTGCCCGTCCGATCCCTACGGTCAGTAGTTCGCACCTACGGTCAGAGTCAACCTGGCCACTGGATTCTGAAACCGGTGTACTGCACTGTCCAGATCACTGTTGCCTGCAAGCGGATCGTCGTCACCCAGCACACCCCGATGCACATGTACGGTGCTGTTGTGATCCGGTCCCGCCATCGGCGTACCGCCGGACCCGGCATTGCCGCCAGGATCTGCCGGAATCCCGGGTGCACCTGGGGCTCCCCCGCCGGTGATAATCTCATCATTGGCCTCGGTACCCGCGTCATAGCCCTTGAGGTAATATGTGTAAGTGCCTCGTTGTTTGGGAATAGGCAGGGCATCCAGCCCCACGAAGCCGTCATTGGTGGGCAACAGCATGGCAACTACCGAGAGTCGGGAATGGTAGTATCCGTTGAACTGCAGGGTCGCTGAGGTACTGGCCCCGGGGGCCAGCAGGCCTTCCGCAGGATTCTCCGCCACGCTTCCCGAGGCGCTGCTCACGTCTGCCGCCAGGCCGGATATATCCCCTCCCTCCGCCATGGCCTGCAGATGGGCAGACGCCGGCTCTCCTTCACTATACAAATGCAGGCCACGCTGGTGCGCCGCCACCAGTAAGGGTGTGAAATAGGTGGCATTGGTCAGATTGGTGATTTCAACGGAAAGCTGGCGGGCAAAAGCTGGAGCCGTCGACATCAGGCTAACGGAAATCAGTGTGCTGATGATCATTTTTTTCATGATGTTCTCCTCCGGTTTGTCTATGGGTTGCGAACGATATCCATTGCAAACCCAAGACGTCCCGTGGCTATCACGTAATAATCACGAATCTGTAACAATCAGCTCAATATCCCCGCTTGGCCACGGTTTATGATATTTAAGTTTTTGAAATCATGGTCTTACCGGAGGGCTGTACATTCACCTGCCGGGTGATCGGAGTACGCTTGGCCACCTACCCGGTGGTCCATTCGTATTCGCCCAGGAATAAGGTGGGGAAGCAGTCTTTACCTTTGTATTTCATCTGTAAACCAACCGAAACCACCCTCCAACGCCGTCGGCCATATCAGGCAAACAATTCGCACCCGACGCCATCTCCGGACCCGGGTCTTTTCGTCATGTGTTGCGGATGTCTGGGTCGCCTCCTGCACAGCCAATTGTCTTCAATGACGAATACTTGATCGAGATCAAACGCTTTATCCGGGACATATTGCATAGATCCTTTGTTACAAAGCTTTTTCACCACCCTGGTTTCCACAAGGGAGTCTATTGGACAACAGGCGCTACTCCGTTAGGCGGGAGGTGCCCAGGAGGCAGGTAGATGAAATCGATGGGTCAGGAAATCGGCGTATCCCCACACTCCCTCCGCAGTCTCGATGCCGCCGCGGAATGGCGCTCGCTGCTGACTGGAAGCACCTGCGCCCTGCTTTTGTTTGAGGCGATTTCCGGCCTGTCGATCTATTTTCTGCCCTTCAGCGAATTCAACCAGTTCAGTGTACTGCTGCACACTCTGGCAGGGCTGCTGATGCTGCTGCCGGTGGGCTGGTTTCTGGCACGTCACTGGTGGGTGCGCAAAAAGGGCAGTCTCAGTCACTACCAACTGTTGGGCTATCTGTCACTGGCCCTGCTCCTGGTATGCGTGGTCAGCGGCCTGGTCCTGACCTGGCAGGGAATCGCCGGCCCGTCCATCGGCATCACCTGGGACCTGGTGCACCTGATCACAGGTCTCGGGCTCATACTGATTCTGCTGCTGCACCTGGCATCTATCATCACAGGCAAATCCACCGGCACCCAGGCTCAACAGGATTTGCGCCGTGCCCGCCAGCGCTTTTATCTGCAAACCGCAGTAGGCTGTGGGCTGCTGTTGCTCGCCTGCAGCCTTTGGGTCGGGCTCTACCGGCAGGCACCACAGATCCGCGGCTTCGCCGACGACTACAACTGGCGTTTCGGCGACGATCGCCCGTTCGCACCCAGCATGGCACGATTGGACAATTCCGCTTGGAGGGAGGCGGTGCAGCAGCAGGTGCTGCAGATAGTCGGCGAGCAGGAGCGGCCCGCCTTTCTGGCGGCCTTCGAGCAATGGAAGAAACAACCCATCGGCCTGTTCACCCAGGTACGCAACAGTACCGAAGGTCTGGGGCTGGAGCCGAAGCAGGCACGGGAGATAGAGAGCATCCTGAAACAGGCACTGGATGGACTCAGAAGCACCGGTTCCGTGTATCCACGGGCCTTGGCGGGATCGGCCGCCTGCGGCGTGTCCGGTTGTCATCAGGAGATCTACCGGGAATGGCTGCCCAGCGCCCACCGCTATTCATCCCTGGACCACATGTTCCAAAGGGTGCAGGCGATGATGGTGGATGAGACGGCGCCGGAGTTCACCCGCTACTGCGCCGGCTGCCACGACCCCATTTCCCTGTTCAGCGGCGCCAAGGATCCCGGCAACATCACACTGAGCGCTGAGGGTTCCAACGAGGGATCCTCCTGTGTGGTCTGCCATAGCGTGGTCCAGGCCGACATCCAGGGCAACGGCGACTACACGGTACGCCCGCCACGGCCCTATGTCTACGAATGGGACGAGGGTCCGTTGGCGGGCCTGTTGAGTGATTTCCTGATCCGCACCTACCCTCGGCATCACAGACAGACCTACGCCCGTCCTCTGTATAAAACCGCCGAGTTCTGTGCCGCCTGCCACAAGCAATACGTGGACCGGGAGGTCAATGTGGACATCGGCAAGGTGCAGGGCCAGAACCAGTACGACAGTTGGAAGAACAGCCGCTGGTATCACGAGGATGATCCGCAGCGGACCGTTACCTGCCGCGAATGCCACATGCCCCTGATGGCCAGTGACGATCCCGCGCGCGGCGAGGCCGGCGAGTCGAACCGCAGCACGGACGACGGACGCCATCGCAGTCACCGGATGCTGGCCAGCAACCAGTACATCCCCGTCGACCAGAATCTGGAAGGCGGTAAGGAGCATGCTGCCCTGATCGAGCAATGGCTGCGCGGCGAGATCGAGATCCCGGAGATCGCCGACAAATGGACCAGCAGACCAGTGGTGCGCATGGCCATCGAGGCTCCTGAGGAGATTGCGCCGGGCGAGGAGGTCCGGCTCCAGGTGATACTGACCAACAACAAGACCGGCCACGACTTTCCCACCGGCCCCCTGGACATGATCGAGAGCTGGGTGGAGTTGCGGGTCAGCGACAGCGGGGGCAATACCATCCACCACGTGGGCGGACTGGATGCCAAGGGCTCGGTGCAGCAGCCCCCGGTTATATTCAAGGCCGACGGCTTCGACCGCCAGGGCGAGCTGATCGACCGGCATAACCTGTGGGACATGGTGGGCGCCAGTTACAAGCGCTCGCTCTACCCCGGTGTGACCGATACCGTGACAGTGCGCTTTCAATGCCCCTCCATGGCCCGGGGGCGGCTCGCCAGCGGGGACCAGCAATCAGGCCGGCGCAGCGAGGGGTTCTCCTTCCAGGCCCCCACAGAGGTCGAGGGCGCGCTGTTGCACATCGACGCCACCCTCTGGTACCGGAAAGCCAATCCGGAATTTCTGGACCGGATCTATGGCGCCGACAAGGGGGTGCGCGCGCCCCTGACCGATATCAGCCATGCCGCCGCCAGCATCCGCATCTCAGGGGAGCAGGTCACGCATGTTGAATAAACGCCAACAGTTACTGCTGCGCTGGGGTGCACTCTCGGCGGCCGCTGCCGTAGCGCTCGGGCTCGCCGCTTACCTGGCCCGCCCCCCCGCCGGACCGTTCATGACAGAAACCGGAAAGGCCGCCGCGGGCATCACCAGTGTGCTCAGCCGTGAGACCACCTCGGACATGGTGCGTTTCCGCTTCGAGAACGCACGGCAGGCCGCGGGTATCGATTTTCAGCATTTTCCCGCCACCCGCCAGTCCCTGCTGCCGGAGGACATGGGCTCAGGCCTGGCCTGGGGCGATTATGACAACGACGGGGATCCCGACCTGTTTCTGGTGAATTTCGCCGGCCCGATACTGGAACCCATCTCTGCCCAGTCGGGACGCTCCGCCCTGTACCGCAATGACGGCAATGGGCGTTTCATCGATGTTTCGCAGAGCGCCGGGCTGGATTGGGCCGGATTCGGTATGGCCGCCTGCTGGGGAGACTACGATAACGATGACGACCTGGACCTGTACCTCAGCGGCTACGGACCAAATCGACTCTACCGCAACCAGGGTGACGGCAGCTTCGAGAATGTTACAGAAGCCGCCGGAGTCGGCGACCCCCGCTACAGTGCCGGTTGCGGCTGGGCCGATTACGACAGGGACGGCAACATTGATCTCTATGTGAGCAATTACGTGGATTTCGTCCCGCGTGAGGCCGACCGCTCCCGCTCGGCCCGGCAATACGGTTCGGAGATCCCCTATACCATCAATCCATCCTCCTATCCCCCGGTCGGAAACCGGCTGTACCGCAACCTCGGCGACGGACGTTTCGAGGACGTAGCACCCCTGGCTGGCGTGGAGGATCCGGATGGCCGCTCCCTGGGCGTGGCCTGGTTCGATATGGATAGCGACGGCAGGCCGGATCTCTACGTGGCAAACGATATCTCCTCAAATGCCGTATTCCACAACCTCGGCAATGGCCGTTTCGCGGACATCGGCGCCAAATCCCTGGCAGCGGACTACCGCGGCGCCATGGGCCTCGCCGTGGGCGACTACGAGCACGACGGCGATCTCGACCTGTTCGTGACCCACTGGCTGGCCCAGGAGAATGCCTTTTTCGAGAACATGTTTTCTGAGGGCTACGCCGACGCACAGGGCAATATACGGCTGTTCTTCATGGATTCCGCCGATCTGCTGGGCCTGGGCCAACAGTCGCTGAAAATGGTGGGCTGGGCCACCGGTTTCGCCGACTTCGACAACGATGGCCACCCCGACCTGTGGGTGGTCAACGGCAACACCCTGGAACAGACCGAGGACAATACCCGCCTGAAGCCTCAACCCATGCATTTGTTCCGGCAGGAACCGGGAAAAGGCTTTTTCGAGATCGGCCAACAGGCCTGCCCGGATTTGGCCAGGCCCTTTGTCGGCCGCGGCGGTGCCCATGCGGACTATGACGGCGACGGCAGGGTGGATATCGCGGTTATGGCCTTCGGAGAGCAGCCCCTGCTGCTGCACAATGTATCGGACGCCTCGAACCACTGGCTTTCCCTGCGTCTGCGCCAGACCGGCGGCAATACCCGGGCGCTCGGTGCACGCGTATCCCTGCAGACGGGCGGACGGACTCAGACCGCCCAGGTGGGCGTCGGCGGATCCTATCTGTCACAGCACGACACCGACCTGCATTTCGGTCTGGGCCTGGCGGATCGGGTAGAGGCATTGACCATCCGCTGGCCTGACGGCAGCGAGGAAACACACCAGAACATCGAAGTGGACCGGCTATTGCGTTTCGACCATAGGGTCCGCGGCAGCGATGAGAAGCAGACTGTATTTACTGATAGCCCAACATCTTGATGAATGAGACCAGCGCCAGCCAGTAAATATCGCCGCTGTGGCGACGCACGAAGCAGCTTGGTTGCAATGCGGCCCCGGAACCAGGATCATGGTCACTCAGATACCACAGGCCCATGAGGTGCCGATGGAAGCGGACCGGGCCCAAGGAGTCGATCGGTATGCATGACATACTTCGGGATTCCTCCAGTCACCGCGGACAGGGGTCGGGCTTATCTCAACCCCGCCGGGCTGGCCTCCATGTAATCCGCCTCATGTACCATGATCAACTTCCGTAAGTTCCGGCGAGTCAACATGGAGTTGCCCGTCGAGGTGGTAAACCGGCTCGGTGAGCGCAGGCAGGCGCGCCTGATCAACCTCTCGCTGGAGGGCCTGATGCTCGTGTCCAACGCCGCCGGCCACGCCCATGTCCTGAAGGAGCCGGACGATCCATCGGTGCCGCCATTTCCCGTAAAGGTACGGGTGAGGTTCTCCCTGCCTCGGTCCCAGAAGTCGGAATACCTGCACCTGCTGTGCAGCCACGCACATACGCGCCGGCTTTCCCAGGATGCATTCCAGATCGGATTCAGGACACTGCAGTTCGAGGGCGACAGCCGCCGGCAAATCGAGTCCTTCATTCGCTCCTGGGACACAGGCGACAATGGGTAATGCCAGCGTCGGGTGCCATGTAGTGGAAGCGGCAGGCGGCATATCTCCGTCCACCGGCAAATAAGCCTGTTCCATCACGTCCCGGAAACCGGGAGTTTGCATCCCAGCCTTTAATCTGGACTAAATAAAGTCCTCAATAGAGTTTGCCCAACTGAATCCATGCTGATACGTGCGTTGTTTATTCTTCTCGCCCTCACCTTCGAGGCGACCCAGGCAGCGACCGATGCGGACGAAGCAACCGCCTTGTTCCCTCGTCCGCAATCCCTAAAGCATGCCGTTGCATTCTGGACCCGCATCTACACTCAGGAGAGTTCGGACAGCGGGATAATCCACGACAACCGCCGTCTCGACCGCATCTACCGGACCCTGAGCCTCGATCCCAACGCCGGATCAAGGGCGCAGAACAAGACGATCCGGGCATCGGTACGGCGCTACCGGCACATTCTCGAAAAACTTGCCGCCGGCAAACGTACCGGCCTGAGCAAGGAGGAAAACCGGGTGCTGCAGCTCTGGGGCCGGGATGCATCCGCGCGTGAACTCTCCGCCGCCGCCGGCCGGATACGCTTTCAACGCGGCCAATCAGACAGATTCCGCGAGGGCTTGATTCGCTCAGGCGCCTACGCCGATCAGGTGCAAGAAACCCTCAGGGCCGCGGGCCTGCCAATCCAACTCGCGGCTTTGCCCCACGTGGAGTCGTCCTACAATCCCTCGGTGCGCTCGCATGCCGGAGCCGCCGGCCTGTGGCAGTTCATGCGCCCCACCGGACGCCGCTACATGCGTATCGACCATGTTGTGGACGAACGCCTGGAGCCGGAGAAGGCGACACTTGCGGCGGCACGCCTGCTGCAGCACAACCACTCAGTGCTCGGCAGTTGGCCGCTGGCCATCACCGCCTACAATCACGGGGCGTCGGGCATGCGCCGAGCCGTACGCAGCACCGGCAGCCGGGATATAGGTGTCATCATAGAAAACTACCAGGGTCGCCTGTTCGGATTCGCGTCACGCAATTTCTATGCGGCATTCCTCGCCGCCCTGGATGTCTCCGAGCACCAGGAAGACCATTTCGGGAAACTCAAGCATGACCAGCCGGCCGCTGAGCCCCGTGTCGCCGTTCCCGCCTACCTTCCAGCCATTGCCCTGACTCATGCGCTGGGTGTCGAACGCGAGACCCTGCAACACCTCAACCCATCCCTGCAGACGTCCGTCTGGCGCGGGGAAAAGTTCGTGCCGCAAAACTACAGGCTGCGCCTGCCGTCCGGGTACTCGGAGTCACTGGCCACCCAACGACTGCAAAGTGCCGCCCTGTCCAGAGGGTTCAGGAACCAAAAACCCGACCGGTTCTACCGCATCCGCCACGGCGACTCCCTGTCGCGGATCGCCCACAGGTACCAGACCAGCGTGGGCACACTGATGGCAATGAACGATCTGAGCAGTCGCCACCGCATACGTGCAGGTCAGACCCTGCGCCTGCCGGGCAGACCCGCACCTCAACCGGTGGCCAGCCGCATCCCGGCGCCGGCGCAGACCGAGCACAAGAAGGAGATCGCTGGGGCATCCGGTATCTACCAGGTAAAGCGCG
>RRYU01004023.1_pt1 | contig 30544 bp, 25 predicted proteins | sample 2162651 | NCBI WGS metagenome assembly RRYU01 (sample SAMN10267283, study PRJNA491782) | microbial mat metagenome | isolation source: biomat in the production well | place: Japan: Minami-Kanto gas field, natural gas well KTG3 | collected 2017-06 | reverse complement strand
GGGAGCAGATCAGTTGAGGATAGCTGCTCTGCTCTCTACTCTACTGCCTTCCGTGGATCCAAAAGCCATTATCAAGCTTCACACTATAGCACGATCAAGTCCGTAGCCGGGAGAAGGGTGTTCAGAATTAGGCTTGCCAATAAAGGGCGTTGATTTTTTGCCCGAAATGACTAGACTCCACAAGTCTGTATTCATCACTTTTTCAAGGACTCAACATATGATTATCGGATTTGCCGGCAAAGCCGCCTCGGGGAAGACCACTGCAGCGAAACATTTGCAGGCTCTTCTGGGGGATAAAATTCAGGTGTTGCCGATGGCGAGTATGTTACGGCACGAGGTGGAAGCCTTTCTGCGCAAGGTCGGTGTGGCTGATAAGGTGGCTCTACTCTATGGCGATCAGCAGGACAAACTGACCCATTTTGAGATCGATGAGCATCGCGCCAGGCTGCAGTGTCCAGCCTGGGACAGTTTTGTTGCGGAAAATCGAGCTATTCAGCAGCATCCGGGGATGACGACCCTGAGTGTGCGACGCATACTGCAGTGGTGGGGAACCGAATACCGGCGCGCCCAGGACCCCGACTACTGGACCAAGGCGTGGGAGGCTGCACTGGTTGAATTGAAGGATCGCAACGTGCATATTCTGGTTGACGATGTACGATTTTATAATGAGGTCGAGGCTGTTCAACGTAACGGCGGGGTGTTGATTCGGGTGGAACGTCCGGGATTCAGCGGTGCCAATGACCACAGCAGCGAAAATTCCCTCGATGATTTCACCGGCTGGAACATGATCCTGCGCAACGACGGCAGCCTGGAGCAATTTCTGCGTCAGGTTGAGGACAAGGTTCTGAAGTTGCTCCCGGGCTGATCAGAGTTTCCCCACCGGCGCCAGATAGATAACAAATTCATCTTCTCCATCAACCCCCACCAGCTGATCCATCAACTCCTGATGAAAAGCCGCGATAGCGCAGGTGCCTGCGCCCACGGCTGCGCATGCCAGATAGAGGTTCTGGCAGACATGTCCGATATCCATCAGAATCACCCGATGGGCGGCGGTATGGTAACGCCATTCGGTGCGGTAGGGAACGCAGGTCCAGACGAAGGTTACCGGGGCGGTGGCGGTGAACCGCTGGCCGAGGGTTGCCGGGGGAAGCTTTTCCATCAGGTCGTCATCAGCCCGTTCCAGCACCAGGGCATGTTCGCGCGGCAGGTAGCGGTATATGCCAGATTCAAGGTCGGTTACATGGGTGACCAGCAGGTAGGTTTCAAAGGGGTGGCGGCAGCCGGCAGAGGGGACAGTGCGCAGCGCTGTGCCGGGGGCCACCTCTTCGCGCAGGCCCTGGGTTGCCCAGAGCAGAAAAGCCAGTTCGGTCAAACAAAGCGGTGACCCGATGAAGCGGCGATGGCTGCGACGCCCGGCGATGGCATCGAACAAACTGGTGCTGTTGTGATGATCCGGTAGCGGGAGGTTGATCAATTGTTGCTCCGGTTGCGTCGGTTTCTGGATCGGTGGCGGCTCGATCCCCATGTGCTGGTCGGTGAAACGAAAATCAATCGCCAGACGCAAAGAATCCTTGAGAAATTCACGTTGAGATGCAATCTGTTGACTATCCATGGCGGCTCCTGGAGTGAACATTTACAAGCGTTCTTCTCTACTAAAAAATCCGATGATATCTTCGAGAATCAGATAGGTTGCCGGGACCAGCAGCAGGCTGAGAAAGGTGCTGAAGAGGATGCCGAAACCTAAGGATACCGCCATCGGAATCAGAAACTGGGCCTGGGTACTGGTATCAAACAATAGTGGCGTCAGCCCGAGAAAGGTGGTCAGGGAGGTCAGCAGGATCGGTCTGAAGCGGTTGACCCCGGAGAGCATCACCGCATCAAACATGGGCATCCCTTCACGGCGCCGGCGGTTGATGAAATCGACCAGCACCAGACTGTTGTTCACAACTACCCCGCACAGCGCCAGAATGCCGAGTAGGCTCATGAAGCTTAAGTTGAATCCCATGATCATATGGCCGACAATGGCGCCCCCGATACTAAAGGGGATGACCAGCATCACCGGTATCGGTTGCAGATATGAGCGAAACGGGATGGCGAGCAGGGCATAGATGGCAAACATGACAAAAATAACCCCGTAGATCAAACTTCCCATCGATTCGCGCTGCTCCTCCAGTTCCCCCTTGAAACTATAGCGGATACCGGGATATTCAAGCAGCAGTTCGTCGAGAAAGATCCTCAAATCGGCGGCGATCGCGTTGGTATCAACCTCCCTCTTTTCGGCATCAGCTGAGACATTAACCGCCCGGTTACGGTCGACCCGGCGAATGCTTGAATAACCAGCCTGCATGTCGATGGAGGCGACCTGATAAAAGGGGACTTCAACGCCACTTTGGGTGCGGATTTTCATGGTTTCCAGGCTGGCCAGATTCTGGCGTTGTTCTTTTGGATAGCGAACCATGACCCTGACATCATCGCGCCCACGCTGAATGCGTTGAGCTTCGCTGCCGAAAAAAGCGGCTCTGACCTGACGCCCAAGGTCGCTGGTGGTTAATCCGAGGAGTTTGGCTTCGGGCCGCAGCCGCAGCTGGATCTCCTGCTTGCCCTGATCAAAGCTGTCCTGGATGTCGAACAGACCGGGGTATTCGCTGTAGCGTTTTTTCAGAGTCTCGGCAACTTCTGTCAGTTTGTTGAAATCATCACCGGTCAACTGAACATCAACAGGGTTGCCGCCTCTGCCGATTTCCGCCCGGTAAGTCAGTTCCTTGGCACCGGGAACCGTGCCGATCAGTTGACGCCATTCCTGTACTATGTCACTGGTGCTGATCCGATTAAGGCGCTCTTCCGGCGGCACCATTTCCATGGTGACCTGTCCCAGTTCCGGTTTGCCGCCCATGCCGGGGCTCCCGGTTCCCGTCCAGCCGGTACTCACCAGGATGTTACGGATCACCGAACTGTTTCCATCCGGCTCAAGATGTCTAGCCTGCAGGGCATAGGCATGTTGGGCCATGCGTTCTATGTGGATTCGGGTCTGGTCGACCGAGGTCCCGGCCGGCATGACCAAGGTCGCGCGAGCAATCTCACTTTGAATCCGTGGGAAAAAAGTGTACCCGTAACGGCCGCTGACAACAAAGCTGACAATAATGATGATCGCGGCAGTGAAGATCGACAGGGTCAGATGACGCCGTCTGACCGCAAGTTCGAGCACCGGCTGATAGATCCGCAGGGCAAACAACTCCAATCCGTTGGCAACTTTCTGTTGCAGTTTCTGCAACATCAGCAGGGCTCCCCGCGGCGGTTTGGTGATGTGGACGCTGCTTAAGTGGGCGGGCAGAATCAACTTTGATTCGACCCAGGAAAAGGCCAGGGCTGGAATAACAATCAACGGAATCTGGGCGAAGATCGGCCCCCGCACCCCTTCCATAAAGAGCAACGGCGTAAAGGCGGCAATGGTGGTCAGCAGCCCGAAGGTGACCGGAACCGCAACCTCCTGGGTTCCAGCGATGATCCCTTCGATCGATTCGCCATCCTCCTTAAGCCGCCGGTAGACGTTCTCGCCGGTAATAATGGCATCATCAACGACTATTCCCAGCACCAGAATAAAGGCAAACAGGCTCAAGGAGTTGAGGGTTACACCGAGGCTCGGCATCAGTGCCAAAGCGCCCAAAAAACTGATAGGAATGCCGACGCAGACCCAGATGGCGACAGAAAATCGCAGAAACAGGGCCAGGGCCAGAAAGATCAGAAGGCCACCCTGAAGTGCACTGCTGGTCAGGGTGTTCAAACGCAACTGGATAATGCGTGAGCGATCGCGCCAGTAGTCGATGGAAATTCCCGGTGGCAAAACTTCACGTTTTTCAGCTACATAATCACGAACAGCGCGCCCGACGTCCAGGGCGTTCTGCTCACCGGTACGGTAAACCTCGATCATGACCGCAGATTTTCCATTGAGTACGGCTTCCAGTGGTTCTTCGTCAAAACCATCGCGGATGGTTGCAATATCACCCAATAGTAGTTGAGTGCCGGCAGGTGTGGTGCGCACCGGGATACGGGCGAAGTCAGCTGACGTGTCTGCCTGGCCCATGGTGCGCAACAGGATCTCGCCGCCACGGGTTTTGATAGCACCGGCCGGCAGATCAAGGGAGTAGCGGCGGATTGCCTGGGACAGATCTTCCAGACCCAAATGGTATTGTTCGAGGGTCGCCTGATTGACTTCAATAGAGAGTTCGTAAGGTCTGACCGCGACCAGATCTGCCAGACTGATAGCGGGCAGTGCGGTCAGGTCGTCGCGCACCATTTCACCGATGTTGCGTAGATCAGCTTCGGGCAGATTGGCACCGACAACAACCGAAATGACTTCCCGGCGAAATTCCAGAATCTCGTAGGTTGGTCGTTCGACTTCTTCCGGAAAGGTACTGATGGCATCGACCTTGTTGCGGATATCATCCATGATCTCGCGCGGTTTATACCCCTTTAAGACATCAACCCGAACCTGACCACTGCCTTCATTGGCGGTGGAAATAATCGTATCAATCCCGCTGATGGCGGCGATCGCTTCCTCGATTCGGATAATGACCGCTTCTTCTACCTCGGCCGGGGTGGCGCCGCGATAGACGGCACTGATGATGACCGTATCCCGCTCAAATTCCGGAAAGACTTCCATTGGAATCCGGTCTGTGACCGCCCACAGGCCAAGGCCGATAATCAATGCCATCAGCAGGTTGGCTGCTACATGATTGCGGGCAAACCAGGAAATAATCCCGTTCATTGGTTCTGTTCCTTACGTCCATCCTGGTCGTTGTTGATGATGCGGACGCTGATACCATCGGCGGCAAAAGGGAGCCGAGTCAGGGCAACCTGCTCGCCGGGGCGCAGGGGGCCGCTGGCGACCAGATAGTCGGTGTCGCGCCAGACAATATCCAGTTCGCGTCGCTCCAGTCGGTTTTCCGGAGTGATAATATGGACTGTCCGTTCGCCATGAATGGCTTGCCGGGGAATCCGGTAAACGTCCTCCAGTTGGCTGCCTGAGATACGGGCTTCAACAAACTGACCGATTTTTAACTGTGGTCGGTCCCCTATTTGCTGATAGGGGTCATCTATCCGGGCGATGACAAAGAGTTGCCGACTGTTGATATCGATACTGCCTTCGGTGCGGACCAGGCGGCCGGACCAGCTGTAGGTTTCGTTGCCGATGCGGACATTGAAGCTGACGTCAGCCTGCCGGCTTGTAGGAACCATGGGAAGATTACGAAATTCTTCCGGCAGGGTGAGATAACTCAGTTGGTCCGTAGAGAGAGGCAGGTGTACTTCCAGTGCGTCACTGGCATAGATCCGCGCCAGCCGCGTACCGGTCGTGATAAATTGGCCGATGTCAACCTCCTTGGTCAGAATGCGGCCGGCATAGGGGGCGAGGATGTGGGTGCGTTCAAGGTTCAGCTCGGCCTGGCGCAGTCGTGCATTGGCCGCATCCAGGGCCGCGGCGGCATTTGCAAGCTGTGGAGTGCGCACAACCAGGGGGGGCGGTGGATTCTGATGCTGGAATTGTTCCCAGTCGCGTCGTGCCTGATCGCTGCGCGCCTGTTCTTCGGCCAGAGCCAGTTGGCGTTGCGCCACCTCGGCGCGGGCAATGACCACGGCATTCTGATAATCGCGATCATCTACTTGCAGCAACAGATCACCTTGTTCAAAAAAACCGCCCGTGTAGAAGCTGTCCGCGACCTTGACCACCCGTCCGGCTGTTTCTGCCACCAGGGTGCTTTCCGTGCGCGCTGAGACAGTGCCACGGCTGGCAACCTGAACCTGGTATGATTGAGGTTTAAGGGTGATGACTTCAACCGTTGGTGGCGGGGTCTGCGGACGCTGTCGGGTTGCTTCCGGTCCACTGGCAATCAGCGCAGCACTGATGACAATGCCTCCTGCGAGAATCAGCAGGGGCAGGAGAAAACGGATGATGTGTTTCATGGGTTGTCCTGTAACAAAGAAATTGAAAACTAAAGTGGTATGTTATTCAATGAATCTAGCAGAAAAGCCGATGGAAGTAATCAGTGTTACGAACAGTTTGTCTCAATTTATGGTAAAGGGATCGTTTAGGAATTTTTTTCTTTACCTGGAAATTCACTTCACACAAACTATCGATTCGGGCTCATAAAACATGAGCCACAGAGATATTGTGTCTCAAGTGAGCGAAGCGAACGGGTGGTGAAGTCAGAACTTAACCGGCGAGGTGACGATGATTATCGGAATACTCAAGGAAATCAAGGCGGAAGAAAACCGGGTGAGTATGACCCCGGCCGGGGCCGAGGTGATGGCTGCTGCCGGGCACCAGGTGCTGGTGGAACAATCTGCCGGTCTCGGTAGTGGTTTCGCCGATGAGGATTATCGGCGCGCTGGTGCGCAAATTGTGCCTGAGGCCGCGCACGTTTATGCCCGTGCTGCCATGGTGATGCACGTCAAGGAGCCACAGACGCAGGAATATCAGCACATTCGAGAGGGTCAGATCGTTTTTACCTATTTTCATTTTGCCGCCAGCGAAGAGCTGACCCGGGCCATGCTGGAGCGCAAGGCCGTGTGCATCGCCTACGAGACGATCACTAATGCCGCCGGTGGTTTGCCCCTGTTGACCCCCATGAGTGAGGTCGCCGGACGCATGGCAGCCCAGCAGGCGGCTAAATATCTGGAACGTGCCCAGGGGGGGCGGGGTGTCCTCATGGGCGGTGTGCCCGGGGTTGAACCGGCGACCGTTATCGTGATTGGGGGTGGCGTGGTCGGCAGTCAGGCCGCGCGGATGGCCTGCGGACTCGGCGCCAAGGTTTATCTTCTCGACAAGGATCTGACCCGTTTGCGTTATCTGGATGAAACCATGCCGGCCAACTGCTTTGTCATGATGTCCTCGCCGGCGACCATCCGGGAACTGGTGATGAAGGCTGATGCGGTTATCGGCGCAGTGCTGGTCCATGGTGCCAAAGCGCCACGCCTGGTGACGCGTGAGATGTTTGCGACGATGAAGCCGGGTGCGGTGCTGGTGGATGTTGCGATCGATCAGGGGGGTTGCTTTGAAACCTCGCGCCCGACCACTCATGGCAACCCCACTTACGAGGTTGACGGTATTCTCCACTACTGTGTTGCCAATATGCCCGGCGCTGTTCCTTTGACCTCGACCATGGCCCTGACCAACGCCACTTTGCCTTATGCCCTCAAAATCGCCAACCAGGGGTGGAAATCTGTAGCACGCCAGGATCCCGGTATTGCTGAAGGTTTCAATGTGGTCAATGGACTGGTCTGCTGCAAGGGGGTGGCGGAAGCATTCGGGCTGGAATACGTGCCGGTTGATGAGGTATTGAAGGTATGAAAGGGTGAGTGACCTCCCCCTGCAACCATATGATGCGGGGGAGGTCTGAAACATTATTGTTGTTGATATCTTTCGCGTAGCAATTTCTTGTCGGTTTTGCCGACGCTGGTTTTGGCAATGCTGTCAACAAACTCGATCTTCAGCAACACGATCTGTTTAGAAATCAGCCCCTTGTCGACAAATCCGCGGATATAGTTCAGCAGTTCCTTTTCAGTGATCTCGGCAGCTTCTTTTCTGACCACCAGGGCGACCGGTTTTTCACCCCATTTGGGGTCAGGCAATCCAATGACTGCTGCCTCGACAATGTTCGGGTGAGCTGCGAGAAAGTCTTCCACCTCCAGTGATGAAATCCATTCACCGCCAATCTTGATGACATCCTTGATCCGGTCGGTAATCTTGATGTAGTTGTGCTGGTCGCGGATTGCGACGTCCCCGGTATGAAGATATTCTCCGCGCCAGAGGGTTTCTGAATTGCGCTGATCCTTCAAATAGCCCTGGGTAAGCCATGGACTGCGGACGACAATCTCACCGACGCTCTGACCATCGGCGGGAATGTCCTGCATCTGCTCATCAACGATACGCAGATCGACCAGGGGAATGGGGCGGCCGGTTTTGCAGCGGATCTCCAGATCCTCTTCGCTGCTTAAATCCGCCGCAGTGACATGGGCCAGGGTCAGCACCGGGCAGGTTTCCGACATGCCGTAACCGGAGTAGATGTCGATCCCCCGTGCTCTTGCCGCCCTGCACATGGCTTTGGGCAGGGCGGCACCACCGATCAGTACTTTCCAGCCACTCAGATCAATCTCTTTGAACAGGGGATGGCTCATGAGCAGGTGGAGGATGGTTGGTACGCAATGGGAGAAGGTGACTTTTTCGCGGTCGATCAGCTTAAGCAGCATTTCCGGCAGGTATTTGCCAGGGTAGACCTGTTTGATCCCTAAAGCTGTGGCAATGTAAGGAACGCCCCAGGCATGAACATGAAACATCGGGGTGATCGGCATGTAGACATCTTCCTGATGCAGACGTCCCTGGCGGGCGACGCTGCCCAGCGCCGCCATACCGGCGAGGGTGTGTAGCACCAGCTGGCGGTGGCTGAAATACACACCCTTGGGCATGCCGGTTGTGCCGGTGGTATAAAAAGTGGTGGCCCTGGTGTTTTCATTGAAATCGGGGAACTCAAAGCTGTCAGTCGCTTGATTTAACAAGGCTTCGTATTCTCCGGCCAAGCGCAGGCTGGTTTCCACCTGCTGCTGCGCATCCTGCAATAGAACGTAAGATTTGACCGTATCGATTCGCCCCTTAATCTGTTCCAGCAGGGGGAGGAACTCTTCGTTGACGAGGATGTAATCATCCTCAGCATGGTCAATGGTATAGAGAATCTGTTCCGCTGACAGGCGGATGTTGACCGTATGCAGCACCGCACCAAGCATGGGAACAGCGTAAAAACACTCAAGGTAGCGATGGGAATCCCAGTCCATGACTGCCACCGTGTCACCGGCCTTAACGCCGATGGCTTTCAGGGCGTTGGCCAGACGGCAGACGCGCTGCTTGAAGTCAGCATAGGTAAAACGCTGCAGGTCACGGTAGACGATGGTCTGCTGCGGGTTGCTGACAGCCGGGGCGGCAAACAGATTTTTAATCAGCAGCGGATAGTCGTAGGCGGATGCGGTACGTGGTATCAGGTTATCTGTCATGGGGACCTCGCGGTTTGTTAAATGGTATTGATTCAGGCAAAGGGTACAGGCTCAGCAGGTCGAAGGCGCTAATATACGATGATCAATCCCCCTTCGCAATATCTGTCCCTTGTGAAATGAGGAGATAGCCCGCTAAGATGACAGGAAAATCAACCCCGGAGTGACCATGAAGCTACCTGCCCCTCTGTTTGCCGGCACCCTGCTGCGCCGTTACAAGCGTTTCCTGACCGATATTGAGCGCCCCGACGGGACTTTGATCACCGCCCATACCCCCAATACCGGCAGCATGAAGCAGTGTGCAGTGCCCGGTTATCCGGTGCTTTTTTCTGCCGCAGATAACCCCAAGCGTAAACTGCCGTGGACGCTGGAATTGATCCAGGTTGGCAACGACTGGGTTGATACCCATACCCAGCGCAGCAACCAACTGGTGGCCGAAGCCCTGGTGCAGGGGTGGATCACGGGGTTTTGTGATTATCAGGTGCGCGCCGAATTTCCCTATGGTGGCAGCCGCATCGACTTTCTGTTGACCAAAGGGGATGAGAAGGTGCTGCTGGAGGTGAAAAACGTTACTCTATGTTGTGAAGCCACAACCGCCTGCTTTCCCGATGCGATAACGGTACGTGGGCAGAAGCATCTGCTCGAACTGGAGGAAGCGCTCTGCCAGGGGTATCGCAGTGTCATCTTCTTTCTCGTGCAGCGCAGTGAAGCCCGATATTTTTCTCCGGCAGACAAGATCGACCCCGAGTACGGTCGTCTGTTACGTCAGGTGGCAGCCGCAGGAGTTGAGGTGCTGGCCTACAAAACCCGTACCACCCCGGAGGAAAACCGGGTGGCGGAGAAAATTGCCGTGAGGCTTTAAGTATTAAACCGTTAAGAATGTCTTTATCACAGGCACGGAGACACTGAGAACACATAAATCCGGCTACCTATTTGACCTCAGTTTGATAAAAAAATAGAGTGATTTACAGTTGTTTTTAAGTTTTCCCCTCTGTGTTCTTTGTGGCTTTGTGAGAGCAAAACTAATGCGAGCTGTCGGACTGATCACTGAATACAATCCGTTTCACAACGGCCACCTGTACCATCTGCGCCGCAGTCTTGAACTGGCAGAGGCCGAGGTGGCGGTGGCGGTGATGAGCGGTCATTTTCTTCAGCGTGGAGAACCGGCGCTGGTGGATAAATGGGTGAGGGCACAGATGGCCCTGACGGCTGGGGTCGACGTGGTGGTTGAGTTGCCGCTGCCCTGGGCCTGCAGTAGCGCTCCGGATTTTGCCCGGGGCGCAATTCAGGCGCTCACCGCTCTGGGAGTCGATGCCTGCTGTTTCGGCAGCGAAAGCGGCAACCTCAATGCCTTACAGGGTTGTGCTGATCTTCTGGACGACGCCCATGACATTATTGAACAGCGGACCTCAGCCGCTTTGCGTCACGGTGTCACTTTTCCCGAGGCGCGGGCGCAAGCACTGGCGGAGCTTTTTCCGGCCGCTGACAGACAAGAGATTCTTGCCAGCCCTAACAATATCCTCGGACTTGCTTATCTTCGGGCTTTGGGTGAAGCCGGCAGTTCCATAGTGCCCCTGACCATGACCCGTATTGGTGCCGGTTATCACGATCTCGAGGCAAAAGAGGGAATTGCCAGTGCTACCGGCATTCGCCATCGTTTACGTAATGGCCTGGCGGTTGACGGACTGGTTCCTGATCCGGTTGCCATTCTGCTGAGAGAGACATTGTCCAGGGACATGGGGCTGGACGAAGACATGTATTTTCGTCTGCTGGCTGCGCAAATTGTACGGCAGTCCGATGATCTGAACCGTTACTGGCTGATTGAAGCGGGCTTGGCACAGCGTCTTGTCGCTGCCGCCGACCAGACTGATCATCTGGAAGGGCTGATCAGCGCCGTCAAGGCGCGTCATCTCACCCGGACCCGGGTGCAACGGGCGTTAGTGGCGGTTCTCCTCGGCATTGAAGTGGAAACAGTGCGGCTGCTGCTGGCAGCTCCCCCGACCTATCTGCACCTGCTCGCGGTCAATGAACGGGGAGAGAAATTTCTGGCTGGCCGTCGGACATTGCGAACAATTCCCCTGATCCAGAACTTTTCCCGTATTCAGGCTATCCTCAAACGTCGCTATGGTACGGAATCTGAGGTGTTGCAGCGCGCCCAAATCCAGTTGGCACTGCAGCTGCGTGCCAGTCGAATATACTCGCTGCTGCAGAAAAATTTTTCTGGCCATCGGCAACGCGATTTTTTTGAAGCGCTGCGCAGGGGGCTAAAACCGGGGACACCATAAAACCAGGGGCACAAAACCAATTATGAAGTAATTGGAATTGTGTCCCCGGTTTTAGCCCGGCTTTATGCCCCTGATTTTACCGCAGAGGGTTGCGGTGTTCGCAGGGGATGCGTACTTGACACAGCGCGTATGGAGCCATGTTTGGCTTCTGTTTTTCTGGATAAAAACTACTTGGGTGCCTTTGGCTTCTGCTTTTCCGAGCCAAAGCTGATGCCGCAGCGCGGCAGGATCATCCGGTGGAAAATCAGAACCAGAGCGATAATTGCCGCTGCCGCGCCAAACAGTCCCAGGACGCCACTGAGGCTGTCAAGGGTATCGTAGGCAAAAACAATGCCGTAGGCCAGTACCAGCATGATCACACCGCTGATCAGTTTAAGGATACGTCCGTGTTTTTCTTCAAAAACACTTTTTTTCAGGGTGATGACCGCCGTCGCCAGAATAACGATTTCGACTCCCAGGTAGATGATCAGATAAATCACAAACAATAGCGCGAACTCAATGCCTTTGACTCCCTGCTGGGCAACAATATTGGACCAGATAACCGGGAAGCCGGCGGTGCAGGGCAGCTCAACCAGGGTCACGCCCAGGGCCATAATGATGGTGGCACCGACCATGCCCGCGGTCGACATGTCCTTGTTGATAATGTTGCGCATGCGTTTGAAAATCCCCGGCTTGTGCTTGTCGGAGATGGTAAAGCTGACCCCCTGCTGAAACCAGAAATAGTCCTTGATGTTGACCAGGGCAAAAGTCAAAGCTATCAGTCCCACAATGACTTTGATCCAGCCGACATAGCCTACAAATAAAAAGACATTGAGCAGTCCCAGCATGAAGGCCCCATAGCCGGCGGCGGTGGTCAACAGAAAAGCCAATCCGACAATAATAATTTTGCGGCGCGAACGGGTATGCAGAAGGATGCCCAAAAGGATGGTAAGCAGCCAGATTGAACAGGGATTAAACCCATCGACAAAGGCGATCAATACGGTCGTCAGCACCAGGGGCATGGTGCCGATGTTGATATCACCGAAAAGGGGAACGCTGATGGTGTTATTTGCTGCTGCTGAAGTTGGGCCTAGAACATCAGCGTTACCCAGAAGTTTTTTGATTTCATCGCGCATTTCGTCGGGGAAATGCTCACGGTAGCCGATCCAGTGCCGCTCACCGATGAGGGTTAAGGGAACGCTGTGGGAATCAATGCCGTATTTGTTAGTGGTTTCGAGAAAGAGCTGCTGATTGGCACGATCGTAATAAACTTCATAGTCACGCAGCATAATCTCGGGAAAATCTGCCGCCAGTTGTTCAAGTTGGGGTTTCAGGCGTTCGCAGAATGGGCAGCCGATGCCCCAGAAATAGAGGATCTGGTGGGAGGCTTTTGACCGGCTGGTCAATGCAGGACGGTCTGGAGCGACCCACCCGAAGCTTTCGGTTGTCAGGGATGGAACCAGCGGACTTGTGGTAACGCCCTGACAGGCCGCATCAGCGCCGGCGCCATCATCGTCAGGGCAATCGGGAGCAGCCTCGCAGCGCATGGAGACGGGGTTGAATTTATGCCCAGGAGCGCAATCGATAAAAGCTAAGGACTTGGTTGCCATGAACAACAACAGAGCAGTGGCAACGATAAGTCCCGGCCCAATAATCAATTTGTCACGTTGAAAAAGAGTCATACTTGAGCTAGGCAACCTTTAGTAAATCATGCAGATGTGACCTAATCGGTGGGCCATCTTAGCGGAAAACGGATTGGCAGGTAAGATGATTTTGATGGGTTTTTTTGATCGCCAGGTTAGGTGCTTGTTGCTCAATCGAAGTGGAGTTCACCACTGGTCAGCTTTGCAGAAATTTTTACTGTCGATTCCGGCCGATAGAACAGGTAACCCTGGAGCATGTTACAGTGCTCTTTTTGCAGGAAAGCAAATTGACCCTGGGTTTCTACTCCTTCAGCGATGACCTGGAGATTCATGGCCTGGGCCATGGTGATAATTGCTGAGAGAATAATGTTATTGTTTTGCTGGCCAAGTCCCTGGATGAATCTGCGGTCGATTTTGAGAACATCGATGGGAAGGTTACGCAGGTAGCTCAGTGACGAATAGCCGGTGCCGAAGTCGTCAAGGGCAATCCGCGCTCCAATTTTTCTGAGTTTGCTTAATGTTGCTATGACTTCAGTTTCCCCCTGGATGACTGCGCTCTCTGTCAGTTCCAGATGAATTGATTCCGGCCGAATGTCGTGGTGCTTTAAGGTCGTCAGGACCTGTTCGGCAAATTCGGGTTTTTCAAGCTGTTTGCCGGACACATTGATGGCCACCTTCAGGCCATTGATCCCCTGATCATGCCAAACTCGGAGCTGGCGACAGGCTTCATTAAGAACCCAGGCCCCGATAGCGTTGATCAACCCTGCTTCTTCGGCAACCGGAATAAAATAGCCGGGAGCAACGGAACCCAATTCGTCATCGTCCCAGCGGATCAGGGCTTCCATGAGGGCAATATTCCGGGTTTTATTATTGAGGATCGGCTGGTAATGAAGTTCAAAGTTTTCCTGCTCAAGGGCGATGCGCAGGCGTCGTTCCAGATGGGTGCGTTCCAGGACCTGCCTGCTGATTTTAGTTGAAAAAAACTCAAAACGGCCTTTGCCGAGCTTTTTTGCTTCATACATAGCCATGTCAGCGTTTTTAATCAGTTCTTCCGGGTTGTCGCCGTCTGAGGGGAAAACCGCAATGCCAACGCTCGCGCTGATAAAATGTTCCGTGTCCTGATGGATAAAGGGGCGTTCAATGGCAGCAATCAGGCGCGTTGCCACTTTGTTCAGATCCATAACCGAGGAGAATCCCTGGATAATGACGGTAAATTCGTCTCCTCCCAGACGGGCAAGATTATGCTCCTGCGGCGTGAGATCGACCGGACCGGATACATCAATACCGCGCAAATTGTTCTGCAAGCGCTGGGCAATACTTTTGAGCAAACGATCACCGGTCTGATGGCCGAGGGTGTCATTGATGTTTTTAAAGTTGTCGAGATCAATAAAAATCAGTCCCAGCTGCCGGTTTTTGCGCAAGGCAACATCCATGGCCTGACTTAAGGTTTTATGGAATTGGAAGCGGTTGGGTAACTCGGTTAGGTAGTCGCTGTAGGCCATGCTGCGAATCTGTTCGTTCGATTGCTGGAGGGCGCGCCCCATGCGATTGAATTCCTGGGCCAGATCTCCCAGTTCATCACGGCTGTGGATCGGAATCTGCACCAGCTCGTTGCCATCGGAAAGGTCAAGGATCCCCTTACGTAATCGGGTTAAGGGTCCAATAACCTGAATACTGAGACCGATGAAGATTAGACTGAGGGACGCGGCCAACGCGACAAAGGTGATCCAGGTGATGGTACGGTTGAGGCCCCGGCTTGCTTCCCGCAGATCCTGTTCAGCAATCAGAGCGTGAACCCAGAGGTTATTGTGCAGCTGCCGGCTGCTGAGCCGGAACCCGCCGGACGGTAGTTGCAGATCTCCACTGGCGGTGTCGAACGTTTTAGTAAATACTTGGTGAAGCTCTTCGGAGAGTTTTTGGATAGGTGCTGCCAGATAAAGGATGGAGCCTGTGTCATTCGTGAGAACCAGTCCACTGTTGTTGCCCAAAACGTTTTCTGTCACCTGCCTGAGCAGGAAATCGATGTCTATCGTGATGCCGAAATAACCTCGTAACCTTGGAACGGTGCCGGGATCTTCAATTGCTTCGTTGATCATGGTTATGCGTTTGGTGACGTACAGCGCCAGTTCGTTGTTGTCCGGACTGCGATCAACCCGAGAGGAAATGTCACTCTCGTTAGCGAGTAACTCTTTGAGTGCCGATGAATTTAATTCCATCTCGTTGTGGTTGGGAAGGGAGCGATTGATCATGCGCAGATCCTCAAACCCGTCGGGAAGCAGAAGTCGCAGTTCATAGTATTCAGGATAATTTTTCTGAATGGCATAAAGCTGGCGCTGAACCGGCAGGTAGAGTACAAGGTAGCGTTCTTCCTCGGTGTCAGCTAAAAAGTACTGTTTGATCAGCGGATAATCACTGAATAGGTGCAGGTTGGATCGAGCAGTGCGGGCTATATTGTCGACCTGGGATTGGTACATGTCAAACAGGGTGTGGACCTGCTGTTGATTGCGCTGTTTGCTGATATCTGTCAGTTGCAGATAGGCCGCCACACCAACGGCCAGTAAAGGAGTCGTCACCAGGGGTAGTAGCAGTAGTGAGAGTTTTGCTTTAAGTTTCATGCGTGGCCTTATTGCAAAAGCTCACCTGCGATAATGTGCCATAGCCGTTGCGCCCGCGGGGTACGGGGGGTGTAAAATTCTGATTTTTCGAGGCTGGTTTCTTGTGGATAGATAATCGGATTGTTGAGAAAATCCTCATCAAGTAGTTTTTCCGCCGCCAGGTTTGGGGTCGCGTAGTAGACAAATGTTGCCATTCGGGCTGCGTTCTTCGGGTCATTGATGAAGTTGAGGAAGGCATAGGCTAGTTCCGGGTTGTTAGCGTACTGGGCGATGACAAAATAATCGACCCAGATATTGCCACCTTCCTCAGGAATGACGTAGCGAATATTGTCGTTATGTTCCGCTACCATCAGGGCATCGCCACTGTAGGCCATAGAAGCGACAACCTCTCCCTTGACCAGCAGGGACCCTTCATCCATTGATACATATTGTGAGCTGTGAATAAGAGGTTTTAGCTTCCGTAGCAGATCCCTGACTTTGGCCAGGGCTTGCTCGTCTTCACTGTTTGCGGAAAACCCTAAGGATTTTAGGGCCATGGCAATGACATCGCGGGGGCTGTTGAACAGGGCGATTTTCCCCTGTAGTTCTGCATCTGGTTCAAAAATCTGTTTCCAGCTGGTGATCGGTGAATCAACCAGATCCTGGCGGTAGGCGATGCCGGTTGTCCCCCAGAAAAAGGGAACGGCATAGTGCTCGGCCCTCGAAAACGCCTGAAGCCAGCGAGGCACAATATGTTTGATATTGGGGAGACGGTCGCTCTCCAGGGGGGCGATCCAGCCACGTTGAATATAGGTAGCCAGATCGATTCCGGAGGTCAGGATCAGGTCATAACCTTTGCCGCCGGTTTCAAGAAGCAGTTCGGTGCGGCGCTCGTCACTGGCGAAAAATACCTGGGTTATTTTGGCGTTGTGGATATTTTCAAACTCTGTGACCAGGTCGGGATCAAGATAGTCACTCCAGTTTAATATCACCAACTCCCGCTGCGATTCGGCAACCAGGTTTGCTGCAGGAAAAAGTAGCAGGAAAGACAAAAGGAAAGCGATGATTTTTCCGTCCATAAAACCCCCTGCATAAGATTAAAAAATTCAAAATAAATACTAAATTAGTATTGTTTTTTAAATCAAGATAAAAATTTGCATCAAGATGTGTTTTTTCAGGAAATGGCAACGCTGAAACTTTTAGCCGGAAAAAACCATTCAGATTTGTTGGTCCGGTTTGTTACGACAGCAATCCGCGTTGCAGCACCTGATAACGGGCTCCATCTGTGTGAAGGGTGCTGCCAAAGAGATTGACGGCGCTGACAGTAAAGGTTTGTTGCAAGGGCATATCATCCAGCATCTGTCGGAGGCTTTCGAGGTTTTTAATGCTCTTAATGCGGGCGAGGGTGATGTGGGGGGTAAAGTGCTGCTCTGGCGCAAAACCTGATGGTTCCAGCATGAAGTCGAGGTGTCGCACCAGTTGTTTGAAGGGTAGTGGCTCCTGGATTGCGGCATAGAGAATCCGTGGGCTTTCGGGGGATGGGAAGAAGCCGAAGCCGCTCAGGCTGGCAGTGAAAGCCCCCTGTTGTCGAGCGAGTCGGTTAATCTGTTCAGCAAGTCGGGGCAACCGGGTGTCTTCAACCTCGCCAAGGAATTTCAAGGTCAGATGCAGATTATCCGGTTTGACCCAACTGGCAGTGACATCGCACCGGCGCAGCTCCCGGGCGATGGCACCGAGGTGTTGCTTGATGTGTGGAGGCAATTCAATAGCAATAAAGATGCGCATGACAGCAGCTTAAAATATTGCCGATATTTTTTCCACAGCAGCTAACATTGCAAATAGCCAAGGGCGGAAAACCTCAGTGCGGCACGATCAACGTTTTACCCTGATGGCGTAAAATGTCGATCTTAATACCGTAGACCTGCTGAACGATATCTGCCGTTAATTCGTCGCAGTTGCCGCAGAAGAAGATGTGTCCGTCTTTCAGGCACAACAGGGCGTCGGAAAAGCGCATCGCCATATTCAGATCATGCATGGTCATGACGGCGGTAAGCTGATGTTCACGGACGATATGCTGGATGGTGTGGAGAATTTCGAGCTGGTTTTTCAGATCCAGGCTACTAGTGGGCTCATCGAGCAGCAACACCGCGGGTTCCTGTACCAGTGCCCGGGCGATACAGACCTTTTGCAGCTCACCTCCGCTCATTTCGTCGATATGGCGCAAGGCCAGATGGGCAAGATCGAGCTGATTGAGGGCGGCATCAACCTTTAACATGTCATCATCACTGACGCGCCAGCGCAGATGCGGCTTGCGCCCCAGCAGTACCGCGTCAAAAGCAGTCATGCGACCGGCATCATTGCGCTGGGCAACGTAACCCATGCGTTTGGCAATCTCACCGGCACGCATTCTGAAAACATCGGCATTTTCGATCAGTACCACCCCGGTTTCAGGCTTGAGCATGGCATTGATGCAGCGCAGTAGGGTGGTTTTCCCGACGCCGTTGGGCCCGATAATGGTCAGCACCTGTCCCTGCTTGACCTGAAAATCCAGGCCATGCAGAACCATACGGCCAGCGTAGCCGATGCGGATATCGCGGACGTCGAGGGTCATCGCTTCTTCCCCCGGATTAACAGATAGAGAAAGGCAGGGGCACCCAGAAAGGCGGTCAGGATTGACACCGGCAGCATCTGCGGAGCGAGCAACAGACGCGCTGTGGTATCTGCGGCTAGCAGCAGACAGGCGCCGGTCAGAGCGGATGCCGGCAGCAGGAAGCGGTGATCATCGCCAATGATGCGTCTGACAATATGAGGGCAGACCAGACCGACAAAGCCGATAATGCCGAGAAACGAAACAATAACTGCGGTAACCAGCGATGCCGTCAGCATACCGGCCACGCGTACCCATTCGACCCGCACCCCCAGCCCTTTGGCGGTTTCGTCGCCGGCGTCGATTGCATTGTAGTTCCAGCGGTTGAGAATGAAAAAAATCAATGAGACGCTGACCACCACCGCCATGAAGACAACTTCAGACCAGCCGGCCCGACCGACGTCACCAAAGGTCCAGAACACCATGGCCGCCAGTTGCACATCGTCGGCAAAATACTGCAGCAGCATGGTTCCGGCGGTAAACAGCGATCCCAGGGCAACACCGCTGAGAATCATCACTTCCGGCGTGGCACCGCGCAGGCGGGCGATAGCAATGATCACCAGGGCCGCTACCAGGCAGGCAGCAAAGGCAAAAAATGTCGTCAGGTAGGGGTTGATGATACTGACGGCGCCGGCCTGGGTACTCTGCATGGTACCAGTGCCGAAGATCATCACTGAAAATGCGGCGCCAAAAGCACCAGCCTGAGAAATACCCAGGGTGAAGGGGGATCCCAGAGGATTGCGCAGGATCGATTGCATGGTCGCTCCCGCTGCAGCTAGACCGGCACCGGCCAGGATTGCCGCAAGGGCGTGGGGCAGACGGATGTGACGGACAATAATGGCGGATCTGGCATCGTCGCTGAGATTAAACAAGGCCAGAACCGCCTCCCAGGTAGGGATTCGCACGGCACCAAGGGAGATGGCCAGGATCAACATGAGTGCGGTCAGAACAACCAGAATGGCGACGAACAGCAGTTTTCTGCCGATATAGGCATGGTAGGCAGTTGGGTTTTGGCCGTGATCAAAGTGTGACATCATTAGCGCAGGGGGATCCGGCTGAAGCCCATGTTGCTGAAGTCTTCATTGAGGCGCTTAAAGGCCTGGCCACCGTTGAGAAAGATACTGATTTCCTCGGCCTTAACCAGGGGATCGATATCGGCAAAGCGCTCCGGATAAAGGATACTGCCGATATAGTAGCTGTTGGCAAAAACCGATTCAAAATTGGTGTTATAAAAGTTGTAGGGAAAGACCCCATACACGCGTCCGGCCTGCACGGCGGTCATGGCCCGATAAACAGCATCGGTGCGTAACTGTCCCAGTCCGTTGGTGCCGGCGGGCAGGCGGGTGCCGGCAATATCTAGAAAGATGATGTCAGGATCCCACAGCAGCAGTTGTTCTTTGGCCACGGTGGCGTGAGAGAAATTGGCTGCGCCGGTGCCAAGCTCCCGGGCAACGTTGCCTGCGTTTAAAAATACGAAGGGAGCATAGGCCGGCTCGGTAGAGGCAAAGCCGTGGCCGCCGCGCATCGCCAGCCCTCCTACGTAGGTGGTCGGGCGCTCGTTGCCGGCAATACCAGCAACCCGCTGCTCCAGATCGGCCTGCAGCGCGTCGAAAAAGCTGATCACCTCTTCGGCACGGTGCTCCAGTCCCAATACCTGCCCCATGATGAGCAGGGTCCGGTTCAGTTCTTCGCGCCCCTGGGTCAAATTGCCGTAGCCCAGAGCAATAACCGGGATGCCGGTTTTTGTTTGTAAGCTGTCGACACCGCCGTCGCGTGGGGCATTGACCTTGAAAATGACCTGGGGTTGGGGATCGAGGGCTGCAATCAGCTCCGGGTTGTCGTGACCACGGAATTCGCCAAAGAGGGGTAGATCGCTCAGTTGAGGTTGGGTTAAGGCGTAAGGGCGAGCTTCGACGGCAAATGGCAGCCCCCCTTTTTCGGCACTGTCAACCGCGACGACCCGATCCTGCCCGTGCAGGTAGACCAGCAGGCGCAGGCAACCGGCCCCGGAACAGATGACCCGGTCGACCTGGTCTGGAATCTGAACCGTTCGTTCCAGGATATCGGTTACTGTACGGCATGGCGTGGCAGCAAATGCCGGAGATGTCACTCCCAGCAGAAACATCAGCAGCGCGATGATCTTCCGCATAGCAAGCCCTCTTGTGTGATACGAATTTATATTTCGTGCTACTTAAGTCAGTAGCATTTTTACCTGAGGGCGTCAATCTTCTCTGATTTTCCGGCACATTATTCATCCAGCGGCATAATCAGGGGATTGAAGGCTTTTGACGCAATCAGAACCCGTTTGCCGACTTGAAGATTTGTCATTTCCTGCTTGCTGGCGACGACCTGAACAACATCCTGCCCGACCAGTACATGGACAATATAGACGACGCCGCTGGGTTTGATGTGTACCACCTCACCATTAAAACGGAACTTGTTGCTGATCTTTGATTGTGAAAAAACCTCAGTGGGGCTGCCGCTGCGGGTGATTTCCCCTCTGTCCAGGACAAAGACGCGGCGACTGAGGCGGAAGACTTCGCTCAGATCGTGGCTGACCAGCAGGGTGGTAGGTTGATAGCGCTGATGCAGACGCAAGAGCTCATCCTGGAGTTTGAGGCGCATCTGCAGATCCAGGGCTGACAGGGGTTCGTCAAGCAGCAGAATGGCGGGTTTCAGGGCCAGGGCTCGTGCCAAGGCGACGCGTTGGCGCTGGCCGCCGGAGAGTTTGTCCGGCTTGCGACCGGCCAGTTCCTGCAACCCCGCAACTTCCAGTAACTCGCTGACGATAGCACCGCGTTTTTCCCTGGGCAGGGCCAGACCGATGTTTTCGGTAACGGTGAGATTGGGAAACAGGGCATAGTCCTGAAACACCATACCGATGGAGCGCTGGCGCGGGGATAGGTTGATGCGGCGGGCAGAGTCGAACCAGGGTTGGTCATCGACAACGATGGTTCCGCTGTCGGGGCTGGTCAGTCCCGCCACCATGCGCAGCAGGGTGGTTTTGCCCGCGCCGGAGGGGCCGAACAGGGTGATGAATTCTCCCTGCTCAATGGTGCCGCTGAACACCAGATCCATCGGACCTTCGGCGGTATGCAGGCGTTTGCTGACATTGACTTTAATCATGATTTGCTCTCCGGCACAGGCTCGTAGCTCCCCCTCCAAGGGACACTTTTCGCCATCCATGGCCGTTTGACTGTCGCCGTCCATGGCGACAGACACCCTTGTCAAGGGAGCTACGATCCCATGCCAATGTACTTAACAGGGTCATATCAACTCCATGCGGGCAAAGCGGCGATTGACCATATAGACCAGCAGTAATATGGAGAAGGTGATGGCGAACAGGACAAAAGCGTACTGGTGGGCGGTGGCGTAATCAAGGGCCTCGACCCGGTCGTAGATGGCGATGGAGGCCATGCGGGTTACTCCGGGGATATTGCCGCCGACCATCAGTACCACGCCAAATTCGCCGACGGTGTGGGCGAAACTTAACACGCAACCGGCGAGGATGCCCGGTTTCATGTTGGGCAGCAGGATGGTGAACAGGGTCTTCAGGCGGGAAATCCCCAAGGTTGCCGCCGCCTCGCGCAGGTTGGCGGGAATCGTGCCAAAGCCGCTTTGCAGGGGATGGATCATGAAGGGGAGGCTGAACAGCACCGAGCCGAAGATGATCCCTTCAAAACTGAACACCAGTCTTAAGTTGAACCAGTTGTCGAGCCAGCCGCCGACCGGATTGACCGGACTGAAAAAGACCAGCAGATAAAAGCCCAGCACCGTCGGTGGCAGTACCAGGGGCATACTGACCAGGGTTTCAACCACGGCTTTGGCGCGATTGCTGGTGTAGGCCAGCCAGTAGCTTAGAGGAATGCCCAACACCAGCAGGATGATGGTAGTGATGCCGGCCACCTGAAAGGTGAGGAGCATGGTTTGGGTGAAATCGGGATTCATAGAACTTCCGTATCAGTTGAGCACAGGTTTGGGGAGCCTATGCCAAGGGACGCTTTTCGCCATCCGTGACCGCTTGACTGTCGCCATCCGTGGCGACAGACACCCTTGTCACAGGCTCCCCAAGCCTGTGCAATGGCGGGGATGAATTTCTTCAATTTCCAGTCAATGATACTTCGTTGGCCTTGACCAGCCATTCCACCAGGTCGCCGGTTTTCAGCTCCATACGCTGAGCTGAGCGGCTGGTAATGATGGAAATAACCTGGTGCCCGGCACTATCGAGAGTGATCTCCGCCAACATCCCTTCACTGCGGATGCCGGTAATGGTCGCGGTAAAGCGGTTGCGTAAACTGATCTGGCCACTTAAATTGCGGGCGATGGAGACTTCCGTCTCCTTGAACAGAATTTTTATTCTCTGGCCGGTTCTCAACCAGGGGCAGTGTTCCGGGGTTTCGACGATCAGTGCCGACATCCTGAAGTCTGAGGTCACGTCAATATCCACCAGGGAGAGGTTGTCATCGGTGTCAATGGCAGCGATTGTTCCAGGGATGCTGTTCATGTCAGAAACCGTACCTGGACAGGATTGTTATGCCTTCGGGACTGAGAGCAAAAGCGCCGAACTTTTGTGCTAGGGGAATGTTCTTCGCACTTTTTAGAATAACGAATCCAAGGGGCATAGGTGAATGCATGGATTCATCGATCAGGGCAAATTCACCGCTGCGTTGCATCTCCTCGGAAAGGGCCAGGGCGTAAGCGATCAAGCCGGCTTGAGCGGCGCCACTGGCAGCAAAATGAGCGGTTTGGGAGATGTTTTCTCCCATCACCATACGGGGAGTCAATTTTTCCCATAAGCCTTGTGCTATCAGTGCTTCTTTTGCCGCTGCACCGTAAGGTGCCAGCTCAGGATTGGCTACGGCAAGGCGCTGGATGGCTGGGTTGTCGAGGCCGGATATACCCTTGCTTAAATCCACCGGGCCGCCACGGCGCTGCCAGATGACCAGGCGACCGACGGCATATTGCTGAACCGATTCAAGGGTGTGTCCTTCACGATGAAGCTTTTCCGGGTAATCCATGTCGGCAGAAAAGAAGATATCGTAGGGGGCACCATTGGTGATCTGCGCATAGGCTTTGCCGCTGGAGCTGAAAACAATATCAACCTTGTTGCCGGGATGATGTCGTTCGAACTCTTTGACCATATCCTCCATGGCAAAACGCAGGCTGGCAGCGGAAACAACGGTAAGGGCCTGAGCCCAGGCGCAGCTCACGGTTAGAGATAGCAGAACAAACAACAAAAGAGTCTTTTTCACAATGTCCTCCATTGAAACTACGGTATAAAGTTATCTATATATCGATCAGGAAAAAAACACAGGGATTGGTGGCCCCTGCTGAAAAATTACACCCCTAAAATGACGCTTGATGCCTTGAAAAACGCCCAGGCAGTAGCCCCTTCCCGCAATGCCAGATTGCTGACCGACTCACGCGTCACCACCGCTGCCAGGCGGGTCTGCCCGGGCAGGGCGAGGATCACTTCGGCATTGACGCCCCCCAGCACAATTCGCTCGATGGTGCCTGACAGAATATTGCGGGCGCTGATGCCATGGGGCTTTTCGTCAGCCAGGATAACGGTACTGGCTTTAATCAGGGCATAGGCTTTTTTGCCTACAGACAATTCCATGTTTTTAACGCTGTCACGAGTGATGATGGCGGTAATTTCGTCGCCACCGCCAAGTTTCAAAGTCACTTCATCATTGACGGAGCCGTGGCTGATACTGATGATTTCACCACTGAACTGATTGCGCGCACTGGTTTTCATGGTGATTCTCCTTAAAAAATTATAGGCGTCCTGAGGGTTCTCGCTGTGGCGAGAAAGATCTTCCATAAAGCGTTGATGGGCGCCGGCGAACAGGTCGTACATCTGCAATACCTTTTTCCCCTCAGGCGTCAGGGTGCTGCCACCACCTCCACGGCCGCCACTGACGCGACAGACCAGTTCTTTGTCGGACAGGTTGTTGATAGCATCAATGGCGTCCCAGGCGCCTTTGTAGCTTAAGCCCACGGCTTTAGCTGCGGCACTCAAGGAGCCGAGTTGGTCGATCTGGTGCAGCAACTCGATACGTTTTTCGTTCAGTTGCTGATTACTGCCCAGTAACAGATTGCCGCTGACTCTCATTGATCTCTCCTTCGCCGTTGGGGCTGTTAGCGTTATATACTAAAGTAAATAACGCTGGTCAAGAAAATGATCTTCAGCCGATACTGCCCATACTGGCCAACGCCACCACTCCCCCCAAGCAGGGCGTCTCCCCCTGATACATCAGCAGGTTTTGTCCATGCCGGGCAAAACCACGTTGGCGTAAAAGCAGTTCAAGGCCGGCAGAGTCAAGCACATCAACAAGCAGGTTTTTGTCGGCCGGGGTTGCCGCCACTGCCGCTTCAAGGAGCAGCCGCGCGCTGCGCGGATCGGTTTGTGCGGCGGACCAGGGTCCAAGCTGCCAGAGATCAAGTCCCGCTTGCAGTAAGGCAACAGTGTTCGGTTGCTGTAACAGAAAGCTGTCTGCTGCGAGCGCACTGATTAAATCACGGCGATTTTCTCCCCAGCAATCCCGTTCAATGGCTATCAGATATTCCAGCGTTGCCTGGGTGGTAAAGGGTTGATTCTTGCCCTGGCCGGTGATGCTCCAGCGTGTCACCGTATCAACCTGCGTGAAGCCATAACCTTGATACAGGGGCTGTCCCTGCCTTGAGGCAGTGAGCCAGATTCGCTGCAATGGAGGTTGGCTCAGAACCTTTAACGCTTCTTCAAACAGGTACTTACCGTAACCTTGTCCGCGCAATTCAGGATCGATGAGTAGATTGCCGATCCAGCCGCTATGGCGGTAGCTGACAGCGGAAATGAAGCCGCAGGTTTTTCCGCAATGACGCAAAGCCAGAAAAAAGGGGCGCCATTGATGTTGGAACAGCAGTTGCTCTTTGGTCGGGACCAGCCAACCTTCCCCTCGGGCAAGGCGTAAAAAAAGGTTCCAATCGGCAGTTGATAAGGGTTGAAGGATCATCGGCAATTTAACCGGCACGACACAGCTCGATCAGTTCATGATCGAGCAAGGCGCGTTTGCGACGGCCGGCAAGGGAGCGGACGCGCTGCAATAATTTATTCAGGTCGATCTGCGGCTGCTCCAGTTGCAGTTCATGCAGGCGCTGTTTCAGGCCGCTGCGACCGGAATGTTTGCCGATGACGATATGCCGCTTGAGCCCGACTTCAGCCGGATCGAAACCTTCATAGGTGGAGGGATGCTTCAAGACACCATCAGCATGCAGACCTGATTCGTGGGAAAAGACCTTTTCACCGACCACAGCCTTCCAGGGTGCTACCGGTCGGCCGCTAGCCACCGCCACATAGCGGGAAATATCGGCAAGATCCGTTGTGACAATCTCCGGATCAATCTTACAGGCGAGTTTGAGTGCCATCACCACTTCTTCCAGCGCGGCATTGCCGGCCCGTTCACCAATGCCGTTGACGGTGGTGCTGACATAGGTCGCTCCCGCTCTGACACCGGCAACCGCATTGGCAGTCGCCATTCCAAGGTCGTTGTGGGTGTGGACTTCCAGGTCGATGGAACTGTGACGTGCCAGGGTGCTGACCTTTTCATAGGTTATGAACGGGTCAAGTAAGCCCAGAGTGTCACAGAAGCGGAAACGATCGGCACCAAGATCTTCGGCAATAGCCAACAGTTCGAGGAGAAAGGCTGTATCGGCGCGACCAGCATCCTCAGCGCCGATGCAGACATAAAGCTGATGCTGTTTGGCGAAGTCGAGGGCCGTTTTCAGCTGTTCCTTGACCTGTTCACGGCTGGAGCGCAGTTTGTGCCGGATGTGGATGTCGGAGACGGAAATGGAGAGATCGACCGCCCTGATGCCGCAGTTCAGTGATGCCTGGATATCGGAAATCAGGGCGCGGTTCCATGATAGCAGGCGGGCGCGCAGATTCAGGTCGACGAGCTTTTTGATGGTGCGCTGTTCAACCTTGCCCATGGCCGGGATGCCGCATTCCAGTTCGCTGACCCCGATCCGGTCGAGCATGGTAGCGATGGCAATTTTTTCGGTGCTGGTGAAGACGATGCCGGCGGTCTGTTCCCCGTCGCGCAGGGTGGTGTCGGAGATGTGGATTTTTTTTCTGGACATAGGCGTAACTCCATTTCGCGGTTAGGGACGCCGTTGTCGCTATCAATCCTGAGTCTTATTCTTAGCAAATACTGTGCCCTGCCTGGTAATCGAAAAAACACGGGGTGAAGCTGCTATGCGTTGCAGAAAATCTGCTGATTCTTGAGGCAGGGTGGTGAAAAAATGGGCATTGAGGTGGTTTGGCCGGTCGCTAAATCCCCGGTTTTAGGGATTATGTCCCCAGCGTTAGTCTTTTTAGACGCCTCTCAAAAAGGAAGGTGCTCGGTAGCGGGCGAACCGCCGGTTTTGGCAAGTGTCTTGCAGACGATTAATGGATTGAATTTCGGCATTGCCGCCGAACAACACCAAAATAATTTCCCCCCTCTCAACGGTGCGGCGGGGCGACTTGAACCCCCATTCAAGGAGCTGTCGTGGCTACCAAACCCAACATCAGAGAACTGCTCGTCGAAAGTGCCTGTGAGCACAATCAGACTAAAAAACAGGCATGTAACGCCCCAACGCCGGGCGCGACGACCGGCGGCTGTGCTTTTGAAGGCGCACAGATCGCCTTGTTTCCATTCGCCGACGCCGCCCACCTGGTTCATGGCCCGATTACCTGCCTTGGCTCCAGTTGGGAAACCCGCGCCACCCCGACCAGCTGGCCGGGAATCGATCTGACCCAGGTCGGCCTGACCACCGACACCAGCCTCAATGATGTGGTCTTCGGGGGCGAGGAAAAGCTTGCGACTGCTATTGATCAGACCATAGCCCGCTACCATCCCCAGGCCTTGTTTGTCTATGCTACCTGTGTTACCGCCCTGATCGGTGATGATATCGACAAGGCCTGTCGCGAGGCGGCGCAGCGATATGGCATTCCCTGTGTACCGGTGCATGCTCCCGGATTTGTCGGCAGCAAGAACCTCGGCAGTCGTTTAGGCGGCGAAGCGGTGCTGAATCATCTGATCGGTACCCTGGAGCCGGAAGTTACTACCCCCTTCGATATCAATCTGATCGGCGAATACAACGTCACCGGTGACATGTGGCAATACGCGCACCTGCTCGAAGAACTGGGGATCCGCGTTCTCTCCACTTTGAGCGGGGATGGTCGCATTGCCGCGATCCGCACTGCCCATCGGGCCAAACTCAATGTCATCGTCTGTGCCAAGTCGCTGGTCTCCATCACCCGCAAGATGGAAGAAAGGTATGGTATTCCCTGGATCTCCCTGTCCTTTTACGGGAAACGAGAGACCTCCGCCGGGCTGCTAGCGATTGCTGCGGCTTTTGGTGATGCTGATCTGCTGGACCGGACGCGCAAACTGGTGGCACGGGAGGAAGCGGCGCTGGAGAAGAAACTTGCTCCATATCGCGAGCTCTTTGCCGGCAAAAAGGCGGTGCTCAACACCGGCGGCAATAAAACCTGGTCCATCGCCGCCGCTTTGCAGGACCTGGGCATCGAGGTGGTAGCGACTGCGGTGCGCAAGGCCACGGAAGATGATCGCGCCAAGGCGCGGGAGCATCTCGGGGCTGATGGGGTGCTGATGATGAATCCCGGTTCCGAACAGGCAAAAATTATCGATGAAAAAGGCGCCCATATCCTCCTGGCCGGAGGGCGCTCCCTCTATACGGCAATCAAAAAAGGGATCGCCTTTATCGACGTCAATCAGGAGAAAAAAATCAGCTATGGCGCTTATGCCGGACTGCTCAATCTCGCCGAAGATCTCAAACATGCGCTGGAAAGCCCGGTTTTTGCTTTGGCCGGTCGGAGGGCACCATGGAGCAGGTAAAAACCCGGAGCAGACACAAATCATCCAGGTCGTTACAGATCAATCCCTTTAAACTGTCGGCACCGATGGGGGCGACCCTGGCCTTTCTCGGGGTGCATCAGTGTATGCCGCTGATGCATGGCGGTCAGGGGTGCGCCAGCTTCACCAAGGTCTTTTATACCCGCCATTTTGCCGAACCCATTGCCTTGCAGACGACGGCCGTTACCGATATTACGGCCATCCTCGATGGTGGTGATTACAGCATCAGTGAATCGGTGAAAAATATCGGCAACAAGGTCACTCCGCAGCTGATCGGGCTTTATACGACCGGTCTGACCGAAACCAAGGGGGATGATATCAGTGGGATCGCCAAACGGATGAAGGTGCCGCTGGTCTATGTCAATACCCCCGATTACGAGGGGGGGCTGGAGCAGGGGTGGGCAGCGGCCTGCAGTGCGATGATCAGGCAGTTGACGAATCCTGGCGACAGCATCGACGATAATTGCCTGGTGCTGCTCCCCCATGTCAGTCTGACCCCGCTGGAGGTTGAAAAGATCGCTGATCTGATGGCCGCCTTCGGTTTCAATGTGGTGACCCTCCCGGATCTGTCGAGCTCCCTCGATGGCCATCTGGGGGAGAAACAGGCCGCTCTTTCCAGTGGTGGCATCCGCGTTGAACAAATTCGTGATCTGGCGCAGGCTGGGCTGGTGGTCAGTGTCGGGGCGTCGATGCTCCCCTGCGCGGCAGAACTGCAGAAGAAAAATCCACAGATGCGCCATCATCATTTTCCCCATCTGGCGGGCCTGGTCGCCACCGACGAACTGATCAAGACCCTCCTTGATGAAACCGGTTTTCACGCCCCGCCACAGCAGGTCGGGCGCTGGCGCGATCGTCTGCGGGACGCTCTGCTTGATTGTCATTTCGCTCTGGGTAAAACCCGTTTTATCCTGACCGGTGAGCCTGATATGCTTGCCGCCCTTTGTGCTATTATCAGTGAGGCCGGAGGGAAGGTCGCTGCGGTGATTGCCGCCACCGATTCATCGGCCCTGGATGGTCTTAAGGCTGATCGGGTGATGGTGGGTGACCTGGGGGATGCCGAGGATCTGGCCGCAGACTATGATCTGATCATCGGCGGTACCCATGTCGAGGCTCTGGCTGATCGTCACTGCAAGGCCATGTTGTTGCGCGGTTTTCCCAACTGGGAACAGCTTGGCAATCAGCTGGTTCATGATTGTCTTTATGAGGGGGGAGCCTATTTTCTGTGTGACCTTGCCAATGTCATTACCCGGCATCAGCATCATGGCGGGCAGTGATGAATGGTTATACGGAACAGATTCTGCGCTATGCTAACAATCCCGACCGTGTCGGAGAACTGGCCGGCGCCGATGGTATCGGTGAAGTCGGACTGGGTAAAGAAGAGCGAGGTTCGCGCATCGCTGCCCGGTTTTTTATTAAAACTGCGCGCAGGCAGGTTGAACTGGTAAGATTTCAGGCCTTTGGTTGCGGCTACACGATTGCTGCCTGCGCCGCTGCGGCAGAACTTGCGGAAAATGCCTCCATTAACGAGGTTCTCCGGCTCAGCCGAGAAGCGATCGACGCACGGTTGGGTGGCCTTCCGGTTGATCGTTTATATTGTGCCGACCTGGCCGCTGAGGCGCTGCGGGCAGCAGTTGCCAGCAGCCGGCGTCAGGGGGAGCCGGTCACCGGCCATTTAGCCGGGCACCAGGAGCAAGCCGGACCCAGGATCAGCAGCAATCATCGGCTCTACCGCCAACTGATGGACAGCCCTTGTCCTGCCGGCATGATGACGACAGATCGTCATCTGCTTGCCTGTCTTTTGGTCGTCATGGAGGGGGAGGGATGCCACCCGGAAATGGCCCTCGGTTTGACCTCACAGCAGTTCATCAGCCTGTGGAGAAACTACTTTCCGGATATTGACCTTGATGTTGCTGCTTCAAAGGTTTCATCTGCTAGTGATCCTGAACTGGTGAACCTGCTGCTGGGCTTTGTTTCAGCCTCGGAAGAGCCCGTCAATGAATTATCAGGAAGCCTGCTGGCCCGCATCCTTGCCGCCCGAGCTGCCAGACCCGGCCATCTCTGGGTCGCCATGGGATTATTCGAGCGGGCGGAACTTGGTGCGGCGATCAGGCGTCATCTGCCGGCATTGTTTGCCGCCAACCACCAGGGGATGCGCTGGAAGCGATTTTTTTATAAGCAGATTTGTGAACAGCAGGGGGGGATGTTGTGCAAAAGTCCGGTCTGTGGTGAGTGCAGTGAATATGAGTTGTGTTTTGGGTGATCTGGTCCACGGAAAACACGGAAGAACACGGAAGACATAGACCAAAGCGGATGAATATTTAGCAATTTAGCTCTATCTGGTTCACCTTGTTCTAGTGAATCACCTTCCTAGACGCCTTTGACCTTTACTTGAGGATTTTATTTTCCGTGTCTTTCCGGTGCGCCGAGCCAAGCTCGGTCATTCTCGCAAGCTGAAAGG
>RRYU01019887.1_pt1 | contig 30569 bp, 29 predicted proteins | sample 2162651 | NCBI WGS metagenome assembly RRYU01 (sample SAMN10267283, study PRJNA491782) | microbial mat metagenome | isolation source: biomat in the production well | place: Japan: Minami-Kanto gas field, natural gas well KTG3 | collected 2017-06 | reverse complement strand
GCCATTGCCGTGGAGGAGCGTGAGGCTGAACCCTATGACGAAAGACGGGTGATGAAAGAAAGTATTGTCCCCGCTGGCAGCAACGTTATCGCAGCTCATCTGGATCATCTTCGTTCACATGGTGAAACCGAATATCTGAATAGAGCGCTGAAGTACCTCAAAGAGTGCGACATTGCAATCCCTGAAGAGTACCTTCATCCTGCACAGCATCAAAACATACCCGCTGGAGGATGTCCCGGAAGTGCAGCACAGCAGTTTCAGGTTGCCGGTTCTTCACCCGGGGCTGTTGCTTCCGCTTTCTCGCGTCTGACCCACTGGCCGGTTCAGCTGCACCTGGTAACCCCGTTAGCCCCATGTTATCATGGATCCGATCTGTTGCTGGCAGCGGATTGCGCAGCGTTTGCGGCAGATGATTTTCATGAGCGTTTCATGTCAGGCAGGAGCCTTGCTATCGCGTGTCCGAAACTGGACACCGGGATCGACCGGTATATCGAAAAACTTGTTGCCATGATTGACATGGCCGGTATAGCCTCGATTACCGTTGTGATCATGGAAGTGCCTTGCTGCGGAGGACTGATGACGATTGTCGAGCAGGCTTTGGCAAGATCTGTCAGAACCGTGCCGGTCAGGCGCGTCATGATGAGTGTCCGTGGTGAAGTTTTGCTTGAAGAAACACGGAATTGCAAAACGGCAGGCGCCCCTGAAGAGGGACATCAATGCTGAAAGACGCTCTGGGAAATTACAGGGGTACGCTTAGCGATGTGAACCGTATCATCTTGCGCAATCAGGATAATGCGTTGGCCTGGTATGACCGGGGGAACCTGAAGCACAGTGCAGGCGATGATGAAGGGGCGATAGACGATTACACCGAAGCCCTGCGTATAGGGCTCCGAAAACGGGAGGAACTTCTTGCTTTGGGCAACAGAGCAATGGCATTGGCAACGCTCGGCCGATACGAAGAAGCTATAATGGATTGCACCAGCATTATTGATGCTCGTCCAAAAAACAAGAGCTTGCTGAGAACCGCTCATCTCAGAAGAGCGGCACTCAATAAGAGAACAGGCAATGCACAAGCAGCTCGTCTGGATAGTCAGGCGGCTGAACAGTTAACACTAAGATAACAGGAGAATCCAATGGGAATGTATTGTGATCAGTGCCAGGAAAGCGTGAAAGGCACAGGATGTATTGCAAGAGGCGTGTGCGGAAAAAACGAAGTCACTGCCAAACTTCAGGATACGCTTGTCTATATGCTTGAGGGACTTGCGCTTTGCGCTGAAGCTTCAGGGAAATCTATAGATGACAACGTAGGCCGATTGATCGGTGAAGGATTGTTTGTTACCGTAACCAACACCAATTTTGATGATGACGCTATCACAGAAAAGATCCGGGAAACGATAGCGCTGCGGGATCAGCTGAAAACAACACTTGCTTCAGTACCGGACCATGACTGTGTCAGCTGGAATGGCTCGACAAAAGAGGAGTTCGTGGGCAAAGCAGAAAGCTCCGGCATTGAAGCGCTGAGTACCCATGAAGATCTTCGATCGCTCAAAAGTCTTATCCTGTACGGTCTGAAAGGGCTTGCGGCTTATACCGACCATGCGGCTGTCCTTGGCTATACCGACGATGCAATCCATCAGTTTTACGTTACCGCGCTTGCAGCATTGGCCAAGGACCTCGATGCCGATTCTCTGCTTGGTCTGACGATGGAGACCGGCAATATTGCCGTGAAAGCGATGGCGCTGCTCGACAAAGCCAACACTGAAACCTACGGTAATCCCGAAATCACCAAAGTCAATATTGGCGTCGGGAACCGCCCGGGCATCCTGATTTCCGGTCATGACCTGAAAGACATGGAAGAGCTGCTCAAGCAGACGGAGGGCACCGATGTTGATGTCTATACGCACTGTGAAATGCTCCCGGCTCACTACTATCCGGCATTCAAGAAATACTCGCATTTCGTAGGCAACTACGGAAGCTCCTGGTGGGCACAGGACAAGGAATTCGAATCGTTCAACGGACCGATTCTCATGACGACCAACTGCATTGTTCCTGTGAAAGAGTCCTACAGAGGCCGCTTGTTTACCACAGGAAATGCAGGCTATGAAGGTGTCAGGCATATCCCTGCGCCTAAAGACGGATCATCCAAGGACTTTTCGGAAATGATCAAACTGGCCGGAACCTGCAAACCGCCTGTTGAAATCGAAACCGGTGAAATTATCGGAGGATTTGCCCATAACCAGGTAATCGCTCTGGCCGACAAGGTTGTCGATGCGGTCCAAAGCGGAGCTATCAAACGCTTTGTCGTGATGGCCGGATGTGACGGACGCCACAACAGCAGAAAATACTATACCGATGTTGCCGGGCAACTGCCGGAAGATACGGTAATCCTGACAGCCGGATGTGCCAAGTACCGCTACAACAAACTCCAGCTGGGCGATATCGGTGGCATTCCAAGGGTTCTCGATGCCGGTCAGTGTAATGACTCCTATTCGCTTGCGGTGATTGCCATGAAGCTGAAAGATGTTTTCGGGCTGGATGATATCAACGATCTGCCGATATCCTATGACATTGCGTGGTATGAACAGAAAGCCGTAGCCGTCCTGCTTGCGTTGCTTGCTCTTGGCGTCAAAGGGATCCGGCTCGGACCAACGCTCCCCGAATTCCTGACTCCGAACATTGCCGCAGCTCTTGTCGAAAAATTTGACATCAAGCCGATCGGCACTGTTGAATCAGATATCTCAGCCATGATGGCTGGTGCATAAGGGAAGTCCCCTCCACATCAGTCAGAACGCACCGGAAGGAGGACAGCTTCCGGTGCGTTCTGTGTTTTCTTGCTTTCCGCTCCCTTGGTGATACCTCCGGGGCGGAGCAGTCTCCCCATGTGTTCAGTACGGAGTACGATCTCCGCCTGGAATACAAACAGGCCGTATTGCGTGCGAAGGTCATAACGTTTGAACCCGGAGAAACAAAGAGAGCCGAGAGAAGAAATAATATTTTTGCAAAAGATAGTAATTAATTATTATCTTCCTTTTAAAAGGAGATAGTGAAATGAAAAGAACCATGAAAAACCTTACAGGGGAAGAACGACGGAAAGTAACCATTGACGCCGTACTCCAGCTTGCCGCTGAGCGTAATCCTGAAGAGATAACGACGGCTGCTATCGCCGGAAAAATGAAATTGACGCAAGGGGCGTTGTTCAGGCATTTTCCGTCTAAAAATGCGTTATGGGAATCGGTGATGCAATGGGTGGATATCAATCTTATGAGGACGATCGACGAAGCTGTTGGCCACAGGTCATCAGTCGAAGCTCTGGAGCGGATGTTTCTTGCTCATGTCGATTTTGTCAACCGCCGTCCCGGAGTACCGCGAATCCTCTTTGCCGAGTTGCAGAAACCTGACGCAACCCCGGCAAAGACAATAGCAGGGCTGCTCCTGAAGAAATATGCGAAAAGGCTGGAAAGTCTTTTGGAACAGGGCATCGAGGCAGGCGTTCTGGATCCCGGCATGGATGTGAAAGCCGCATCCGGCATGTTCATCGGAACAGTGCAGGGACTGGTAATGCAATCGATGATAGCGGGAAAAAAAGATATCGATATAAACGATGCGGGAAATGTTTTCAGGGTGTTTCTCAGGGGAATAACAAAACGTTGACATGATGCTGAAAAGGCTTGATAAAAAGTTGATGGGTATTGTGGCGGTTGTTGTTCCGCTGCTGATTGTTTTTGTTGTCGTCGTTTTTCGTTCAGGACCAATGGCTCCTGTCGATGTGACTGTCACGAACGTTGATATTCGTTCGATCAGACCGGTTCTGAACGGTATAGGCGTCATTGACGCACAATTCGTCCATGCTGTCGGGCCCACGGCGCCGGGCAGGGTTGCGGAAGTGCTTGCAGATGCCGGAGACCGGGTCAGGCAGGGAGATGTGCTTTGCGAAATAGATCCTGTAGATCTTGATGAACGTATCGTTGCACAGCAATCCCTGGTTAACGAAGCTGAGCAAGCGATCTCGATCGCCCGGGCGACCCTGAAGGAAGCTCAGGCCCGCCGCGATTTCGCCATCGTCCAGGAGGGTCGCTATGCCGGACTGCTGAAGGCTGGAGCTGCCAGTGCGGAAACGACTGACCAGAAAAAACAGGAAGCCGTCAGCGCGGGGTCATCGGTGCACATCGCAGCAGCATCGCTTCAGGCGGCAAAGGACCGTTATGATGCACTGAGTGCTGAGTATCGCGCACTTGTCAGACAGCGCAGGCATTTACGACTGACTGCGCCTGTTAGCGGTTTGGTGACGTTGCGCAAAGCTGAAAAGGGCAATAGCGTTGTGGCCGGTCAGACGATCATGGAAATGATCGATCCGCAGCACCTGTGGTTCGAGGCACGCTTTGACCAGTATCAGGCGACGGGACTTCAGTCGGGTCTCGAGGCCCGGATCAGGCTGCGTTCCCGACCCGATGATCTCATGCATGGCATCGTTTTCCGGGTGGAGCCCCTTGCTGATCAGGTTACTGAAGAACTGCAGGCTAAAATCGCGTTTACGGATATCCCGGAGCTGCTTCCTCCCCTCGGGGAACTTGGCGAAGTCTCAATCAGTTTGCAGGCTCTGCCTGAAAAACCGGTCATTCCATCTGCCGCTATCCGCCGCGTTAACGGCAAAACCGGCGTCTGGATTGTCAATGGCAGCAGGTTGCAGTTCAGGCAAATCAAGACAGGCCGAACGGATGCTGAAGGATGTACGCAGGTTCTCGATGGGCTTGAAGGAGGCGAAACGATTGTGGAATACAGTATCGCGAATATCGATGGAAAACGCCGCATCACGATAAAAAAACAGCTTTCAGCAGGAGGCGGAGGAGCATGATCAGTCTTGCTGGAAAAGATATTCTTCATGGATGGGGACGTTTTGTTCTGACTGCTGCCGGCCTTGGTCTTCTGATAGGCGTGACGCTGAGCATGGCGGGCATCTATCGGGGAATGGTCGATGACGGGAATATTCTTCTCGATAACAGCGGCGCAGACCTCTGGGTTGTCCAGCAGGGCACTATAGGCCCTTATGCCGAACCGTCGACAATTTCCGATGACCTCTACAGAAGCGTTCTCGGCATTGAAGGGGTGAAAGCCGCTTCCAATGTGATCTATCTCACCATGCAGGTCTACCATGGCGAGTACGACATCCGGGCGATGGTAACCGGTGTTGCGCCGGGACTTCCTGACGATTCCGGCAAGCCGCGTTTTCTTGTTGCCGGCCGTCATATAACGGCCGCTCATTACGAAGCTGTTGCTGATATGTCAAGCGGTTTGAAGGTCGACGATATCGTGACCATCCGCAGAAACAGGTACCGGGTGGTCGGACTGACGAGGCGCATGGTTTCATCCAGCGGGGATCCCATGATTTTCATTCCGATCAAGGATGCCATGGATGCGCAGTACCTGAAAGACAGCGATGCTATCGTGCAGCAACGCCGGAGAAGATCGGAAAGTCCGGTTTTCAACCCTCCTGGCCAGCCCAGGGTGCTGGATGCGATTAATGAGGCCGATGCTGCCAGCAATGCGGTTAATGCCCTGCTGGTTCGTCTCTCTCCGGGATATGCTGCGGCAGAAGTTGGCGCCTCTATCGAGCAATGGCTCAGGGTTGCCACCTACAGCCGTGCTGAAATGAAATCTATCCTTGTCGACAAACTGATTTCCACCTCGGCGAGGCAGATTGCCATGTTTCTTGTGATTCTGTCCATTGTCAGCGCGGCTATAGTCGCTTTCATCATCTATACCATGACTATGGCAAAGATCCGTGAAATCGCCGTTCTGAAGCTGCTGGGAACCCGTAACAGCGTTATCGCTTCGATGATACTGCAGCAATCGGTCGGGCTGGGTTTTCTCGGCTTTATGGTCGGCAGGATCGCAGCGACCTTTTGGGCTCCTTTTTTCCCGAAATATGTCCTGCTCGAACCTGGAGACGCGCTACGCGGGCTTGTGGCAGTTCTTGTCATCTGCATGGCGGCAAGCATTCTCGCTATACGGGCGGCGCTGAAAATCGATCCGGCAGAAGCAATTGGAGGATAAGATGAAAAGAAATGGAATCGTTGTTGAAGATCTGAAAAAAATATACGGTTCCGGAGAGACCGCCGTCAATGCGCTTAAGGGGGTCGAGATGGCTGTTATGCCAGGTGAGGTGGTTGGGCTTGTCGGACCTTCGGGTTCAGGAAAAAGCACATTGCTCAAATGCCTTGGAGCGGTGATTGAGCCATCTGCCGGAAGTATGAGCGTTGGAGGCCGGACGATCTATGATGGTCGCTGGATGGTGCGGGATCTGAGAGCGCTGCGACGCGACAGCATAGGGTTTGTTTTCCAGGCGCCCTATCTGATTCCGTTCCTCGATGTCGTCGACAATGTGGCGCTTCTGCCCATGCTGGCAGGGGAGAGCAATGCCGTCTCACGAAAACGGGCACATGAGATGCTTGAAGCGCTCGATGTCGCCCATCGCGCCAAAGCCATGCCTTCGCATCTTTCCGGGGGTGAACAGCAGCGTGTCGCTATTGCCCGGGCGCTGGTCAACCGGCCGCCGGTTGTCCTGGCCGATGAACCAACAGCCCCTCTCGACAGTCGCAGGGCCCTCGGGGTTATCACATTACTGAACGATATGGCGCGGCACTATGAAACAGCGATCATTGTCGTCACCCATGATGAGAAAATCATTCCGACATTCAGGCGCATCTATCATATACGGGACGGTCGTACCTATGAGGAGCAGGGTGAAGGAATAATGACCTATGAACAAACAGCAGAAAAATGATGAGGTATAAAAAATCAAGCAAGGGATTGCAACTGCTTGTAACGATCTTTCTGGCAATGAACTGCGCAGGATGTACTGCCGGTCCGGATTTCTATCGTCCTGATCCGCCGGCTTCATCCGGATACAGAACCGGCGACCATCCTGTTCACGTCAATGCGGATGGACACTATTTTTTCGGCAGGCAACGATTTGCGGCTCAGGAAACTCAAGAGCAGTGGTGGCATGCATTCGGTTCGGCAAAACTTGATGTATTGATAAATGAGGCGCTCCAAAAGAGCCCGACTCTGGATGCCGCCAATGCGACGCTCCAGGCCTCCCGGTATCGCTACGAAGCTCAGGCCGGTACAAGCCTGTTGCCGCAGGCAGATGCGGAAAACGGCGCTTCCCGCCAGCAAAGAAACGGGACTGTGACTGGCCTTGAGGGACAGGAAAGAAATTTCAATGTCTTTGAAAGTTTTCTCACCCTGGGTTATACGCTCGATCTTTCCGGCGCCAACAGGCGGAGACTGGAATCTCTTGCAGCTCGAGCCGGTCAGCAACGCTGGCAGCTTGAGGCTGCGCGCCTGAATCTCGTCTCAATGGTTAGCGTCACGGCTATAGAGCTTGCCGAATTCAGTGACCGGTTGCGCAGCCATCAGACCAGGATCCGGTTATTGGAAAAAAAGAGGCGTATTGGTCACGAGCAATTACGACTCGGGACTCTTTCCCGGTATGAGGCGCTTATGATGGACAAAGAGCTCGCACTGCTGAAAACCGAAGCGGCAGCGATACAACGACAGCGTGATGCAACCGCGAATCGCCTTGTCGTGCTTTCGGGCAATGAGCCCGGGCAGACAAGCCCTCCTGAATTCTCATTGTCAGAATTCAGGCTTCCGGAAAACCTGCCTCTTGAGGTTCCTGCGCGCCTTGTTCGTAAAAGGCCTGACATTCTGGCTTCTGAATGCATGATGCGATCAGCAAACGCGGATTACGGGGCTACCATTGCAGCATCGTATCCACGCATTACGCTCAGTACCGACATCGGCTCCCAGGCTTTGTCGCTCGGGAGCCTGTTTGGCAGCGGGTCGCTCATCTGGGGCATTGCCGGATCAATAACACAGTCCCTCTTTAACGCCGGTCATGATGCAGAGGAAAAGGCGGCTCTTGCGGAATTTGATCTTGCCGCAGCCAACTACCGCCAGACCGTCCTCGATGCTTTGAAGGAGGTTGCCGATATACTTGTCGCTCTGGAACAGGATGCCAATGAAGTTTCAGCGATGAACGATGCATTTTCCGCGGCAGAAGCACAGCATGCTATTGTCGAAGCCAAACATCGTCTCGGTTCGGCATCGAAGCTTGACATTCTCGATATCTCTCTTGAAAAAGAGGCGTATAGAGAGAAACGTCTGTCAAGCGGAGCAAAGCAACTGGTTGATAGCGCACTCCTGTTCCAGGCTATGGGCGGTTAGTTTACTGCCAGTCAGAACCCCCGGAATCATCCAGAAGCTCATCGTGATGAGCCGGATAGAGGAAAAACATCGATGCAGCGAGCATAGAACGAAAAAAAAACGTCACACCTGATAGGTGAAGATTGCAAAGCCCCTTCTGCATCGAGGCTCGAGAGCCGACCACGTCGTCGACAATTCGACAGGATGGTCGATTGCGCTGACGAGATCCTGACGACGAACAGGTACTATAACCTGTTTTTATAATGAGGGTTATGTTTTTTGTTCAGAATCGGGCATACAAGTTGATGCTGGTTTCATAGCATGAATCACATCGCATGGATTGTTATCTTTTATGGGCACACGTTTTAACAGGAGATCGATCATGAACACATTTCTGTCCCTTTGCATGGTGTCGGCAATTGCATCGGTGCTTCTGCCATCCGGGGCAATGGCAGCAACGCCCGATGGCGAAGCGATATTCAACCGAAGCTGCAGTGTCTGCCATTCTGTCAACCCGCCACCAAAATCGGCGCCGCCTGTTATTCCTCTCGCAAACCGTTATCATATGCAGTTCCAGACAAAGGAACAGGGGGTTGCCGCCATGGCAGACTTTCTTGAAAAACCGGATGCGGCAAAGGCCCTCGATACCCGGGCAGTGTCCCGATTCGGGCTCATGCCTCTTATTCCGCTTCCCGATGAGGAACGCAAGGCTGTATCCGAATGGTTCTGGGATCAGTACAATCCTGCAATGGGCGGTGGAAGGGGATTCGGCGGCGGTCAGAGAAGACTCATGAACCAGTAACCACCAAAACATGAACATGAAAAAATCGTTCAACTGGAGAATATTCATCAGTTTCGGGCTTGTGCTTTCTTTTGTCATGCTGCTTGTTTCAGGGATAGTGCTCTACATCGCTCCTCCTGGCAGGGTGGCGAACTGGACCGACTGGCGTATGCTCGGGCTCACGAAAACTGGCTGGGAAAACCAGCACGCTGTTTTTGGTTTTGCCTTTGCCGTCCTTTCGATATTTCATCTGTTTTTTATCAACTGGAAGGCTTTTGTTTCCTATCTGAAAGCCAGGGCGGCCGGGGGATTGAAAAGCCCGAAGGAGCTGTTTTCGAGCCTCCTGCTTTTCCTGATATTCGGAGCAGGGACCTATTATGCCGTTCAGCCTTTTTCAGCGATTGTCGATTTCGGCAACGCCATTTCGGCCTCTTGGGAACAACGCGACAAACAGCCTCCGGTGCCTCATGCCGAAGCTATGACGCTCGTTGAACTTGCCCGTCAGCCCGGTCTTGGAGGAGATGCCCTGGTACTGAAAACGAAACTCGAACAAGCAGGTGTTACCGTCAGGTCGGTTGACGAGACCCTTGCTGATATTGCAGCCGCCAACAGGACCACTGCCGAAAAGCTCTATCGGCATATAGCTCCGGCTGCAAGCCCGGGCAGCACCCTTCCCGCTCAGGGACTCGGTCGCAAAACCTTGCAGGAAATCGCTGATACAGCAGACATATCGGTATCCTCGCTACAGCTCGCTCTCCGCCAGAAAGGGGTCGAGGCCGAGCCGGATATGACCCTTAAAACCATAGCCGATGCAAACAGTCTGACGATGAGCGACCTGCGCAACATGCTTGAAAGTATGATCAGCAGGTGAGTCGATCCGGGGTGGCATGAGACTGCACGTTACAGGGCCTCGGCCCCGGCAACGAAGGATACTCCATGACGGTATGGAGGCTCTCCGCGACGGGTTGTCTGTGGTTTCTGAAATTCCACAGAGATAAGACGCTGCTGTCAGCTTGAGAGCCGACGCCGTAGGAGCAGTCTTTGTAAGGCCAAACTGATTTTCAGCGGATGCAACCGATGTGCGGCAGGCTCATTCCATAATGATAATCTGTTCTGCAAAACTATACCCTGAACCATGAATGGTTTTAACGGGAATTCGGCAGTTATCGGCCACCTTTTTTTGACGTAAACGATAAATGAGTACGTCAAGTGATCTGTTTCCGTGCTTATTGTTTGCATACTCCAGGCTTTCAAGGAGATCCTGCCGGGAGACGACGGACCTGGAACAGGTGGCAAGCTTTTCAATCAGATCGAATTCTTTTGACGACAGTTTGATTGCATTGCCTTTGGGCGTTTGAAGGGCCATATTGTTTTTAACAAGCCTCCATGGTTCAGCCGCATCCTTCAGCATGGATGCAACGTCTCTTTGCTCATGAGCATCAGAGCCCGGCTTGTCAAGACGGCCAAGAATACTCGATATCGACGCTGTCAGCTCGCTGAAATTCACAGGTTTCAGGAGATACATGTCCGCTCCTGCCTGATAGGCGGAAATCCTGCTGTCAAGCGACCCCTGTGCAGTCAGCACAATGATGCGCATATCGGTATTGTTTCTGATATACTCTGCAAGGACAATACCGTTCTGGTCCGGAAGGCCGAGATCAAGAATAGCCAGAAGATAGTTCTGCAATGCAATGTTCTTGTAGAACTCCAGAGCTGATTCTACCCCTGTAACGTCAAATCCGGCAAGACAAAGGGACTCGACCATGCTTTCACGGAAATCACGATCGTCTTCAACAATGATAATGCGTTTATCGGCATGGTGATTATGAGGGATGGCTTGTATCATATATTTAACTTGTCGTTTATCTGTCGGAAATTTGCAGTATTGTACTTGATAGTGCAGGTGCTTATGATCGGGCAAGCGGCAGACGGACTATCGCTTCGGCGCCGTATGACGTTGCCTTTATGGTCACAGAACCCTGGTGCTGTGTGATAATATTTCTCACAAGCCAGAGACCGAGACCTGCTCCTGCAGTATTGACGGAATTTTTTCCCCGATGGTATTTTTCGAAAAAAGCATCGGCTTCTTTCTGGCTGATCCATTCTCCCTTGTTTCTGATGTTGATGACGATCTCATTTTCATCCGTCCAGCATCCTACATCAATTGACGATTCAAGTGGCGAATATTTTCTGGCATTATCGAGCAAATTGAATATGGCAAACTGTATTTGGGATCGCTCACCTAACACCTCCGCTGATTCCGGGCACTCGCTATAGTTGATTGATCGTTCGGGCCACATGTTACGAATTTCCTCGATTTGCGACGTGATGACCGGCGCAATGCGGAGCAGGGTTAAAGCCGATGCTTTTTGGGATTCGGAGATACGGCTTTCCTCTATGGATACTTCGAGGACTTCTACCAGACGGTTGATTGCGCGATTGATCTTGAACAGTTCTTCCTTGTTGCCGAAGTTTCCCATTCGGTTTTTCATCTTGATCAGATCAAGATTTGTGCGGATAATGGCAAGAGGGGTCCGGTATTCATGGGAAATCATGCTTAAAAAGCGCTGTAACCGCTCCACTTCCTCCTGAAGCTGCACCGTCCTTTCTGCAACAGCTTTTTCAAGTTGATTGATGTTCTGCTGCTGGATTTTCTGAACCGTAATATCGGTCATCATAACCAGAAGCACCGGTTTGTTTTTTAACGTGATGAACTCGGATGAATACAGCACGTTGATATATCCACCGGCGCTTGTGCGCAAGAGAAGCGGTTTGTTGATAATCCGATGCTGTTCATGAAAGGATATTGAAATATTTTCATAATCACTCATTTCAGCATAGAGCCTGAGATCTGACCCTGTTTTGCCAAGAACGCTTTCTTTTGAATAACCAAACAGCTGCAGCCATGAGGTATTGACATCGATCAGTTGAGCGGTCGAGATATCTTCAATACTGATGGCGACAGGGGCATGATCAAAAATGCTCCGGAATTTCCGTTCATTCTCTTTGAGAGCAGTTTCAATCTGTTTGCGTTCACTGATGTCCATGACAGTGCCGATATAGCGAGTCATACCTCCTTCGGTATTTTTCAGAGGCATGCCGCGGCATGCAAGCCAGTGAACCGATCCGTCAGGGTGACATACCCGGTACTCTATGTTAATTTCCTGATCCTGAGCTGCTGCGGCCATAACGATCTGAAAAGTCGCATCACGATCATCCTTGTGGACCGTGCTCTGGCAAAGTTTATGGTCGTGAGGCAGACTGTCCGGCTCCAAACCGTACAATGCCCATATCCTGTCAGACCAGATAACCTGATCTGTATTCAGGTCCCATTCCCAGACCCCGGCATTGGTCGCTTCGAGAGCAAATTTAAATCTGGCTTTTCTTTCCTTGAGCTCCTGCTCCATCTTTTTGCGTTCGGTGATATCGATAACCGTTCCGATATACCGGACAACCCGGCCATGCTGATCCCTCAATGGACGACCTCTTGACATCAGCCAGTGAACCGATCCATCAGCATAGCAGACACGGTATTCGACGTTCAGGGCTGTTTCATGTCGGGCTGCTCTCGTGACCGCATTGATTGTTCTCCCGGCATCTTTCGGATAAATTGTTGTTTTCCACAGTTCGAACGAGGGAGGAGCTTCATTGTATTGCAATCCGTAGAGTTGCCATATTTCATCCGACCAGATGTTTTCTCCGGTTTTGAGATCCCATTCCCAGACGCCTGCACGTGCAGCTTCCAGTGCCTGACCAAGCCTTGTCCGGCTTTCAATGAGAGCAATCTCTGTCTGTTTGCGTTCGGTGATATCGATAATGGTGCCGATATAGCGAATCAAACGTCCGTCACTGTCGTGCAGAGGCATCCCTCGTGATGTCAGCCAGTGAATGGAGCCATCGGGATGACATACCCGGTACTCGATGGCTGCGGAATGCTCCTGCTGCAAAGCAGATTTGATCAACTGAGAAGCGGTCTTCCGATCGTCAGGATGAACGGTGGCGACGCAGAGTTCATGGTTCAGCTCCCGACTGTCGACAGCAAGTCCGTAAAGACCCCACACCTGCTCAGACCATCTCATTTCGTCTGTTTCAACGTTCCACTCCCAAATACCTGAGTGAGCGGCATCCAACGCATAACCAAAGCGAATTTTGCTCTCTACCAGTTCATTTTCAAGCTCTTTCCGCTCTGTTATATCGATTGAGGTTCCTATGTATCGATCAATCGACGAACCATTATCATCATCTTTTAAGGGCATTCCCCGAGCCATTATCCAACGCAGCGACCCGTCGGGAAGCGTGATTCTGTACTCGAGATTAAGAATGTCCGACTGCTCGACGGTTTTATGCATTGCGCTGATCAGGGTATCGTTGCTCTCTGCATGGAGCAGGTTTTCCCAGAGCTGTATCGAAGGCTGATTATTGTCTTTGTCAAGCCCGTATAAAGGCCACATCTCATCCGACCAGATCATCGTCCCGGTTTTCAGATTCCACTCCCAGACACCGGCTCGCGCAGCTTCGAGCGCCTGACAAAATCGTGTTCTGTTTTTCTGCAGCTCCTCCTCAATAATTTTCTGCTCGGTAATATCGACGCCGGCAGCAACGATGCATTTTTGGCCGTTTATGGTTATTTGTCTTCCTCTTGTTGCCAGCCAGATATCATGTTGACTGCCGGGAGGGCGCATTCTGATTTCTCCGCTGTCTTCATTACCGGAATTGACAATATTCTGGAATTTCTGCTTGATAGGGAAGAGGTCGTTAGCTGACACAATGCGGTGGGGAATGTGAGACTGGTTCTGTGCCTCTGATGATCCGAGTACAAGATTCCGGGCATATTGATTCCAAAGCAGCAGTTTTCCGTTTTCGTCAAAGATTGCTGCACAGCCAGGCATAGCATTCAGCAGTGCGTTCTGCAGCGCGCTTTCAAGTTCGAGCTCACGGCGCCTGACCGTCAGACCGGATATATCTTTAAACATAACAAGGAGCCTGTCTACCACCATATCAGATGAATGAACAGGGTTGATGGTAATATTCCAGGTGTGGTCAGGCGTCTCTTCTTCGACAATGATCTGCTGCTGTGTTTGAAGCGCATCGTTCACGGCAGAACGAAGGCGTCCGGCTTCATCAGGCAGTGAATATGCTTCAGCGAGCAATGCAAACGCATTGCCATCTGCATGGTTACGGGTGATTGCATCCACGGCACTGACAAAAGCCGAATTGCTTTTGAGAATATCACCGGCAGGGTTGATGAGAAAAACGGGTTCAGGAAATGATTCCAGTACCTGATCAAGAATGTTGTCAGGAAGGGTTCTGTCTGAAGCGTTGTTATTCATGAATCTCGGCATTGATCAGGGCAGCCTTTGTTGATAAAAATTTTGCAGAATAAGGGGGCCATGATTCAACAGTTACATCATTGAGCAATACCAGTCTTCTCTATATACCCTGATGTTTTAGCATAAAAATACGCATTTCCTCTTACTATTTAAGAAATGTAATTAAATCAGAATATATGGAAATATGATATCTCTATGGTATATACCTTTTTTTCTTTTTTCAGCTCTGCTGAACGCGGATTTTCAGGTTTTCTGAAGCTGCAGGAAGGGGTTAGGCTCTTGCCCCTTGAAAAGAGAGATGCAGGATTGTCAATCACTGCATCTCTGATATTTGTAAGATGTATTGCAGGAAAGCTTCAGGTGAGGAGGGAAAAAGGCCTGGACGTTTCCTTACATGTATTTAATCCCGATTAACGCCGCCGCGCTGAATTGATTGAGCAGAAAAAGGATATTGTTGACGACCTGAAAACGAAGAAATGCATTGTGTTCCTGAACCTCACTTTTGCCTATTGCATTGCCGAAACCGTCATCAACAGCATTCTGCATAAACGATGCGCCGGTTTTGGGATCAAGATACATCGGAACCTGAATGACGATGTTGACGATAAGCGAGGCAATAATGAGATACATCAGTACAGGAAAACCCCAGTTCCATGCAAGAACCGCAAAAACGGCAAAAACCAGATCGATAATGATAAAGGCGACAAGAAATGTATTGCGGGATCCGATAAGAACGGTCAGCGATTTCATGCCGCTTCTGGCGTCGCCTTCTGCTGATTTGAAGTCATTCATGATGATCAGCGCTACGGCCATAAAAAAGTTCAACGACGCAAGCCCGATCACTTCCGGCCGTATATCGCTGAAAAGCGCATTGGCAGACAGATAGGTAATGAATCCATATGACATGCCAACTGCCGGGGCTGAAAAAAATATATTTTTTTTCAGTTTCATGGGGGGAGCAGAATAGATGTAGCCAAGAGTCAGACCGGTCAGAAGGCAGATCGCAAAAACAATGCCTCTCTGACCGCCGATAGAAAGACTTATCCAGGAGCCAAGCACAATCGCAATGAGCAGCACGACACTCCAGTTCCAGATAGCTTCTTTTTCCGAGATACGCCCCGATGGTATCGGACGTGTTGGTTCATTGACGCGGTCGAGTTCCAGATCGTAGTAGTCGTTAACCGACTGGCTGAAGCCGGTGCCGAGCGGACCATAAATCAGAAAAAGCGCAAAAAGCAGAACATAGTCGTATAGGGTGGATTGCATGTTGCCGGAGGCCATGACACCTCCTGCAAGACAGGGAAAAACACTGATCCAGGTAACAGGATCGAGAAGCTCGAGATGAGCTTTGATTTTGTCGATAACACCTGAAGGCCGGGTTGCTGATAGCGATGTCATAGGTACTTGTTGATATGATAAAGGTGAATTCGAATTTTTTCAGGCGTTACGATGAACAGCACAGCAAGGCTCAGAGATAACTCTCCGGTTTGAGTCTCCTTGTGAAGCGGTTCATCTGGTAATTGGCCAGCCAAACCCAGTTCAGGGGCTTTCCTTTCATCCGTTTCATGATTGCCTGTCGCTGGTAGACCGCTTTCTGAAGCTTGATGAAGTTCTCAAGCAGTTTTTCACCGCTCATCCCTTTTGGCTCGAACATATAGTGATAGGTGTCGTATTTATCCCATTCGAAGTGACGAAGACGGGGTTTCATTTCTTCGTAGTAGGGAGTACCGGGGAAGGGAGTAACCAATGAGAAAACCGGAAATTCAATCCGGTTGTTCATAATGAAATCATAGGTGAGCTGAAAACTGTCTTCAGTGTCATTATCGAAACCGAACATGAAATATCCCTGGATAGCGATCTCGTTCAACTGAAGATTGCTGACCACGGTTTCATAATTTTCAAGCCGGTTCGATCCTTTCTGGACGCTTTTGAGCGTTTCAGGATTAAGCGATTCGAAGCCAATGCTCATCAGGTCGCACCCGGACCAGGCTGCCAGTTCAGCAATTTCGGGTTTGTTAAGAAAATTCATGGAAATATTTGCGTTCCAGCGTACACCGAGCCTTGCCATTTTTTCGAGAAGATCGGTAAAATACGCAGGACGGAAGCTGATATTGTCATCCATGAAAGAGAAATGCACCTTGTTTTTCTTGAGGCGCTCCTGATGATATTGCATTTCGTCAAGCACAATGTCGATTTCTCGATATCGATAATTCTTGCCGTATATCGTCGGCGTCGTGCAGAAATTGCATCCGACAGGGCATCCTTTCGTTGCCAGAATCGGTATTCGCGAGCTGTATTTTTTCGCATTTCTGCTCTGCAAGGCATAACTGAAATCCGGTCGGAGCATGCGGGTCATCGGCTTGAGCGTCTCTGCCCGATACAGCGGTTTCATGGTCCCCATGATAACATCGGTCGCAAGATCGGCCCATACCGATTCAATTTCACCGTATACCACGGTTGTTGCAAAAACGAGTGCCTCCTGACTCAGCATGGTTGGATGAACGCCCCCGAGAATGACGATTCTGCCCTGTGACTTTGCCTGTTCAGCAATCTTATAGGCTTTTGTGGCATTCAGGGTGCGGGAGGTGATGGCAACCACATCAAATCCGGTGAGGTCTTCAGGGACTTTATCACCGAGGCGTTCATCGATAAGAGAAACATCGAAGAGCTGACCCGCAAGGGTGGCAACCATCAGCAGATTGAGAGGCATACTGACTTTCCCGGAATCAACCATCATACTTGTATTGCTGACAGGCTGGACCAGCAACCACTTTTTGCGTGGATGCTGGCTTGCCGCAAGACGGTGCAGTTCCTGCGGAATGAGGTTCGGCTCACTGATATGAGTTATCGGTTCCGACGAGTAAATGTCAATTGGCTGCATGCGGGTAGGTCCTGCAAAGAAATTGATGACGTCCTATGCCATTTCGCGGTTATATCGAAGAGATGGTATGGATTCAGCAGCCAAAACGTTGCTGAATCTCCCGGGTTGGTGTCGCATACCCTGAAACCTCGGGAGAGCCTCCTTTCAAAGCATGTGATCCAGAAGATTTTCCATAGAGATGAGGGTATGCATTGGCTCCAAGCCGTTTGGTGCACTTTCCGACATTTTCAAGGTAATCGCCGACAACCCACCAGTGTCCATCAATGAAGACCTCAAGAAACCGTCCGTATGCCTCTGCGCCCTGTGTGAAAACGCCTGATAAGTTTTTCATACTGTACTGCTTACTGATACAATGTTAATAAAGAAATGCTCTGCTCACGATCTCCATCCTGTTTCACAGACTTTCGCAACCGTTATTTATTGATTATCGAACCCTGTACTGTCGCAATTACCCAGGTTATTGTCTGAAATGAACTTGTCCATAGTCATGCGAAGCTCATACATGGAGCAGTCGAAGCCTTGTTCCTGTATGATCTCCATGCAATCAAGCATTCCTTCTGCGGCCAGCATTCTATCGCGAAACACCTCATCTTCATGAAGTTTTTCAAAGAGAAGTTTGGATTGTCCTATCGTCATTGTTGCCCGTATTTATTCTTAATAGTGATTTCGCGCTACCAGGTTCCGGTGGTGAATCCGCACCTTCCGTCGGTCTTCGGCTTCATGACTTTTTCGCCCTTATGGCTCACTTGTGCCGGAGAAATTGCAGAAACCTGCCTGTTCCTGATTGCAGACGTTCCTCCTGCTGTTTCACGTCGATTTTGGAGACCGTCATCTGCCGGACACCTATCGGAGACTGAAGAGGCTTTATTGATGAGGGGTTTCAAGGGATTGACTATGCTCATAGGAAAAAAGCGCTTAAGCGTCCTCTATGTAAGATTTGTGACAAAAACCTGTTGTTGATGGTAAGATATTGAATTGTTGCAAAAATTCTAACTTTTTTTGTGATTGAGATTATGATATAAAGCATAAGATTTGTAATATATTTTCAGGTAATGCAAGCCTTTTTTATCACATCCAAATCACATGCTGCTATGGGAAACGAACCATCCAATGCAAACAATCCAAATCTTGACAACCTGATGGAATCTGTCGGGAAGCTCGGTCAGATGCAGATTGACCTTATTGCCGGAGGAATCAAGTCTGCCACTGAGGTCTTTGAGCCCCTCAGCAAAACAGCTATTGAAATTGCTGACAATGCCGTTCAGAGTTTCTCAAAAATCTTGCAGGACATATCCTCGTCGATTGCACAAAAACAGTAAATCGATTCTTACGGATTGACTGTGATGCAATGCATATTGCTGAAGGTTAACCGTCAATGGGTCTGGCTTGTTTCCCGATTGCTTACGTTAGCCGGTATGTCGTTAACAGGCCCATGAGTATCCCCGTTACGAGGCATTGTTGGCTTTCAATGAAAAAAAACATATCGCGGGAGTAATGGAGCAGGGTTTACCGGAGGACGTTGCTGCCAATGACACCAATAGCTTAATCGTAAGGATTAATAACCATGATGACGATAAGGATATTCTGGATGCAGACGGTCAAGTCTGCCTGGAATGCATACATAAGAAAAATGAACAATAGCACCAGCGCAAAGAATATGCATGTGTATCTCAACCAGAAAACCGATCTGGATATGACCCTTGAGGAATTCGGTGAGATGGTTTTTATCGAAGGGTTTGCTGCTGGAGAAAAGTATGCGCGACGCTTGATGATGGGAAAAGAAAACAGGGAAGTTCGCCTGAATTGAACAGCTGTCGGTATTTGCCTGTTCAAATGGGAGCGCATCAAGCGGAAATGCGTTCAGGAGTATCTCTTTTCGTCTCGAAAAGACAGGGAGCAGCATGTGTATACCTGCACATGCCGCGAGATACGGACGGTTTTATAACAACAACAGTACGATAAAGGAGGTTATTTCTTATGGATCAGACGAATCCTGCGAAACTTGTGACAACAGCTGTTGGCGTGGCAGGTGGTTCAGCGCTGCTTGCCCCAGTGGCAGTTCCAACGCTTCATGGCCTGGCAGGTCTTGCCGTAGTCGGGCTCGGACTTTTTACAATCGGTTCAGTTATCTATAAAGCTGCCGGATCGATGACTGGCCAGAGTGGTAAACCGCAGGCAAAACAGGCGACATCGACAAAAATATTCTGATTCATGCCACGTTCCTGCACGGCTGGCCATGCAGAGCCTTCGGGTACAGGTGTCGACATGCCAGCCGAAACCATCCCCGCCTTCACCAGTACCAATGCATACGATTCATTTCTCGATGCCGTGCAGCACCTCGGGCTTCGAGAAACTGCACCATGACATCGATCGTTGAATAAAAAATGACCGAAACGATTATATCGGAAGCAGCAGGAGGCTTTCTTTTGTGTTCTGGTCGAGATTGATCATCGAAAAGAGCATGATTATGGTATTGATCAGCCATTTTCGTCCGTTGGATAACCACGCCCTGATCATGTTCAGCGGTTTGCCGATAATCGACGATATCATCCCGTGTTTCATCCCGCACGCATCTGAAAGCAGTATTGACAATGTTCTGTCTGCATCCTGTCTGCGAATAATGAAGAGTGCATGCTCGACAGGAGAAACAAATGCTTTGCCTTCATAGCCCATATCGTGCATTTCGAAATACGCCTCCCTGAATGCCCGGAATACTTCGATCTCCGAAGCATCCATACCTGCACGCTGATAGGTCTTCCGGAACAGCTCATGGGCTTTCCCGAAAGATTTTGTCATCCAATAAGCAAGAGTGTATACATCATCAAGCAAGTCTGTCGCTTTTCTCTGTTCTATCGGCATAGGTCGTTTATAGCTTATGGTGTTGAATTCGGAGTATTGGTACGGGAAAGAGATTCACAGCAGGAGCGTAGGTTAAGCAGCGCCAGGTGTGAAATTCTATCAGGTAAAAGGGGACTTTTTGGTAATAAGTTCCCGATCATATCCCTGTAACAGCATACCCGTATCCTTTGCAGAATCTGTCGTCAAAAAGGTCCAGCAATAGCCCTGCCTCAGAAAGGGTGGCGGTTCCGACGATCAATTGCATGCGCTACTGATAGCTGTTATCAATAGATGTAATATACAAGTAATGGCTCAAAATAAGGCCTGATATTCTTTTTCGTTGTTCATAAAGAAAGAATGCGCTTCCTTGTTTCAGTATACTGCAGGATCACCAGCGTGAGCCGATACTTCTGTTTTCCTGATCTTCGTCAGTATGCTTCTCAACCCTTCATGACAATGCAGTACCGAAAGAAAATTGCGGTTTTATGGAAAAGAGTAGAAGCGATTCAATACACATTGGAAATCAGGTGTGGATGACATCAAATCTGGATGTCACCAGTTTTAGAAATGGAGAACCGATCCCACAGGTTCAGGATCTACGTCAATGGGTTCTGCAGGATACTGCCGCCATGTGCAACTATGAAGGAGTACCGTGTTATTGTCAGCGCTTCGGGTACCTCTACAACTGGCATGCCGTTAATGACTTGAGAGGCCTTGCCCCGAAAGGATGGCGAATTCCTGATGAAGAGGACTGGAAAATTCTGATCGATTTTCTTGGTGGGGATTATTCTGCCGTTTCTTCCTTGAAAGAGAAAGGAAATGGCTCTGCAAGATCGGATTATTCCGGATCAAACAGCCGCTTTAGCGCTTTGCCCGGGGGAATCAGAAGTATGCATGGAGATTTCAGGTTTTTTGACACCCAAGCATGTTTCTGGTCACGATCTTTACATGATCGCAGGTTTGCAAAAATTTTGGGTCTGAATTATTCCGCAAACAACGTGCATTTTGGAAGCGCTCCTTTCAGAAGTGCTTTATCGGTACGCTGTATCAAGGAATGACAACGCGCCAATGATCTGAGAGCCCGCTACCCGTCAGCACATTGGCGGTGCGTTCGTCACAGACCGCATTCTGTCGAATAATTCATATCGAAAAGGCTATCAGACGTAACACGACCGGCTATGTTTCATCGGCGGTCCTATTGCCGCCATGGGCTCTACACCGATGGGCACGATACGTTCCTCATTCTCCTGCATTCTGCATTGCTGTGTCGGTCCCGATATCGGGGTCAAAGCCAACAGCGAAACGCTCAGACTAAACCCCTGAGGCTACTATGCAAAAAACTTTCTTTTGAACCAGAGCGACACGTTGACGAGGCTGATAAGCACAGGAACCTCGACAAGAGGACCAATGACTGCCGCGAAGGCTTCCCCAGAGTTAATACCGAATACGGCGATAGCTACCGCAATGGCGAGTTCGAAGTTGTTGCTTGCAGCCGTGAACGACAAGGTCGCCGTTTTAGGATAATCGGCTCCGGCTTTCCGGCCCAGATAAAACGAAATCAGAAACATGATGACGAAATAGAAGAGGAGCGGCACAGCGATTCTGACGACATCGAAAGGAATGGTAACGATATATTCCCCTTTAAGCGAAAACATCACGACAATAGTGAACAGCAGCGCGATAAGCGTCACCGGGCTGATACGGGGAATAAACTCGCGATCGTACCATGCCGCGCCTTTAAGGCGAAGCAGGATAAAGCGAGTCAGAAAACCGGCGATAAAAGGAATGCCGAGGTAGATGAATACCGAGCTTGCGATTTCTGCTATCGTGATCGATACATTGAAGGACTCCAGCCCAAGCAGGGGAGGGAGTACCGAGAGAAACAGCCAGGCGTAGACGGAAAAGAAGAAGACCTGAAAGAGCGAGTTGAAGGCCACCAGACCGGCAGCATATTCCCTGTCTCCTTCTGCAAGATCGTTCCAGACGATGACCATTGCTATGCAACGGGCGAGGCCGATGAGAATCAGACCTGCCATATAATGCGGCATGTCTGCAAGAAACAGAACGGCAAGCCCGAACATGAGCAGCGGACCGATCACCCAGTTCAGCAGAAGAGAGAGTCCAAGAATCCTGGTATTTCGGAAAACATCGCCAAGCTCCTCGTATTTCACTTTGGCCAGCGGAGGGTACATCATTACGATCAGGCCGATTGCAATCGGAATATTGGTAGTACCTGACTGAAAGCGGTGCCAGAAATCCGTAGCTGCGGGAAAGAGGTATCCGGAAAAAACTCCGATTGCCATAGCGAGAAAAATCCACAGTGTCAGATAGCGATCAAGAAACGACAGCTTTTTGGATACAACACTCATCTTATACCTCCCGATTGCTTGCAGTGCTATACCATGCGCTGAAACGGTCACGGATTTCATCGCGAACCCTGCGGAATACCTGCAGCTTCTCAGCCGTCGATCCATCGGCTTCAGCGGGGTCATCGAAGCCGATGTGAAGACGCTCTGCAACCTTCCCGGTAAAAACCGGACAGCTTTCCTTTGCTCCATCGCAGACCGTGATGACGACATCGAACGGAGTGGCAAGATACCGTTCGACCGGCTCCGGGCGATGAGCGCTGATATCGATTCCTGCCTCCCGCATGACCTCAATGGCGAGAGGATGAACCGCTTCGGCAGGCATCGTACCGGCAGAATGCACATCGAGATCCGGATCGAATGAACGAAGAAAACCCTCTGCCATCTGACTCCGGCAGGAATTGCCGGTACAAAGAATGAGGAGAGAATGGTGCTTCATAGCTGTGTGTTTGAGTTTATTGTTCAACGCAAATAAACGATAATAAAAAACAAGCAATCAACACTGTGATTGCTGACTCGAATCTGCAGGAACAAGGTCGAACAGGGAGTCCAATAACGTTTTGGCCGTCGCCCAGTTCTGCCTGTTCAGGCAATACCTGACCCTGGGGGGATTGATTTCGCCCTGAATAAGACCTGCTTCAAGAAGCGCTTTCAGGTGCTGTGATATCGTTGACTGAGCCATGGGTATGAGAGAAGTCAATTCGCCGGTAAAACAGCATGATTGTGTCGAAAGCAGTTTTAATATCTGAATCCTGACAGGATGGCCAAGCGCTTTGGCAATAACAGCCAGCGCTGTTTCATCGTCACTGTAAGGAACCGTGGCATGTGTTCTTTTCATATTCCTCATGTTTTATAATCGCAAATATACGATAATGAAATCGTTCAGCAAAACAGACAATACGGCATCAGGAAAGAAGGGAGGTGCTTCAGCCCCTGATTCCAGAACGCGAAACCTTGTTACAAGCGGGGGCAGAGAGGTTTCAAGGCCTGAAAAGTATGGCCGTTACCGGATACCAGAATGCCATCACGAGCAAAGCCGTCAGGAGCGGTCGAATCATATTCTGCCAGGCTCTGTTGCCGGACGCAATCATTGACCATGTGTGATTAGCCGCGGACAAAACAAGAAACAGAGAGAAGATCAGAACGATCGAGATATTGGCATATGCATTCCAGTCGGCACCATATATGACAAAAGCGATCGCGGCAATGGACAGAAACCAGAACGCATTCTGCCGCTGATAATTACTGTGTACTTCAAATCCCTTTTCACGGGCAGCCCGATCTCCGAAAAACAGACCTTCGATCCCGGAAAGCCCGGCTATCGAACCAATGAACCAGGGAGTCATGATCCTGAGGATCTCTTCGGGTGTCTGGCCATACAGGTAAGCAAGAAAAATTCCGGCGCTACAGCCTGCGATGCGTAAAGCTTCGAGAAGTTTAATCATTGTTTTTCATGGATCAGGGGAATGCCTGGCACTGCGGCCGGCCCATACTTTGCATGCCGTTAAAATACGATTTTTTGTGATTCATGCATCGCCGTGATCCGCTGCCGGGGGAACCTATAACGGGGTGTCAGGGTTATTAATCGAAATTTGCTTACTTTACTATGTACAATTACAGCGCATGGCCGCTTCTTGTGTGTCTCTTTCTGCACGTGCATTCAAGGCATCATGAAGCATCATGTGATTTGATTCGGGTTCTTGAACTATAAGGCTTTTCAGTGTTTGTTCATCCCTTATCGAAGGGATTCATGGTAACAACAGATCCTGTTTTTCGGACCTGTCAAAATTACTTTGTTTATGAAACAATTGAAACGCGTTGTCAAGCAGCTCCCGGGTGCTTTTCAGGGAAATAAAATGAAAACATTCGGCAATATTTTATTTCTGACTGGCTTTTTCTCGATGGGCCTTTTTATGAAGAGCCTTATTATCGGCGCCCATAAACCACAGAACGAATACTCCTACAAAGATTACGTCAAGTCCTTCAACAGTCAGGACATCGAGTGGCTTGCCCGCAACATCTATCATGAAGCGAGAGGAGAGTCATGGGAGGGAATGCTTGCTGTCGGTGTCGTAACGCTCAACAGGGTCGCATCGCCTCACTATCCCGATACCATAGAAGGCGTTGTCAAGGATTACAAGCAGTTCAGCTGGTACTGGGACGGGATGCCGGATACCATCAGGGACAGGCGGGCCTGGAAAAAAGCCAAAGCTGCAGCAGCCGCGGTGCTTTTTAACAGCGACCTCTCAATCGCCGAAACGCTCAAGGACGCCAAGCATTATCATGCCGTATACGTCGATCCTTACTGGGCTGACACCAAAAACCAGATAACGACGATCGGCAAACATACCTTCTATCTGTGATCTGAACCCCGGATAGCTATGATGCTCATTCCGGCGACAAAGCAGGGCGTTTGTCATGAAGAAATTATCCCGAAAGAGTTCAAAAACCACAGATAGGACAACAGCGAAAACAACCGGAACAGACAGAAACAGCCAACAGTTTCTGTCTGCTCTTGCAGACAATCTCCCGCTCCAATTCTTTGTGTCGTTTGCCGGTTTTCTGTTTCTGCTGAATTTCTTCTGGGAATCGCTCCACGGCCTTCTCTACCTCGACCATCAGGTCATGCCTGCCGGAAGTTATGTGCCAATGATGCTCGAAATGGCAGGATACGACACGCTGGCAGCCTCGGGATTCTACCTCTTCATGTCAAGGCTGAACAACGCACTGATCTGGCCGTTAACCCTGCGAAATGCAGCCTTGTTCTCTTCCATTGCGCTGATCGTCGCCTGTGCAACGGAATATGTGGCGGTGCACATCCTGCACCAGTGGGCGTATCGCCCCTCGATGCCTGCGCTGTTCGGCATCGGCATTTTCCCGCTTGTTCAACTTGCCGCCACCGGACTTCTCGGCATCTTTCTTGCCTCAAGAATCACCGCTGTTACAATCCATTCATCTGAACAATCATTCCGTCCACACTCACGATAAAAACTGATGTGGCATGTATCCGCTTCATCGGCAGCACTAATAGTCTGGCGACCTGCCACAAGAAAACAACGAATGGCAATGCCGCGCAACAAACCTGTTTATCGCATCTCCTCTTGCAAGCTGGAAGCTGCTTCTTTTTAGAACAAAAAAATGAAATGTGATGTATTCTTATGCTATTTCTTATTATATTTTACTTGACCTGAACTTTTGCCTTATCCAATAACCGACTTTGCTGTTATTGTTGGGTCCCCCTCTTTCAGGTTTTGTTCGAACTATCGCTCTCTGAGTATTCCCGCCGCTTGTACAGGGTGTCAACCATGAAACCCGGGAAAGGTGATGCAACAAATCATTGTCTTTATTGATGCCAGAGTTCCTGACTATCTCACGCTGATTGAGACTTTTGATGAAACTGCAGAAATTGTTGTGCTCGATGCTCAACAAAATGGTGTCAAGCAAATTGCCAATATCTTGTCCGGCAAATCAGCCTACTCTTCGATTCACATTATTTCCCACGGTGCGCCCGGCTCACTTCTATTGGGTAACTCCGAACTCTCTCTTTACCAGCTTGACACCTATGCCGTAGAGCTCGCCACTATCGGTTCCGCTCTGGCGGAAGATGGAGATATTCTGCTCTACGGCTGCAATGTCGGAGCAGGAGAGGAAGGAGCTGCGTTCATCAGCATGCTTGCAGCGATGACCGGAGCGGATGTGGCGGCGTCGGATGATGTGACGGGCGGAGCTGTTGTTGGAGGTGACTGGGAGTTGGAGGTGGCAAGCGGGGAGATAGACAAGGGTGGCATAATTGTTTCCCAAGGGTATACTTACACCCTTGATGTCTATGCTGGAGCAGAATTTCAGGTAAACACAACGACTGAAAATTCCCAGCTAAGCTCATCTGTCACAGGATTGGAGAATGGAGGATTTGTTGTAACATGGACATCTCAGGGTCAGGATGGTTCTCGCGCAGGGATATATGGTCAACGCTATGATAGTGCAGGAACGAAAGTTGGTGAAGAGTTTCAGATCAATACATATACGGACCTGGATCAGGGGATGACCTCTGTTGCTCCATTATATGGAGGTGGGTTTGTTACCGTATGGCAATCAATGGGTCAGGACGGTTCTGCAGCTGGTGTTTACGGACAGATATATGATGCAGATGGTGTGGCTTCAGGAGCTGAATTCAGAGTTAATTCCTATACGCTCTCGTTTCAGGGTTATCCAGCAGTTTCGCTGTTGAAGGATGGCGGGTTTGTCGTAATCTGGGAGTCTTATGCTCAGGACGGATCAAGTGACGGCATATTCGGGCAGAGATATGATAGCGGGGGTTTGGCGTCAGGGATAGAGTTTCAGGTTAACACGTCAACGGCTTCAAGCCAGCAGGATCCGCATGTGGCGGCCCTACAGGATGGCGGATATGTTGTGGTGTGGGACTCTGAAGATGAAACGCTATATGGTATTTACGCACGGTTTTACAATGCAGAAGGTGCCGCGTCCGGCACCGAGTTGAAAGTTAATTCCTTCGGATACGGTTATTGGGCTCTTGGCAAGCCCAGGGTCACTGTTTTGAATAATGGCAATGTTGTCATAGCCTGGGCTTCCAGTGCACATGATGGATCAGGTGACGGTGTGTTTGCAAGAATGTTCGATAGTCAGGGCAATGCATTAATTGACGAGTTTCAGATCAACACTTATACCTATTCTGTTCAATCCCTGCCTGATGTTGCGGCTTTGCAGGATGGCGGTTTTGTTGTGACCTGGGTGTCTTATAAGCAGGATCGTTCGGGATATGGGATCTATGGCCAGCGTTTTGATGCCGACGGCAATACCCGAGGGGGAGAGTTTCTGATTAACACCTATACCATTGATGACCAACAGGGGGTTCGTGTCGCCGGGCTTGAGGATGGTGGTTTTATCGTTACCTGGGAATCATATGGGGCGGATGGATCAGGATACGGTGTATATGGAAAACGCTTTTCTGCAGACGGAGCACCTGAATCTGAAACGAGCCTTGTCAATATCCATGATATTCTGGTTCCGGAAGGGGATGCGGAAAGCGTTGTCGCGGAGTTCCTTGTCACGCTTGACCGTCCTTCTGACACTGAGATCTCTGTGGATTATGGGACTTTCGATGGAACGGCAACCTTGGCCGAAAACGATTATGTTGGGGCTGCAGGAACTATTGTCTTTGCTCCGGGGGAAATACAAAAGGTCATCGAGGTCATGATCAACGGTGACTCGCTGGTAGAACCTGAAGAGACTTTTTCGGTTGTATTGAGCAATGCTACCGGAAACGGAGTGATTGACGACTGGCTTGGGACCGCAACGATTGACAATGATGATCAGGCATACGGTTATCCCACCCCTGCTCTTGTGGATGATGAGTTTCAGGTCAATACAACGATCGAAGGATCCCAGTCAGGTCCTGTGATTGCAAAGCTTGAGGATGGCGGTTTTGTTATTGTCTGGACATCGAACGGCCAGGATGGAGATGGTTACGGGATTTACGGCCAGCGCTACGGGGCTGATGGCTCCAGGAGGGAAAGCGAGTTCGGGGTGAATTCCTATACCATCAATGCTCAACAATCCCCCTCTGTTTCGGGATTGCTCGACGGCGGTTTTATCGTTGTCTGGGAATCGAATGGCCAGGATGGAGATGCCCGGGGAATCTTCGGTCAGAGGTATGCTCCCGATGGCACTTTTTCGGGTGATGCATTTCTTGTTAATACCACTACTGCTGACGAGCAGACGTCACCATCGGTAACGGGATTAGCTGATGGTTCATTTGTTGTGATCTGGGATTCATTGAACCAGGATGGCAGCAGCTGGGGAGTGATCGGCCAGCGCTTTGATGCTGACGGAACCAGAACCGGCTCTGAATTTCATATTAATTCATTTACTTCCGGCGTTCAATGGCATGCTGATATTATTGGGCAGAGTAGCGGGGGTTTTGTGGTTAGCTGGACTTCGGATGGCCAGGATGGAGATGGTGATGGTATTATTGCCCGACACTTCAATAATGACGGAACACCGGCTGGTGATGAGGTTCAGGTCAATACATGGAGCGCCGGTGATCAGTGGGGATCATCGATTGCCTCTTTGCAAGATGGCGGGTTTGTGGTGGTCTGGTCCAGCGGCCAGGATGGGTCGATATCGAGTATTTATGGTCAGCTATTTTCTGAAGATGGTAGCAAGTCAGGCGAAGAGTTCAAGGTCAATACGTACAGCGATTCTTATCAGAGATTTCCTGCTGTGACAGGCCTGGGCGATGGAGGGTTTGTTGTATCCTGGTCGTCCCAGGGTCAGGACGGTTCCGGGGGAGGTATTTTTGGGCAGCGTTATGCGGCCGATGGTTCACCGGTCGGCGACGAATTCCGGTTCAATACTTTTACGGATATGGATCAGGATGGGGTTGCTCTCGCCGGTTTGAACGAGGGAGAATTTGTGGCTACCTGGACATCATATGAGCAGGACTGGAATGCTGATGCCGTAATCGCCCAGCTTTTTGTCGCTGAGAGTAAGAGCGATCCTGTGATCACCATCGGGGATGCTGCTTTTGCAGAGGGTGATGCAGGAAGCATCTCCGCAACATTTACCGTTTCTCTCGATCAGGCTTCGGACGAGGAAATTTCCGTTGATTATGCGACAGCTGATGGAACAGCTACGTCGGGTGACGGGGACTATGTTGCTGAAGCGGGTACTGTGGTATTTGCACCGGGAGAGACTGAGAAAACTATTGAAGTGGTTGTCAACGGAGATACCGATGTCGAAGCCGACGAGACGTTTTCCATTGAATTGAGTAATCCTTCAGGCAATGCCGTTATCGTGGACGGGACGGGTGTCGGGACGATTCAGAATGATGATGAAGAGTTGCTAACACCGATTGAAGGAACTGAAGATACTGATCTCCTCGAGGGAACATCGGGATCTGATACAATCTATGGATATGGCGGCGACGACTTTATCAACGGATTCGGCGGAGTTGACCTGATCAATGCCGGTTCCGGAAGTGATTCTATCTTCTATTACACAGATGATTTCCATGTTGATGGCGGAGAAGGGCTTGACGCGATAGGATTGACTGCTTATGCCATTTTTGACGAAGTTGCCACGGTTGCAGAGAATATCGAAGCGATTGTTTTGAACGCTCATAACCTGGATTCCATTACTGCAACCGGTATTGTCCGGATGACGGACGAGAATAACTCGCTTGTCGTTGTTGGCGAGAATGGTGAAACGGTTACACTGACCTACGAAGAATGTACTCCCTCGTTATTTCTTGCACAGCAGGATGTTGTTCTGCCTGAGACCGGAGAACTTCTTTTCGATTACTATACTATTCCGGATCATTCAGTTCACCTCTACATATCTGCCGATGTTGTCGTTCAGGATGAGTTCGAGCATATGGGAACTCCGGGAGATGAAAGCCTGACCGGTGATGCAGGGCATGATGTCATCTTTGGACTGGAAGGGAACGATACCCTGTCGGGCGAAGGCGGGTCTGATGAAATACATGGCGGAAGAGGAAATGATCTCATCAGCGGTGGTCCGGGGGACGATCTTTTATGGGGCAGCGGCGATGACGATACGATTTCCGGAGACGATGGATCGGATATCATCGGGACGTACCTTGGAACTGTTCTTGCAACCGGTGGCAGGCCAGAAGATGTTGATGTATTTACACTGTTTGAGGGGAACTGTACTCTTGACCCTGAGAACCTGCCGCTTGTAACGGTCACCGATTTCGACAGCAACGATCGGCTGTATCTCAATCCATTGATGGCTTACAGTGCTGGAGAGAACGGATATAGCTCCGGCAATCCTCTCGATGCGTCTCTCGGGTATATCACGCTCGAACAGGACGGGAGCGATACCTATGTCAAGTACGATGTTGACGGGGCAGAGGGCAGCACCTATCAGCTGCAGACCGTGATGATTCTGCAGAATGTCGATGTGTCGACATTGACGGATTACCATATCAGCAACGGTTTGTGGAGTACTGATATCTCTTCCGTTAACGGAACTCCTCTTGACGGTTCTGATGTTCCGGGTCAGCTGTTCAACGGCGGTGAGAGCAGGGATATTGTTTTTGGCGGTCTTGGGGACGACACGATCGAGGGCAGTGGAGGTGATGACGATCTCCGTGGCGATTATGGTGACGATTCGCTGACCGGAGG
>RRYU01021369.1_pt1 | contig 30588 bp, 19 predicted proteins | sample 2162651 | NCBI WGS metagenome assembly RRYU01 (sample SAMN10267283, study PRJNA491782) | microbial mat metagenome | isolation source: biomat in the production well | place: Japan: Minami-Kanto gas field, natural gas well KTG3 | collected 2017-06 | reverse complement strand
ATCCGCCATCTGGGCCGCACCGACCGTCTGGAGGACCTGCGCCAGCTCGCGGTGGATTATCGTGACGGGCGCACCATCGCCCTGCATCAGGTGGCCGAGGTCGGCTTCGCGCCCGCACTCAAGCGCGGCGAGGGTAGCTTCAATGCCGGGCCGGCAGTGATCCTCTCCATACAGAAGCAACCCCACGCCGACACCCTGGCGCTGACCGCGCTGGTGGAGGAGGCCCTTGCCGACCTGGCGCGCAACGTGCCGCCGGGCGTTCAAGCCCCACGCATGCTCTTCAAGCAGGCCGACTTCATCGATGCATCGGTCAACAACGTCATGGATGCGATCCGCGACGGTGCCATATTGGTCGCTGTCGTGCTCCTGTTGTTCCTGCTGGATGTGCGGGTGACCGCGATCACTCTCACGGCGATCCCGCTGGCCGTGCTGGTCACCGTGCTGATCTTCTACGCCTTCGGGCTCTCCATCAACACCATGACCCTGGGTGGTATCGCGATCGCCATCGGTGAGTTGGTGGACGATGCTGTCGTGGGCACCGAGAACGTCCTGCGGCGGCTGAAACAGCAACACTCGAGATCGCCAGACCAACCGGGGGCGCCTGGACCCGGAACGCGCCCATTGAAGACCGTCGGCATTGCGGAGGAGGCCCTCCAGGTGATCGCCAGCGCCACCATCGAGGTCCGCTCCGGCATCCTCTATTCGACCGCGACCGTCGTGCTGGTCTTCGTGCCACTGTTCGCCCTGCCCAGGATCGAGGGTCGGCTGTTCAGCCCGCTCGGCGTCGCCTACATCGTCTCCATCATGGCCAGCACACTGGTCGCCATGACCGTCACACCCGTGCTCTGCGCCTATCTGCTGCCGGGGCGCGCGCGGCTCGAGCGAGGCGACAGTCCGGTCGTCCGGGTGCTGAAAGGGCTCCAGGCCCGGTTACTCGTCGTCTGTCTGCGCGTGCCGAGAACGGTCTTAGGCGCTGCGTTCATGCTGGTTCTGATCGCCGGGCTGAGTGTGCCCTTCCTCCCCCGCAGCTTCCTGCCGGCATTCAACGAGGGAACGCTGACCATCAACCTGCTGCTGAACCCAGGTATCTCGCTCTCCGAATCCGATCGGATCGGCGCCCTGGCCGAGCGGCTGATCCTGGAGGTCCCGGAGGTCACTCAGGTCGGTCGTCGAACCGGTCGGGCGGAGCTCGACGAGCATGCCGAGGGTGTTCATTACAGCGAGATCGACGTCGATCTGATCCGGTCGGAACGCGAGCGCGACGAGGTCATGTCGGACATCCGCACCCGCCTGGCGGTGCTGCCCGCTGCCGTCTCCATCGGCCAGCCGATCTCGCACCGGCTCGATCACATGCTCTCGGGGGTGCGCGCACAGATCGCGATCAAGATCCTCGGCGACGACCTGGACACCCTTCGCGGGCAGGCCGCCTTGATGCTTGAGCGGCTCAAGACCATCCCGGGTCTGACCGACCTCCAGGTCGAGAAGCAGGTCCTGATCCCGCAACTCACAGTGCGCCTGGACCATGCCGCGCTGGCGCGTTATGGGATCACGCCGGGCGAGTTGTCACACCGGCTTGAGACGCTGACTGAAGGCCAGCGCATCACCCAGGTCATCGAGGGCAGCCGCCGCTTCGATCTGACCCTGCGTCTGGCCGACCCGGACCGTGACCTGGCCGGCCTTCAGCAACTGCCGATCGACACACCCGCCGGACGCGTCCCCCTCGCGGCCCTGGCCGAAATCAGCGAAGGCAGCGGTCCGAACCAGATCAGCCGCGACGACGGACGCCGGCGAATCGTCATCCAGGCGAACAGCAGCGGCGGCGACCTCTCGGCGCTGGTCGCCCAAGTCCGGGCAGAGATGGCCGATTTCAGTCTGCCGGAGGGCTATTTCTTCGCGCTCGAAGGCCAGTTTCAGGCCCAGGAAGAGGCGATGCGGCTGATCGCCATACTGGCGACCCTGTCCGCACTGCTGGTCTATCTCGCCCTCTACAGCCGTTATCGGTCGACCGTGCTGGTGCTGATCATCATGGGCAATATCCCACTCGCCCTGATCGGCGCAGTCGCGGCGCTCTGGATCGCCGGCGCCCACTTGTCGGTCGCGAGCCTGGTCGGCTTCATCACCCTGGCCGGCATCAGCACGCGCAACGGCATCCTCAAGGTCAGCCACTACCTTCATCTGGTCCTGGAGGAAGGCGAGCGCTTCGACGACGCACTCATCCTGCGTGGAGCGGCCGAGCGCCTCACCCCGGTGCTCATGACCGCTCTGGTCACCGCCATCGCACTGATCCCGCTCTTGATCGCCGGCCAGGATCCCGGCAAAGAGATCCTGTATCCGGTCGCCGTGGTGATCTTCGGCGGTCTCGTCAGCTCCACCCTGCTCGATACCTTCATCACGCCGCTCCTGTTCCGACGCTTCGGCCGCGAGCCGCTCGCCCAATGGGCCGCCAGGACCGGAGCCCCGACACAGGGGAAGACTCCATCAACCACAGCCTTGGAGACATGAGATGCCAAACCCTCGGAGACTCTGCGACCAGACCACCACTCTGCCCGGATGCCGCCGGCATGCGGCGCTCTGGGCGGCATGCGGTCTGATGCTGGCCGTCGCCGGCAACCTGCAAGCCCATGACGACGCCTATCTCGACACGCTCACCGGACCGAACGGCGGGACCTTACGCGTAGTCGGCAATCATCACCTGGAGCTGGTCGTCGATCCGCCAGCGGACAGCCTCGCGAGCGAGCAGCCTGTCGTCGTGTACCTGAGCGACCACGCCGATCAGCCCACCGACAGCACGGGCTTCAACGCGCGTGCCGTGATCGTCGCGAATCGGGAGCGGATCAATGTGAGCCTCGAGCCGGATGGCGGCAACCGGCTGAGCGGAAAGGCTGTCTTTGGACAGGATCCGGACATGGTCGTGGTCGTCACCCTGACGACCCCGGAGCAGTCGAGCGAGCAGGCCCGATTCACCCCCTACAAGCACCTCGACGGATCAGTGCGCAGCGAGTCGAAAGTGGATGCGCCGATGCAGGAGCATCATCACCATCATTGATCTGCGAGGCGATGACGGCGCGGCGTCGGAGCATCGGCTCCGGCCACCCGTGCTCCTGATCAAGGGGCATTCACTCCGAGCTGGCGGGCGAGGTCGTTGAGCGGCGGGTGCCGAAGTCAAGGACCCTCTGGCGTCGGATGCCGAGTGCGATCGGCCTGGTTTCCCCCGTGGTCGCCGGCCTTGACATGCAGGGCGTAGAGAACATCCTCGTCGGCGATGTGATCGATCAACCAGTCTTGGGTCATCTCCAGGGCACGATCCGCGAGCTCCTGACTGGCGCCGAACGTCCGTAGGTCGTTCTCGAGATCGTCCAGGTGACGCATGAAACTGTTATGCTGGCGCAGATGATCCGCCAGATCCGGATACGCATGGGCACGCATGAAGTCTTCCTCGGCGCTGAAATGGGTGTCGGCATATTCGCGCATGAAGGCGATGGCCTCGATCACACCCTGCGGCCCATCGCGGTTCAGGATCGCCTCATACAACTGATGAGATGCCGCGAAAAAGCCCTGATGCTGTAGATCGATCTCATCGATGCCGATGCGGTAGACGTCCGACCAGTCTTTTAACATTCTGAGTCCTGATGGTTTTAGAGGTGTAGGCAAACCCCCGGCCGAAACAAACCGGCGGACGATCGACGCGAACGCCATACCGGGCCGGGACCCGTCGCAAGGCGTCCGGCATCATCGCACGGCATTAGGGCGGGCGATCACCAGGTTTTGCGGGGGATCTCAATCGATCTGAAGGGCAAGGCTCCTCCCGATGCAGGTCCCGGATGGTTCCGTCGCTGCACCATCCCAGGCGCTCATTGGGTCTCAGCCTCTCCGACCAGTCTGATCAAGCGCTCCAACTGAGGCAACGGGATCACCAGCCCGAAATCCTCCAGAAGCCGTTCCGCAGCCTCAGCGACCCCTTCAGGTCTCGGCTCCATTCGACATAGAAAGCCTCCCACATCCTCCACCACGGCCCAGGGATACACGAGCCAGCGCCAATCGGTGATGGTCCCCGCAACATAGTCCGCGCGCACTGGAGAGCCCGACTTCTCGTGCAGCACGGCAGTCCGGATATCCGACGGACCCAGGGCTTCCAGGTGCGCGCGAGCCACGTGCAAGGTGTCGCCCGTGTCGTTCACGTCGTCCACGATCAGGACCCGAAGACCCTGCGCGGGGATACAGAGGGGGTACTTGACGGTCGCCGCTTGCTCCTTGGTTGCCGCTCGGGTGTAGTGAACGACGCGAATACTTGTGAGATTGAAGAGGCCGAGAACATCGCACAAGAGCCGCGCCGGGGTAAAGCCGCCACGCGAGATGGCCACCACCAGATCCGGCCGGAAGCCGGAGGCCCGTATCTTATCGCCCAGGACGTCGGTCAAAGCCGACACCGCATCGGGCGACACCAGCTCGCATCGCAGTTTCTCGTTCATGGGGATCACCTCTCGTTCCGAGAGTTTTATCACGTTCGGGGATTCGCTGGGAGTCCGATGCCCGGTTCCCATTGCGCTCTCATGCCGTCGAAACAGGGAGCTCTGGGGTACGGATGCGTCGGAACCGGTCCGATCTCGATCGAGCAGAGCGCGCATCTGGCGCCGTTTGTATCCCCATGGCATGCTCACCGCGACGACCAGATCCGCCCCCAGATCCGACAAAGCTCAGGAGGAACACTAAGGAATGGTTCAGAAACAACTGAAACATGTGCGAGGCGTGATGGCGGATGCGCTGCGCTTATCCGCTCTACGGCTGCTCACATTGTTTCTGAACGGTTACTAAATGACCCGATCCGGCAAGGTAGCGGCTCAGTCGCTGTTTCTCGCTGGCGGGCTCGATCTGACCGGGCCGATCACCGCACAGGGCCTGCCCGTTCCACCAGACGCCGAGGCGGTCTCGATGGCCGCATGCCTGAAGGACATGGCCACCCTGTATCCGCAGATGAGCCAGGACAACCTTAGCGCGACCTGTGCAGACCAGTGGAAGAAGACAGTCGCCGCAGGACCCATTGCCGATGCGGTCTTGGCCGTGGTCCCCGCGGCGGCGGACGAGAGTCTTTCGCTCGACGCAGCACGCAAGCGCCTGCCGCAGGTGCGTTGGGACGCGCCTCCACAGGGCGATGTCCTTGCCTCGGGCAGCATGGGAATGGTCCGCACGAACCTGGAGGGTGGCGTCGCCGCTCTCACGAGGCTCAACTTCGCTTGGCAAGACGTAGGGGGCGACCCGCGCTATGACGTGGCAGGCGCCATGACCCCCCGCGGTGCAAGCGTGAGGCCGCTTGGCTGATATCACTATGGCCCGAGCGAAGTCAATCGAGTCTTCATCGTGGATGCCCCCGGACGAGCACCTTTCGCACTCACGACCTATACTCGGGCAGCGCCCTTGGCTTACTCACCCGCCTACCAGACGATTCAGGCCGATCTCTCCGGCAAGCTTCCAACGCTGCCCGGCCTGCAAGCCGAGGATACCGATCCTGAGTGGCGCGCGACATGACTCTATTGAAACTGGGTTTCGCTCCTCGAACGAGTGACCACGACCTCAATCGAGCCAAGGATTCGGACCCGACGCCGCGCTGCTCAGGAACAGGGCCGAATCCCAAGACAATGACGCTCAGGCTGGCTATGCCCGCGGCAAGCGCTTCTGCGCGTACGACGCCATCCGTCATGGCCTTGGGCGGCTCTCCGACGCCGAGTGGGCTCAGACGCAGCGCCGGTGTCGCATAGCGAAAGAAGCAGATTCGCAGAGGGGAACCAGGCGCGGGGCGGTCACTTGGACAGCGCCCGAGACCTGCTCAGACGACTCCAGGGACTCGACGACGAGCTCGTCTATGTCGACCTCTCGATCTGGGTGAGCAACGGCTGTGGGTTCGCGGACATAGCGGAGGAGCCACCACCGACATAGGGGTTGTCTGCCAGATCGCCGACTATCTCGACGGCTTGACCGGCAACGACGCCGACTACGCCTATGGCCACCACATCGATTATCCGGGGTACACGGATGAGATCGAAGTAAATAGCGGACGTATCACGGAATCGTTATAGGCGCCCAATCTGCGGGTTCGGGTCTTTCCAAATCCCCAGCCAAGGGCGATGACCAGAGGCACAATGACCGCTGACCTGGCTGCTGCGGACAGTCGTTTATGCGGTGCTTGTGACTGCAACGGGTCGTGACTTGTCAGTCGTTGAGCCGCAAGCGACTTTCCGCTTTCAGGATTTGAAATGTCATCGTCGATTAACCAGAAGCCCCGATCAATCCGAGGCTTCTGGTGGCTATAGGAGGTCCTCACAACGACAACGGCGGTGTGAGAACCGATGCCTGGACTTAAGCCAGATCGAAGCGGTCGGCATTCATGACCTTCGTCCATGCGGCAACGAAGTCATGCACGAACTTTTCCTTGTTGTCATCCTGCGCATAGACCTCGGCATAGGCGCGAAGGATCGAGTTGGACCCGAAGACGAGATCGACTCGGGTCGCTGTCCACTTGACGTCGTCTGTCTTACGGTCACGGACCTCATAGAGGTTGTTGCCGGACGGCTTCCAGGTGTAGGCCATATCGGTCAGATTCACGAAGAAGTCGTTCGTCAGGACCCCCTCGCGATCGGTGAAGACCCCATGCTTGGTGCCGCCGTGATTGGTGCCCAAGACACGCATGCCGCCGACCAGTGCCGTCATCTCGTGGGCGGTCAGACCCATCAGCTGCGTCCGGTCGAGCATCAACTCCTCGGGACTGACGACATAGTCCTTTTTGAGCCAGTTGCGATAGCCGTCATGGATGGGCTCCAGCGGCTCGAACGACTCGACATCCGTCATCTCGGCGTTTGCATCGCCGCGACCGGGTGCGAAGGGAACAGAGACGTCGACACCGGCCGCCTTGGCTGCCTGCTCGATCCCGACATTGCCGGCAAGGACGATGACATCGGCCAGGCTGGCGCCGGTCTCGGCCGCGACGCCCTCGAGCACCTCCAGCACCTTGGCCAGACGCGCGGGGTCGTTGCCCTCCCAGTCCTTCTGCGGGGCCAGACGGATGCGCGCACCATTTGCACCGCCGCGCATGTCCGAGCCACGGAAGGTCCGGGCGCTGTCCCAGGCGGTGGCGACCATGTCGCCGACGCTCAGACCGCTGGACGCGATCTTGGCCTTCACGGCGTCGACATCGTAATCGGTGCGACCTGCGGGCACCGGATCCTGCCAGATCAGGTCTTCCTGCGGAACATCGGGGCCGATGTAGCGCGCCTTGGGGCCCATGTCGCGATGCGTCAGCTTGAACCAGGCCCGCGCAAAGACCTCCGAGAAGTACTCGGGATCCTTGTAGAACCGCTCGGAGATCTTTCGATACTCGGGATCCATCTTCATGGCCATGTCGGCATCGGTCATGATCGGGTTGTAGCGGATCGAGGGGTCCTCGACATCGACGGGCTTATCTTCCTCCTTGATGTCCTTGGGCTCCCACTGCCAGGCGCCGGCCGGGCTCTTCTTCAGTTCCCACTCATGATTGAGCAGCATGGCGAAGTAGCCGTTGTCCCACTGAGTCGGGTGGGTCGTCCAGGCGCCTTCGAGGCCGCTGGACACGGTGTCGCGGCCAATTCCGCGACTGGTGTGGTTGTTCCAGCCAAGGCCCTGCTCCTCGACATCGGCTGCTTCGGGCTTCGGCCCCAGCAGACCGGCATCGCCGTTGCCGTGGCACTTGCCGACCGTATGGCCACCAGCGGTCAGGGCGACGGTTTCCTCATCGTTCATGGCCATGCGCGCGAAGGTCACGCGGACGTCGTGCGCCGTCTTCAGCGGGTCGGGATTGCCGTCGACACCCTCGGGGTTGACGTAGATAAGTCCCATCATCACGGCGGCGAGGGGGTTCTCCAGCTCTCGCTCGCCTGAGTAACGACTGTCGGGGTTGTCGGTGGGTGCGAGCCACTCCTTCTCCGACCCCCAGTAGATGTCCTTTTCCGGATGCCAGATATCCTCGCGGCCAAAGCCAAAACCGAAGGTCTTCAATCCCATCGATTCATAGGCCATGTTACCGGCGAGAACGATCAGGTCGGCCCAACTAATCTTGTTGCCGTATTTTTTCTTGATGGGCCAAAGCAGGCGACGCGCCTTGTCCAGGTTCACGTTGTCGGGCCAGCTGTTGATTGGAGCAAACCGTTGATTGCCCGTGCCGGCACCGCCGCGGCCGTCTGCAATCCGGTAGGTGCCTGCGGCGTGCCAGGCCATCCGAATCATCAGACCGCCGTAATGACCCCAATCCGCGGGCCACCAGTCCTGGCTGTCGGTCATCAGGGCGCGGAGGTCTTTCTTGAGCGCCTCGACGTCGAGTGTCTTGACCTCCTCACGATAGTCGAAGGCCTGCCCCATCGGATTGGTCTTGGTGTCGTGCTGATGCAGGATGTCGAGGTTCAGCGCTTTCGGCCACCACTCCATGACGGATGTTCCGGCGGTCGTATTCGCACCGTGCATCACAGGACATTTGCCGGCAGTCGTCATTACATTTTTGTCCATCTCTACCTCCGATCATGGCTTCATTGACTGAAGTTCGTTTGTCCTAAAGTGCTCGTCGAGCACGAGTTGAGGATACGGACAGCCAACAGAGATGGCCAATCGTTTAGCCGTATCCAGAGGATTGTTTCTGCCTATTGATTTTAGGGCGTCGATAGCCCAAAGCTGAGTGTTAAGGGCTCAGAGATGACACTAGGTGGATCCCGGAAACCGTTATGCCAAGACGTACATCATTTGAGTACGCTGCGCTTTGCCCAACCCGATATCAGGTTCTCAGGACGTCGCATCATTAACCCGCGGGAGCCCGCTCGTCAAAGCTCGCCGTGTCTTCCTGACCTACGCCGCTCCTCAGCAGAAACGCCATCATTCGACATCCCAAGAGGCATCAGAGTTGCACGGCCGTAAAGTCACCAAGCAGATCCGGCGGCACTTACAACCCCAACTCCCGCCACCGCGCCTGAATGCGTTTGACCGACACTGGGCAGAGGGTACCAAGCGACTGTGCGAATAGAGACACGCGAAGCTCTTCGAGAAGCCAGCGGATCTCCTCGAGGCGCGGGTCATCGCGGCCGGCCTCGCGGGCGGCGGTGTCGCGCTCATGCCAACGCGCGAGCAGATCGGCCATCAGGGCCATCTGGTCGCGGTCGCGGGAGGCGGCGTGGACGAGCTTGTCGAGGCGTTGCTCGGCGGCCTTGAGATAACGCGGGTAGTGCTTGAGCTGCCGGTAGGGGATCTCCTGCAGGAAGCCGCGAAAGACCAGGGCGTCGAGCTGGGTGCGCAGGTCCTGAACGGTCGGCTGCCAGTTGACCTGGGTGATGGCGGCGAGACGGCGGCGGAGAGAATGGTAGGCCGCGAGGATCTCGGTGGCGAGTCGGGTGACGTCGGTGGCGACAGTCTGGAGCCGGCCCCGGCCCTCGGCGAGGCGCTCTGTGAAATCGGACTCGCGTCGGATCGACGGACGCTCGTCGATGAAGGTGCGATCCAGGATGAGAGCGACCAGCTCGTCGGCCAAGTCGGTTGGGCGGCCGGCCCGGGTCGCATCCGCCGGCCCGCCCTCTGCGCCCGGCGTCTCAGGTCCCGGTGGCGCCTTGGCGTACTGGAGGCGCAGGCGGGCCAGGTCCGGGAGAGACTGCCGGATGGGGCGCAGACTCGCGCCGAGCTGCAGCGCAAAGAGCCGACGCACACCCGCACGGTGGGTTCGTTCGGCGACCTCCGGTGAATCCAGCACACGGATCGCGGCACGGTCACCTTCTTCGACCAGGGCCGGGAAGCCACGGAGTCGTATCCCGCCGCGCTCGAGCTCGACCTGCTCGGGCAGATCACCGAAGTCCCAGCGGGTGAGGCCCGAGCGCTCCAGCTCGGCGGCCGGGAGCTGCGCGAAGCGCGCCTGGCCCTGCTGGCCGAAGCGGCGTCTGAGCCGCTGCGGATCCTCGTCGAGTGCGAGCGGCTGGCCCTGCTCGTCGATGAGCCGAACCTTCATCCGCAGATGCTGCGGGACGGTCTCGCGGTCCCAGGCGTCCTCGGGGATGCGCAGCCCCATGGTCGTCTGAAGCAATTCGGCGAGCACCTGGGTCAAGGGGCGGTCGACCGGAGCGGATCCTGCGACGAGCTCCGCTGTGAGCTGCCCGGCCAGACGCGCGGCTGTATCCGGAATCGGGACCAAGGCGGTACGCAGCCGCTTCGGCAGGCTGCGCAGCAGCGCCGTGATCCGCGCCTCGAGCAGGCCCGGCACCACCCAGTCGAGCCGCTCGGCAGTGACCTGATTGATCAGCGGGAGAGGCACGACCAGGGTCAGTCCGTCACAGTCATCACCCGGCGCGAACCGGTACTCGAGCGGCAGGGCAGTCGCCCCGATCTGCAGCCGATCGGGGAATCGCTCGGGGGTGATCTCGGCAGCCTCGTGCTGCATCAGATCGGCCGGACGCAGGTGCAGGATCTTTGGATCCGTGCGGGTCGCCTTGCGCAGCCACTGCTCGAGCTGGGGGGTGGAATAGATCCCGGCCGGGATACGCCGATCATAGAAGGCGTAGAGAGCCTCCTCGTCGACCAGGATGTCGCGACGGCGCGACTTGGCCTCGAGCTGGTGGATCCCCTCGATCAGGTCCTGGTTGTGACGCCAGAAGGGCGCGCGGGTCCTGAAGTCCCCTTCGACCAGCCCGAAGCGAATGAAGATCTCGCGCGACTCGGCTGGATTGATGGGGCCATAGTTGACCCGTCGCTTGGGCACCAGGGTGACGCCGAACAGCGTCAACTTCTCGTAGGCCGCGACCTGCCCGGACTTCGCCTGCCAGTGCGGCTCGAAGTAGCTGCGCTTGAGCAGGTGCCAACCCGCCGCCTCGATCCACGCAGGCTGAACACGCGCCACGATGCGCCCGTAAGCGCGTGTCGTCTCGACCCGCTCGGCGGCCAGGATCCATTTGGGCGACGCCTTGAAAAGCCCCGAGCTCGGGTGGATTCGAAAGCGGCTGTTGCGCGCGCCCAGGTATTCGTGATTGGTGTCGAGCGCACCGATATGGCTGAGCAGGCCGGTCAGCAGGGCGCGATGGATCTGCTCCTCGGTACCTGCGGTCCGGTTCTCCTTGAAGCCCATCTCCAGGATCTGCTCGCGCAGCTGAACCTCAATGTCATGCCATTCCTGGACCCGATTGTAGGACAGGAAGTGGCGCTGGCAGAGGAGGCGGAATTGGTTGCGCGAGCGGGCCTTGCGCTCCTGCTCCAGGAAGCGCCAGAGGTTCAGGAAGGTCAGGAAGTCCGACTCCGGATGGGCGAAGGTGGCATGGATCTGATCGGCTGCTGCGCGCTGCTCGTGCGGTCGCTCACGCGGGTCCTGGACACTGAGGGCGGCGGCGATCACAAGCACCTCGGCCAGGCACTGCTGCTCGGTCGCAGCGAGCAGGATACGCCCGATCCGGGGATCGACAGGCAGGCGCGCCAGTCGGCGTCCCAGCTCGGTCAGCTCGCCTGCGGGATCGAGCGCGGCCAGCTCCTCCAGGGTGCGCTCCCCGTCAGCGACCAGACGTGGATCCGGCGGATCCAGAAAGGGAAAGTCGGCGACCGCCCCGAAACCCATCAGCTTCATGCGCAGGATCACGGCGGCGAGATTGGTACGCTGGATCTCGGGCTCGGTGAAGGGCGCACGCGCGGCGAGGTTGTCCTCGCTGTAGAGCCGGATACAGATGCCGGAGGCGACCCGCCCACAGCGGCCCTTCCTCTGCTCGGCCGAGGCTTGGGAGATGCGCTCCACCGGGAGGCGCTGGAGCTGGCGACGATGGCTGTAGCGACTGATCCGCGCGAAGCCGGGGTCGATGACGTAATGGATGCCGGGCACGGTGAGGGACGTCTCGGCGACATTGGTGGCAAGCACCACGCGCCGGGTGCCGTGGGGCGCGAAGATGCGCGCCTGCTCCTGTGGCCCTTGGCGAGCATAGAGCGGCAGGATCTCGGTCGCAGGGGGGTGATGCCTGCGCAGCGTCTCGGCGGTCTCGCGGATCTCGCGCTCGCCGGAGAGGAAGACCAGCACGTCCCCCCGCCCGGCGCGGGCGAGCTCCCCGACCGCCTCCGAGATCGCCTGCTGCATCCCCTCGTCGCGCTCGCCGGCCGACTCGTCCTCCGGCGGACGATAGCGGACCTCGACCGGATAGGTCCGCCCCGAGATCTCGAGGATGGGCGCAGGTCGGCCCTGCGCATCGGCGAAATGCTTTGCGAAGCGTTGGGGGTCGATGGTCGCCGAGGTGATGATCAGCTTGAGGTCCGGGCGCCGCGGCAGCAGTCCGTTGAGGTAGCCGAGCAGGACGTCGATGTTGAGGCTGCGCTCGTGGGCCTCGTCGATGATCAGAGTGTCGTACTCGTTGAGCAGGCGATCCTGCTGGATCTCGGCGAGCAGGATGCCGTCGGTCATCAACTTGATCGCAGTCTCGGGGCGCACCCGGTCGTGAAAACGCACCTTGTCGCCGACCAACCCGCCAGGTGTCCCGCCCAGCTCCTGCGCGATCCGTGTAGCCAGGCTGCGCGCGGCGATGCGTCTTGGCTGGGTGTGACCGATCCGCCCGGCGAGGCCGCGTCCCAAGTCCAGACAGAGCTTGGGCAACTGCGTCGACTTGCCCGAGCCGGTCTCGCCGCAGAGGACGATGACTGGATGCGCCGAGATTGCCTTCGCGATCTCCTCACGACGCTCGCTGACCGGCAGCTCCGGCGGATAGGAGATGACCGCCGGGACGCCGGCGCGGCGACGCTCAAAGATCGCCCGAGATTCACGCAGGGTCTGCCAAACGGCGAGCAGACCGCGCTCGAACGGCTCGCCCGCCCGCGCGCGACGGCGAAGGCCGCGCAGACGTTGGCGCAGCCGGTGGCGATCCTGAATCAGGCAGGTGCCGAGGTCGGCGTCGGTTGGAAACTGGAAGTCGGTCAAGGAATCTGAATCAAAAGGTCCAGGTCGCCCGCGATAGCCGTAAACTCTTCGGCAAAATCGCCGTGGAGCGGCAGGCCATGCGGGGTCTCGATCAGCAGGTCGACGTCGCCGCCTCTGGCCCGGTCGTCGAGCCGCGAGCCGAAGAGATAGACCACGGCGTCCTCTCCCAAGAGACGTGAGGCCGTGCCGAGGATCGTGAGTACCTGATCGGATGTGAGTCGCATGGATGAGGTCACTCCGTAGACAGGTATCCGGGCAAGGCCGGATCGCCCGGCTGCCGACAGCCTAACGCCTAACGGAATCTCGCGCCATGACGCCGACGCAATCGAAATCCGTCCGGTCGGAGATGGTGCGCGAGGTCTCGGGACCAAGCATCCGGCGCAGATCCCTCGAGGTCTCCGGCGAGATCCTCGAGAGGGCCGACCCTGTCTTCATCTCCGAACCCATGACGGCCGCGCTCAAGGCGCTCCCGACGCCTCGGCCCCACTGAAGTCGTAGTCCATGGCGACACTCGGAGGCTGAACGAAGGGGCCTTGGAGAAGATCGGCGCCGGCTCGACAGAGCCTCGCGATGGTCTCCGGCGCCTCGACCCCCGCCGCGATGACGATGAGCCCTCGCGCCTTGATGCGCTGGATCAGCTCTGCAAGCGGCTCGGGGTCGAGTGCCTGGACGACCTCGCGCGCGAGCCTGACGAAGGTCGCCGGGACCCTTTCAAGGACTCGCTCAGAGCTGTCGCTCGTGTCCAGACCGGTTAGACAAACCCGGATGCCCAGACGCGCTAGACGACCGACGCGCTCGAAGGCCAGATCAGGATCGCGGACCGCCTCTTCGACCTGAAACTGAAGGACTGGCCTGCGCCGAAAGAGCTCGCGCCTATTGATCTCATCTCGAACCTGCTCGACCCAATCATCGCGCCCGACACTGGTAAAGGATTGGTCGAGAAAAAGTTGAACCTGCTGACCCGCGGCCTGGCGCGCCATGAGGGCATCCAGACCGGACTCGAGTAGCCAGCGATCGAGTCGCTCGGCCAGCCCGGAACGCTGCGCGATCGGCATGAACTCGAACGGCGACAGCAGCTCGCCACCGGCGGTCGCCAGCCGCGGCGAGACCTCGTAGCGCGGGGTCGGGGTCTGGATCAGCGTCACCATGGGCTCGAACAGGAGTTGCAACTGCTCGGACAGGATTGCCGCAACAACGGAGGATTGGTCATCCCTGTCATCCGGATTGGGACCCCGACGATAGGCGACGGACCGGCCGTCACCGGATTCGAGTGCGATACGAGCGGCCTTGCCCGCCCGCGAGAGCAGAGTGACGGCATCACCACCGCCGCCCGCAAGCCCACACCATCCGACCCCGAGACCCGAAGCCGGACAAGCCTCGGCGAGATCCTCGGCCAGAATCTCGCAGGCGCGCGCAAGCCCGGACGGGGCGTCACGCCGCATCAGGATCGCCAGGGTAGACTCGCCCACCCGTGCGGCCAGATCCGACGAGTGGGTCCGCTCGGCGACCCCGACCGCAAGTCGGGTCAGTGTATCCTCGTCACCATCGGGTAGCTCGAGACAGACCAGGGCACGTCGATCCACATCTGCGCCACCGTGACCGATCAACTGATCCAACCGCCCGAGAAGGCGCCCGAGACTGGCGAGGCCGGTGAGCGGATCGATCGCATCCGGGGTGTCCCGGCGCCGTGCGCGCGCCCGTGCTCGTCCCAGTCGTTGCCTCACGCAGGCGACGAGCTGATCCGGTGCCACCGGCTTGGCCAAGAAGTCATCACCACCGACACGCAGCGCGGTCATCTGCTGCTCGGCGTCCAACTCGGCGGAAAGAAAGACGATCGGAAGGTCGGCGAAGCGGTCTTGCTCGCGGATGATCCGGGTCAGCTCGATCCCCGTGGCACCGGGCATGTGCAGATCCATCAGCACGAGATCCGGAACAAAGGCATCAAGCGCGTCCATGACAGCCAGTGGATCGCCCACCCGCTCCGTCAGCATCCCGACCGACTCGAGGACACGGGCGGCGAAAAGAGCGGCGACCGGTTGATCGTCGACGACCAGCACGCGATCCGGCGCTGCCCGCCTTGATCCAATCAGATCAACGAGACGATGGGCCAAGGCGTGGTCACCCATCGGTGTCTCCAGATAGGCCTTAACGCCAGCGCGCATGGCGGAAAGTCGCAATTGAATGTCCGTCCCGGATGCCAGACAGGCGATTGGGATCGGCTCCGAGAAGCATGCCTTCACCCGGGACGACAGGGTTTCGAGGGTCTCCGACCCAGAGAGCGCATCGGTATCAATGAGGAGCAAGCCGTCGGGGCTCGGAGCCATGGCGCGCAGAAGTCGGTCGGGGGTATCAAAGGCGAGCAAGGAAATGCGACGCTCGCGCAGGTGGGGCTGCAGCCGAGTCGTGAGCTCTGGGTCTTTGGTCAGGAAATAAACATAGGGTCGGCATTCTCCATCGGCGATCCTTTCGTTCATGGTCGTGGTCTCATCCAGGTGGGTCCGGACCTCGACCAGTCGCCCGGCCCTGTATCAGCCCAAAGGAGACCGTCTCGAGATCATCAGGACCTCAGGATAGAACTAACACGATTAGTGAACAACTCGCGAATCATCGCGACCTTCGTCAGTGGACGAAAGTCGGGCCGCCCCCTCCGAAGACCTCAAGCAAACCTGCCGCAAAGCTCGCACCGAGTCGTCTCGAGAAGGCATCCAAGAGGTCACGCTTTTTGGTGTAGTCGACGAGCTTCTCCGCTCCGATCACATCGCGGGCGACCGAGCTGGCGCTGCCGAGCTCGTCGATCAGACCAAGCTCGACCGCCTCCTGGCCGCTCCAAAAGAGCCCGCTGAAGACCTCATCGCCGCCCTTCAGCCGATCTCCGCGCCCATCCTTGACCTCGGCGATGAACTGCTCGTGCAGAGTGTCCAGGACCGTCTGAATGAAAGCCCGATGATCCGGCAGAAGCGGGGAGAAGGGATCCAGAATGCCCTTGTTCTGCCCCGCCGTCAGAAGACGACGCTCGATGCCGAGCTCCTTGATGGCCTCATCGAAACCGAAGCTGCCGATGCGCACGCCGATGGATCCCACCAGACTCGCTTTGTCGGCATAGATGGCATCGGCGCCGACGGCGATGTAGTAGCCCCCCGAGGCACAGAGATCGGTGGCGACGGCGTAGACCGGCATCTCTTTGTCATGGTCCTTTTCGTACTTGGCCTTCAGCCGCTTGATTTCGTCATTGATGTAGCCAGCCTGGACCGGGCTGCCGCCCGGGCTATTGATGCGCAAGATGATGCCCTTCACCGCTTCGGCCTCGAAGGCGTTGCGCAAGGCAGTGATCACGCGGTCGGCGCTCGCATCGGTCTCGGAGGAGATGATCCCTTTGACGTCAATGACCGCCGTGTGCTCCTCACTCGGCGAAAGCCGATCCATCAGGTCCTGCGAGTAGGCCAGGATGACGAGCCCAATCAGATACGCCATGATCAGGCCCTTGAATAAAACGCCCCAGCGACGGCTGCGTCTCTGCTCGCGCAGGTGCTCCATGGCAAGCTTGTTGATGAGCGCGCGCTCCCAGTCGGGCCCATCAGGCGCTGGCATGTCGTCGCCGCGCCGAGTCCAGAACTTCCAATTCATGTCTTCCTCCGGGAATCAGGGTGCGGTCGTGAGCGTTCGAGCAGCGCCAACCGCGCCGAGGGAGGACCTGCACTCATCGCCGCGTCCTCGGAAAAACGAGACGCCATTCGGATCGGTCTCTCTTGGGGTGGCTCTAACGCGCGTCTCGGCTGGTCAGCCACTCGGGTAACGTCGAGAGATCATGGAGACAGCCGAGCGGGCCGTGCTGCATCAGTCGCTCGGCCGGATGGACGCCACAAGACACGGCGAGTGACTTGGTGCGGGCATTGTTGGCCATCTGCATGTCGTATTCGGTATCGCCGACCATCAGCGTCGACGAGGCATCCACGCCCAGCTCGTCCATCAGCTCGAGCAGCATCTGGGGATTTGGCTTGGAGAAGGTCTCGTCGGCACAGCGAGTTGCGTGGAAGAAGGCGCCAAGTCCGGTTTCGATCAATGCCTTGTCCAGACCGATCCGCCCTTTCCCGGTCGCAACCGCCAAACGGTAGCCCTCACCGGCCATCCACTCGAGGGTGTCACGCACCCCCGGAAAAAGCGCCGATGGCGTCGGATCCGTCTCGAGAAAATGTCGCCGATAACCGAGGGCCAGCGCCTGCAGGATCTGCGCATCTGCTGGGGGGAAAAGCCGCAGAATCGCGTCGTTCAGACCCAGCCCGATGACATCGCGAGCCGCATCTCGCGACGGTGACGGCACGCCAAGATCATCGAAAGCCGCTTGGAGGCAGCTCACGATTCGCGCCTCGGAATCCATCAGGGTTCCATCCCAATCGAAGACAACGAGATCAAAGGTCACTGACCGGACTCCAAAGCAGACAAGAATCGTTCGAGATCAGGGGGTAGCGGCGACTCCACGCGAACCGGCCGGCTCATCTCGCCAATCTGAAAGCTCAAGGCAGACGCATGCAAAAACAAGCGCGACAGCCCCAGGGTCTTGAGCAGTCGATTCGCGGACTCGTCACCGTATTTGGGATCGCCGGCAAGGGGCGTACCCAGATGAGCGGCATGGACTCGAATCTGATGGGTCCGACCCGTGATCAGCTCGGCCTCGACAAGTGTTACCACGCCCGACCCGAAGTCGACCCGACGCAGACGGCGGAACACTGTGCGCGCAGTCTTGCCCTCGACAGGGTCGACCTGCACCAGGCGCTCACCGCCGCGCAGCACATTTTTCTTGAGGGGCGCATCAACAACCATCTTCGATCGTTCCAGCTCGCCGACCATCAGCGCCAGATAGCGCTTGTCCATGCCGCCTTCGCGGATCTGCTCATGCAGCTCTCGCAGGGCGCTGCGCCGCTTGCTGATCAGGATACAACCGGATGTGTCGCGATCCAGTCGATGGACCAACTCCAGCTCGCGCCCCGGTCGAAGCTCGCGCATGGACTCGATCAGACCATAGCTCAGACCGCTCCCGCCATGGACGGCGAGACCAGCGGGCTTGTCGATCACCAACAGGCGCTCGTCCTCATAGAGCACCGCGTCAGCGAGCGGCGCGAGACGCGACTCTGGCACCCGAGCCTGAGTCTCGGGACGGGCCGTGCGCACCGGCGGGATGCGCACCAGATCCCCCGTATGGAGACGATAACTGGCCTTGACCCTGCCTTTGTTGACGCGGACCTCGCCACGACGCATGACGCGGTACAGATGGCTGCGAGGCACACCCTTGAGATGCCGCAGCAGGAAGTTGTCGATCCGCTGACCATCGGATTCAGCGTCCACGCTTAAGACCCGCACACCCGCGTCCTCGGGCAGCGGTTGAGGCGTGGAACCGCGATCGAGGCCCGCCTCTCGGGCACTGGCCGGCCGCGCGCTCTCACGACGTTGGCGAAAAGGATCGGCTCGATTCAAGGGATGCGCCTGCACAAATGGCTCAATTGCTGCTAAATTAAGGTTTGCTGGTACCATTGCTTGCTTGCGCTGGCCAGCGGAAACGCGATTTTTCCCGGAGCGGCGAGCGCAAACAGGGGTCGGGCTCGATGCCGAGACGAGGGGAGCCTAAGTCTCTCGAGCGGCCCTGATCCCATGCCGGCATCGGATATCCGAGCAGGCCGATGCGCGGGCTCTCGAGAGGTGTCGCGGACTCGATTCGTCGAGTGACCGCATAGTCTACACCCTGTGAGCGCCGCGCGCCCTGCACGACCACACACCAGCGCCGCCGGCGCCGACCTCGCCGCTCCGAAGATCGACCCCTCCAAAACAGGCGGGCCGATCAGGTGCGAGTGCCCGAATGGGCGCTCGTCGACGACAAAATAGAACGCGCGTGCCCGTCGCGGCTGGCGAGAGAGCCTCCCGATCGGACACTGCAGACGTCATCGGGCCATTGAAACGGCCCGAGCGGCGACACGCCGAGCCGCCCGCGGTTTCTCATGGGCTCACGGCGAGCAGTCCCTGAAACGGGAGACGCGCCGTGGTGCGGAAACGAGCCCTATGAAACGTATGCTGATCAACGCAACTCAGCCCGAAGAGTTGCGCGTCGCGACCGTCGATGGTCAACAGCTCTACAATCTCGATATCGAATCACCCGGCCGAGAGCAGAAAAAGGCCAACATCTATAAAGGCACCATTACCCGCGTGGAGCCCAGCCTCGAGGCTGCCTTCGTCGACTATGGTGCCGACCGCCACGGATTCCTCCCGCTAAAAGAGATCGCCCGAGCCTACTTCGAGCCCGAGAGCGTCAAGCCCGGCGCGAGAGTCAGCATCAAAGAATCTGTGCGTGAAGGCCGCGAAGTGGTCGTCCAGATCGATAAGGAGGAGCGCGGCAACAAGGGCGCGGCGCTGACGACCTTCATCTCGCTGGCCGGCCGTTATCTGGTGCTCATGCCCAACAACCCGCGCGCGGGTGGTGTCTCGCGACGCATCGAGGGCCAGGACCGCAGCGAGCTGCGCGATGCCATGAGCCAACTCGAGATCCCCGAGGACATGGGGCTCATCGTGCGCACCGCAGGTGTCGGCAAGAATGTCGAGGAGCTCCAGTGGGACCTGGATTATCTGCTCCAGCTCTGGAAGGCGATCGAAACCTCCGCGCAGGAGCGCAAGGCGCCATTCCTGATCTATCAGGAAAGCGACGTCATCATCCGCTCGATCCGCGACTATCTGCGCGCGGACATCGGCGAGATCCTGATCGACAGCCGCGCAGTCTTCGAGCGGGCCGAGAGCTTCATCCGCCAGGTCATGCCCAGCAACCTGAAGAAGCTCAAGCTCTATCAGGATGAAGTCCCGCTCTTCACCCGCTATCAGATCGAGAGTCAGATCGAGTCGGCCTTTCAGCGCGAGGTGCGTCTACCCTCCGGCGGCTCGATCGTGATCGACCACACCGAGGCGCTGACGTCGGTCGACATCAACTCGGCGCGCGCGACCAAGGGCGCGGACATCGAGGAAACCGCACTCAATACGAACCTGGAGGCGGCCGATGAGATCGCGCGGCAATTGCGTCTGCGCGACCTCGGAGGGCTGTTCGTCATCGACTTCATCGATATGACGCCGCCGAAAAACCAGCGCGAGGTCGAGAACCGGCTTCGCGATGCACTCAAGCAGGACCGGGCACGCGTGCAGGTCGCACGGATCTCGCGTTTCGGTCTGCTCGAGATGTCGCGCCAGCGTCTGCGTCCCTCCCTCGGTGAGTCGAGCCAGCAGGTCTGCCCCCGCTGCAAGGGACAGGGAACCATCCGCGGGGTCGAGTCGCTCGCGCTCTCAATCCTGCGCATCGTCGAAGAAGAGGCGATGAAGGAGAACACTCAGCGCATCATCGCTCAGCTACCCGTCAGCGTCGCCACATTCCTGCTCAACGAGAAGCGCCGGGGCATCCTGGAGATCGAGCAACGCCAAGGGGTTGAGGTCTTATTGCTGCCGAACGAGTATCTCGAGACACCGGACTACCGAATCGAGCGCGTCCGCGCTCAGGACGCCGCCAAGCTGACGCCGGATCAGTCGAGCTACCAATTGACCGCGCCACCAGAGGCCGCTGCAGCGCCCTTCTACGCGAAGCTCGGCCAACCCGTGCAGGCTGAGGAGCCGGCAGTCAAACAGGTGGCCCCTACAACCCCCATCCCGCAGCGCTGGACCCCCACACAGCAGGCCGAGACATCTGCGACACGCGAGTCCGAGCGCGGCGAGCCCGAAAGCCTGCTCAAGCGGATCTGGACCGGACTCTTCGCGCCGCGCCACCCTGATTCGGACTCCGCGGAGACGAGTCCGCCGACCACCGAGCAGCGCGTCCCGACTCCGGCAGTCCATCAGGGTCAACCGTTACGACCGCGTCAAGCCGACCCAGGCGATCGTCGCAATCAGGGGAGGCCGGCTCAGAGCCGACGCGACGAGCCTGCGGGCGAGCGTTCGCGTCAGGATCATGGCAGGCCCTCCCGGGCGACACCTGATCAGCACGCCCGCAGCGAGCCCGATCGCGCCCAGACTGGCGAAGAGGGGCCGATTGGGAGCGGGATGAGAACGGAGGCGGAGGAGCAGACGCGGCGCGCCGGCGAGACGCGCTCACGCCGCGGAGGGTCGCGGGGACGCGGCCGGCGCGGCTCCGGATCAGGCGACGCGAGCCGTCAGGCCGGGGAGGCGCCGCGCGATCCGGAGGAGTCCCGAGTCGAGGGCGTCGCTGAACCCAGAGCCGATGCGAAACCCAATGCGGATCAGCGGGTTGAGTCAGCCGGCGACGTCGGGTCCACGGCCCCGGCTGCGGATTTATCGCGTACGGAGACTTTCCCCTTGATGATCGCGCCCGACGCAACGGCATCTCGATCCAGCCAGGCGTCGATCCCTCCCCCGAGCCATCCGGGGACAGAGCGCATTGCGGGGGCGGATAGCCGAGAGGCGGAGTCGGCGGACGTGAGCCAGGGCAAGCGCCCGGAGAGCGACGCAGAGGGGCAGGCCCGATCTCATCCCACCAGCGACGCGGGTGCCGGGGTCGCCGACCAACCCGCAGGCCCGGATGCTGCAGCGGGGACAGCCGACGGCGGTACCCTGCCAGCCGGCGAGCGGCCGCGGTCATCGCGCCGACGTCGGGGCGGGCGTAATCGCAGACGGTCCTCGGCCAACGCGGAAGCCAAAGAGGAGGCGAGCAGCTCGGGTACGATTTCCGACCAGGCCCCGAACCAGGGAATGGAAACCCATCAGGAACGAGCCACGGAGCCGGTGTCTGCGCCCCGCGCGCATCGCCCGTCTCGAAATGCCGATAGCGAGCCAAGCGCAGTGGACATGGAGCCGCGCCTTGCGGATCCGCGACCGACCGGATCGCGCTCAGCGCTCTCTTCGAGCGAGCCGCCGTCGCAGGTCAAGCAGAATGCTCCGATGACCGACCCGGCAGCGCCTGCCCCAAGACCGGATCCGGTGCCCGCCGCCGAGCCTGAGTCGCAGAGGGTGCGTACCGGCGCCCAGGACCAGGGCGACACGCCTCGTACAGGACCCGATGGGAATGACTCTGGCGGCCTGCCACCTCATGTACACGAACACGCCAAGCCCGAGAGAGTCGAGGTCGCCGACAGGGTGACTAGGGAACCGGTCGCATCGACCCCCGACCCGACCGAGCCCAGAACCTGAAGCTGACCCGGCCGGCGACAGATCGGCTCGCGCTGCATGGAGCTGCCACGTGAGCCGGCTGACCGGCCGACAGTCCTCCACCGCATCGAGATGCGGTTTATCCGAGACGCTGCATCAGATCGTCCAAAAGCCCCTGCGCCGCTGCCTCGACCAGATCGAACACCTGATCGAATCCTGTCTGGCCCCCATAGTAGGGATCCGGGACATCGCGAACGCGAAACTCCGGGGCGAAGTCCATGAAGAGCCTCAGCTTGGTCTCCAGTCCGGCAGGACAGAGACGCGCTAGGCTGCGGTAGTTGTCCCGATCCATCGCCAAGACGTAGTCGAAGAGCTGGAAGTCATCGGGCTCTGCGAGACGTGCTCGCAGATCGCCGATATCGATCCCGCGCTCGAGCGCCGTCTGACGCGCGCGCCGATCGGGCGGCTCACCGACATGGTAGGCATGGGTGCCAGCCGAGTCGATCTCGACCCGATGCGCCAGCCCCCGCTCGACCACCAGCTTGCGGAAGACGCCGTGTGCGGTGGGGGATCGACAGATATTGCCCATGCACACGAAGAGCACTCTGACCTTCTGCAATTCAGCCCGTTCCGATTCGCTCATGATGGCCCAAGTCCGACGAGATCTAGGATGGCTGGTATGATATACCCAGCGCGCGTGGGTTTTACGGAAAGCAAGGTGCGTCCCGCGTGCGTCGGGACAAGGCGTGCCGACGAGTCGTAGCGGATCCTACGGCGAGGAGGCGCAATGCCCTCCCGGCGAGCGCATTGAATTCACGAGCGCAGCAGCAAACGTAATTTAGGTCTATGAGATTTCTATGATTTTGAGCCGCATCAAGCATGAGGTACCTGGTGTCCTCAAGCGCGCGGATTCTGGTCAAACATCGGTTTTTACTCTAGGCGCGGTTTATGATGGACAACAAGCCCGAAACGGCCGGATTGGCCGCTCAGATCGACACGCTGTCCGATGCTCTGGCCCGACAGAGGCTTGAGTTTCAAGAAGCCGAGACATCGCTCGTAGCCCGAATCGCCGACGTCGACGACGATCGACGGCTGACGACCAATCGGCTGCAGCGTGCCTGGCAGACCCAACGCGAGGAGATCGAGACCAGGCTCGGACGTCAGGCATCGATGTTCGCCGGGGGGCTCCTGTTGCTCGCCATCCTGCTCGGGGTCGCCTTGGTCTTCACCTATGGTCAGCTCGATGCCGGCCGACGCGCCCTTCTCGAAGATGTTGCCCAACTTCGAACCGACCATCACCAACTTGCATCCTCCGCGATCCAAGGCACCGACCTTCAGGATGAGCTTTCGAGCCTGCGCGCATCGGTCAGCGCAATCTCCAAGAGGCTCGAGCATGCCGAGGAGCAGCCGCCTGCTACCCTGGACGCAGTCCTTCAGGCGGAGCTGTCGGGCCTGCGTGCATCGATCGCCGCAGTCTCCGCGAGGCTCGAGCGAGCCGAGGAGCAGACGAATGCGCAAGCGTCTGCGCCGCCTGGGGCCGAGAATGCGGCTCTCCCCCGGGAGCTCGAGCCCGAGAGCGACAGCCTGTCGACCAACATCTTGCCTGACCCAGCCACTGCGGACCTTGCACAGAGAGTGGAACGTCCCGACATCGAGCCGGAGCCAGCGCCTCCGGCTGATCCAGCTCCGGATGTAGTCCCGGAGTCGATTCCTGAGTGGAGTCCCCAAATCGACGACGATGCGCTGGGACCGACCCAGCCCGAAGCCGCCCCACCGCCAGTCCCTGACCAACCGACGGAGGAGCTGAGATCAGCGTACGCCGCCGAAGCCGATCTGGCCGCCGCCGAGCCCGACATCGAGCCTGTCCATGAAGTGAGAGATGAGGAAAAACTTGGAGCGATCGAAGCCCGGGTGCAGGTCTCGGACGAGGTTCTTGTGGCCGGGGATCAGCCTTACGCGCTGCAGCTCATCGGTTTCTACACGCTCGATGACATGCTCGACTTTGCCCGTCGTGAAGAGCTGCCTCATCGAGTCTACTTCCGCGAGGAAAGTTTCCAAGGGCGTCCATGGTTCGTCCTGATCCACAGCCTTCACACAGATTACGTCGGCGCCTCGTCCGCCAACGCGCGACTCCCGAGCAGTCTGGCGATGCCCGACACCTGGATCCGCAGTTTATCTCCCGAGACCAGGCTCGGGATCCTGGACATCGAGCGGTAGCCGCCCCCGAGCACATGCCCAGCAACGAGTCAGACACATGTACATCTTATTACTGAGTATCCATGGCCTGATTCGCGGACACGACCTCGAGCTTGGTCGAGATGCGGACACGGGTGGCCAGACGAAATACGTGGTCGACCTCGCCCGCGCACTCGCCGGGCGCGACGACGTCTCGTGGGTCGATCTGGTCACGCGTCGGGTCATCGACCCGGCCGTCAGCCCGGACTACGCCGAGCCCCTGGAGTCATTGAGCGAAAAGGCGCGCATCGTCCGGATCGACGCCGGACCGGAAGAGTACATCCCTAAGGAGCAGCTCTGGGACCATCTCGATGCGTTCGTGGACAACCTGGCCGCCTTCCTGCACGGACAGGGCGAGTGGCCGGGACTCATCCACAGCCATTACGCGGATGCGGGCTACGTCGGAGTGCGTCTCTCCAACCTGGCCGGTGTCCCTTTGGTCCACACGGGTCATTCATTGGGGCGCGACAAACGTCAACGGCTGCTCGCGGCCGGGCTCGAGGGCGACCAGATCGATGCGCGTTACAACATGGTCCGCCGGATCGATGCCGAGGAGACAGTGCTCGCAACGGCGGAGTTGGTCATTACCAGCACCCACAATGAAATCGACGAGCAGTATGCCCTCTACGACTACTATCAGCCTGAGCGCATGGTGGTGATCCCACCGGGGACCGACCTCGTCCAGTTTCGCCCGACTGCCGATGACGACCCGCCCATCCGATTCGCCGAGGAGGTGCAGCGATTTCTCGACGATCCAGACAAGCCACTGATCCTGGCACTCTCACGGGCCGATCATCGCAAGAACATCGTTGCCCTCGTCGAGGCTTACGGCGAGTCGCCGCAGCTCCAGTCCCTGGCCAATCTCCTGATCATCGCCGGCAACCGGGACGACATCCGGGATCTCGACGAAGGCGCCCGTGGTGTGCTGACCGATGTGCTGCTGACGATCGACGCCTACGACCTCTACGGCAAGGTCGCAGTCCCCAAGCACCATCGCTCGGAGGAAGTGCCGGAGATCTATCGCCTGACCGCCCAATCCGGCGGCGTCTTCATCAACCCCGCCTTGACCGAGCCCTTCGGGCTGACGCTGCTGGAGGCGGCCGCGAGCGGCCTCCCACTCGTTGCCACGGAGAACGGCGGACCGGTCGATATCATCGGCAACTGCCGTAACGGGTTGTTGGTCGATCCATTGGATCGCCAGGCGATGGCTGCCGCGCTGATCCGCATCTTGAGCGATGTCGAGTACCGGCTCGGGCTCATTCGCAATGGTCTGACCGCGGTGCGAGACCGTTACTCCTGGCAGGCCCATGCCGAGACCTATCGCGAGCGGATCGCCCCGCTCACCAAGCGGGCGCAGCCGATCCCGGACACACCGCCCTTGCGGCGGCGTCTCATCTATCGCGACCGGGCGCTCTTTACCGATCTGGATCAGAGTCTCCTCGGCAATGCCGAGGGGGTACGACGCTTCACCAAGATGATGCGTGCCAACAAACGCTGTGCGAACTTCGGGATCGCGACCGGCCGCCGACTCGATACCCTCCTCACCGAGCTCAAGCGGCATGGGATTCCCATCCCCGACGTCATGATCACCAGCCTGGGGACCGAGATCCATTACAGCGCGGCTCTCGTGGTCGACGACTTCTGGAGCGAGCACGTCGATCATCTCTGGAAGCCCCAGGCGGTGCGGCGTGCCTTGGAAGGTGTGCCCGGTCTCGTCCCGCAGCGGAGGACCGAGCAGAGCCGCTTCAAGATCGCCTATCACTATGACCGAAACGTCGCACCGCCGGTCGATGAGATCATGGCCCTCATGCGAACACGAGAGTTATCGGTCAATGTCATCCACGCCTTCGGCCAGTTCCTCGACATCGTGCCGATTCGGGCCAGCAAGGGTCAGGCACTCAGGTATGTGGCCCATCGCTTCGGTATCCCGCTCGAGCACATCCTGGTTGCGGGTGGCTCCGGCGCGGATGAGGACATGATGCGCGGGAACACCCTCGCTGTCGTGGTGGCGAACCGTCATCACGAGGAGCTGTCGCAGCTCGTGGAAATGGACAACATCTACTTCGCCCAAGAGGCCCATGCGCTCGGCATCCTCGAGGCGATCGAGCACTATGACTTCTTCGGTGCCTGCCGCGTCCCAAACAGCGTCGCCGACACCTCATGACTCGACCGCTGTTACTCTGCACCGATCTGGACCGGACCCTCGTCCCGAATGGGGCGGAGCCCGAATCGGTCGACGCGCGCCCGCGCTTCAAGCGATTCGTAGCCAATCCCGGCGTCACGCTCGCGTACGTAAGCGGTCGCCACCAAGGGCTCGTGCGCCAAGCGATCGCCGAACATGACTTACCCGATCCCGACGTGGTGATCGGTGACGTCGGGACCAGCATCTGCATGGTCACGCCGGGCCGCTGGGAGCCCATGGCGGACTGGCAGCAAGAGATCGGCCAGGACTGGGGCGGGATCGGTCCGGACCGACTGGCCGAGCTCTTCTCCGACATTCGGGTTCTGCGTCTTCAAGAGCCCGAGAAACAGGCACCATTCAAGCTGAGCTATTTCGCGCCCGTCGATGCCGATACCGAGGCACTGAAGTCGCAGATGGAGGCCCGCCTTGACGAGCTCGGAGTGAGCGCCAGCCTGATCTGGAGCATCGACGAGGCGGTCGGCGTGGGACTGCTGGATGTGCTTCCAAAACGGGCGACCAAATATCACGCCGTCGAGTTTCTCATGAGGCATCTCGGTCACGATGAGTCCACGACCCTGTTCGCCGGGGATAGCGGCAACGACCTGGAGGTCCTGGTGAGCGGCATTCCCTCTGTCTTGGTTGCCAACGGTCATCCCGAGGTACGCGAGCAGGCCGTTCGGCTGGCCGCGGAAAACGGACACGCGGATCGACTCTATTGTGCACGCGGCGCCTGGGCTGGAATGAACGGAAACTATAGTGCGGGTATCCTGGAGGGCGTGGCCCACTTTCGGCCCGACTTGGCACCCTGGCTGGATGCCGCCGCCGGGCACCTGCCCACCCAATGATCGACCACCTGATCCGACGATACAGGAGCCGACCTATGCCCAACCCACCAACCGAGCAGCCACGCATCGACATCTTCGGCGAAGTCCTCTTCGACTGCTTTCCGGACGGCCGGCGCGTCCTCGGCGGGGCGCCCTTCAATGTCGCCTGGCACCTGCAAGCCTTTGGCGCCGCTCCCCGCCTGATCAGTGCAGTCGGAGACGACCCGGACGGCGATCAGGTGCGTCGGGCCATGCAGAGCTGGGGGATGGACATCAGCGGTCTGCAGACCGACCCCGATCATGCGACGGGAGAGGTCAGGGTGACACTGGCAGATGGCGAGCCGACCTATGAGATCATCCCGGACCGCGCCTTCGACCATATCGGATTCGAAGACCCGCAGGTCGCCGGGCGACTGCTCTACCACGGAACCCTCGCCCTGCGTGGACCCGTGTCCGCCGGTACGCTCAAGAGGCTCGAGACGCAAGGCCACGGCATGCGTTTTCTCGATGTCAATCTCCGTGACCCCTGGTGGTCGCTGGAGGAGACGCGCTCGTTACTGAAGGCCGCCGACTGGGTCAAGCTCAACCGAAACGAGCTTGCACTGCTTGCAGGCGTCGACGAGTCCCGTCAGATGCAGCTCTCCGAGCAGGCGTCCGCGTTCCTCGCGCAATATGGGCTCGCCGGGCTGGTGATCACGCTGGGCGGTGAAGGCGCCCTCGCGGTCAGTAGCGATGAGGAGCCGACCCATGTCGCCCCGTCACAGGCACTCGCGGTGAAAGACACGGTCGGCGCGGGCGACGCGTTCGCCTCGGTCATGATCCTCGGGTTGATCCATGGATGGCCGCTCGCCACCACCCTGGAGAGGGCTCAGTGCTTCGCCTCTCGCATTGTCGAGCAGCGGGGTGCAACGGCGGCTGAACCCGAACTTTATCGACCTTTTTTCGAACACTGGGGTCTTTGAACCACCTCGGCCGAGCCCTGCGGTGGCGTCGAGACCCGCGAACATGGCAATAAAAGACTTTCAGACTCTGGACTCGGTTTAAATGTACGAACAGGTTTCACATGCCCTGCTCAACGAGATCCTCGACGAACTCGGTCGGGAGATCTGCCGGGAGGATCTGCGGCACTTCTATACCCGTCTAGGCGCGAATTTTTACGCGATCCACTCGCTGTTCCATCACCTCTATGGGCATCGCGAAGACTTCAAGACGCAGATGATCCATCTCACCGAGCGGCTCGCCAGGGCCTATATCGAACGTCCCGCGGAGCTCAAACAGCTCGATATGACACGCGAGGGTGACCACAACTGGTTCCTGAGCCAGCAATGGGTCGGGATGGCGCTCTACTCGGACGGGTTCGCCGGAAACTTGGAGGGCCTCCATGACCGCCTGCCGTATCTACAGGAGCTCGGCATCAACATGGTCCATGTCATGCCGATCCTCAAATGCCCGCAGGGCGCGAGCGACGGCGGCTACGCCGTCAGCGACTTCCGCGACATCGACCCGCGTGCAGGCACCGTTGAGGATGTCCGCAATCTGGCCGACTCCATGCGGCGTCGCGACATGCTGCTGACGCTCGACGTAGTGGTGAATCACACCTCGAATGAGCACGAATGGGCAAAGCGTGCCCGTGAAGGCGATCCCGACTACCAGAATTTCTATTACTGCTTTCCCAATCGCGACGTGCCCGACATGTTCGAGGCGACCATGCCCGAGATCTTCCCGGAAACCGCTCCAGGCAACTTCACCTGGGACGAGGACATGGGCAGGTGGGTGATGACGGTCTTCAACAATTACCAATGGGATCTGAATTATTCGAACCCATCCGTCTTCATCGAAATGGTCGACATCATCCTCTTCTGGGCCAATCAGGGTGCCGACATCGTGCGGCTGGATGCGGTCGCCTTCCTTTGGAAGAAGATCGGCACGACCTCTCAAAACGAGCGCGAGGCGCACCTCATCCTGCAGCTGATGAAGGATTGCTGCCAGGTCACGGCGCCCGGCGTCCTTTTTATCGCCGAGGCGATCGTGGCCCCATCGGAGATCATCAAATACTTCGGTGAGGATGCCGTCATCGCCAAGGAGTGCGAGATCGCCTACAACGCCACCTTCATGGCCCTACTCTGGGATGCGGTTGCGACCAAGAACGCCAAGCTCCTGAACCAGGGGATCAAGAGCCTGCCCAACAAGTTGGATCGAGCAACCTGGCTCAACTATCTGCGTTGCCACGACGACATCGGTCTCGGATTCGATGATGCCGACATCCGCGCCTGCGACTATGAGCCCTATGCCCACCGCCGCTTCTTGGTGGACTGGTTCACCGGCGCCTTTGAAGATTCGCCGGCCCGCGGTCGCCCCTTTGGGGTCAATCTCAAGACGGGGGATGCCCGAATCGCTGGGGCGCTGGCTTCGCTCGCCGGACTCGAGGCGGCCATGGAAGCAGACGATGCGCGCGCGATCGGACAGGCTGTCGATCTGATCTTGACCCTGCACGCGATGATCCTGTCGTTCGGTGGTATCCCACTGCTCTGGTACGGCGACGAGATCGGCACACTGAACGATAACTCATTCCTCGAAGACAGCAACAAGGCCAGCGACAGCCGGTGGATTCATCGCCCGCGTATCGACTGGTCACGCGCCGAGCAACGCCACACCAGCGGAACCGCAGAACGAAGCATCTTCGAGGGCCTCAAGCGACTGATCGCCGTGCGCAAGGACACGCCCGCCTTCGCCGACTTCAACAACCGCGAGCTGATCGACGTCGAGAACCCGCACCTCTTTGTCTTCCTGCGCAGCCATCCCAGCCTCGCCGCAAACTCAGTCCTGGTTGCGGCCAATTTCGACGCCAAGCCACAGTATCTTGACCTGGACAACCTGAGCCGACGCGGTCTCTTCCGCTACGGCCAGATCGTCGATCTGGCCTCGGGCGAATCACCCGCCATCTTCAATAATCGGGTCGTGGTAGCTCCGTATCACTTCTACTGGCTGTCGAACCAGCGACCCGGCGCACTCTTCGACGGCGGCAGCCATCGGGGCTATGCCTGACAACACGGCAGTGACCCGGCCCTTCCACGTGCGATCCCGCCCGACCCATCGCCAAGCTCCGCGTGGCGATGCAGCCCCGCAACCTCTGCTTTCAGTCCATGACTCCGCCAGCGAAGGTGAATTCCGGAAACCCTTATGCCGGGCCGCACACCGGTTGGCAGCCCTCAAGCGGCGCAAGACAGGACCTGCGTTTTGTGGGATCGTTGGCGCCTGAGCTGGACCTGCCTGCCAAACTCTGGCATTTTTATTGC
>RRYU01022434.1_pt1 | contig 30603 bp, 30 predicted proteins | sample 2162651 | NCBI WGS metagenome assembly RRYU01 (sample SAMN10267283, study PRJNA491782) | microbial mat metagenome | isolation source: biomat in the production well | place: Japan: Minami-Kanto gas field, natural gas well KTG3 | collected 2017-06 | reverse complement strand
AAGGTGTCCTGCATATCCCTTGCGGGGTGATTTGCAGGAAAATTAAGCATATCGAAATTATAGCTATCCCGTTCGATTTCAGGGCCGGTTGCGATAGTGAACCCCATGGCTCCGAAAATCTGTTTCATGTCCCCGAGAACCTTTTGTACGGGATGCTCGGAGCCGGAATACGTTCTTCTTCCGGGAAGCGTCAGGTCTATATGCTGTTTTTTCGAGCCGGAGGACAGGTTGTCAAGCTGTTTTTTCGCGTCGTCGTACTTTTTTTCCGCAGACTGTTTCAGCTTGTTCAGCAACTGTCCATAAACAGGGCGTTCGGCAGGGGCAAGATCCTTGATTTGATCAAAAAGCAGGGCAATGCTTCCCTTGCGCACCATGAACCGGAGACGGAATGCCTCCAGTTCGTCAGTACTGTTTATGATGAACGTATCAATCTCCTGTTGCAGGGTTTCTATGCTGTTCTTCATGGAATTAGTTACTGTGCAGTCTCAGCCCATAGCTGATTTAACGATCTGACTGAATGCCGACGGATCTTTTACGGCAATTTCGGCCAGTGCTTTCCGGTTGATGTCAATGTTTTTCTTGTTCATCGCTTCCATCAGGCGGGAGTAGCTTGTGCCGTTTTCTCTTGCTGCAGCGTTAATGCGCATGATCCAGAGGGCACGAAACGTTCTTTTCTTGACCCTTCTGTCACGGTAGGCGTATTGTTCCGCCTTGTCAACGGCATGTTTGGCTACGGTTAAAATTGTTCCCCGTGACCCCCAGTATCCTTTTGCTTTCTTTAATATCCGTTTTCTTTTTGCACGTGATGCAACTGCGTTTGTGGCTCTTGGCATCGTAGTCTCGATTTAATTGTTTAACAATGGAATAATTACGCCAGGATCATGCGTTTAATCTGCTTTTCCTGGGTCTTGTCTACCAGTGTCGACTGGTGAAGACGGCGGGTTCTCTTTCTGTTCTTGTGCTCAAGGTTGTGCGACCCGTTCATTTTTTCGCGTTTTACTTTTCCTGAAGCGGTTGTTTTAAACCTTTTGCAGGCACCTCGATGCGATTTCATTTTAGGCATAGTGGTCGTATCGTTTTGTTGTCGGTAAAAATTACTGTTGTGATTCCTTGTTCATTTTTGCCAGTTGTCTCTCGAAGACCTCGATTTTTTTCTTGTCGGGCTCGAAGTAGACAAATAGCCTTTTCCCCTCGAATTTCGGGCTTCCTTCACGGTTACTCACATTACTGAGGCGTTCGGTCAGGCGTTCGACAAGCTCGTAGCCTTTATCCTTGTATATAATGGAACGTCCGAGGAAGACAACGGTCGCACGTACCCTGTTTCCCTTGCGTAGGAACTCTTCCAGGTGTGCGGCTTTGAAATCAAAATCGTGCTTGTCTGTGTTGGGATGAAACCGCAGTTCTTTAAGAGCGGTCGGTTTTGATTTTTTCTTTCTGTCCTTGTCTTTTTTGTCGAGTTTGTACTGGAGTTTACCGTAGTTATCCAACTTGCAGACAGGGGGGGTAGCTGTCGGCTGAACTTCTATGAGATCAAGCCCCTTTTCCTCTGCCAGTTTCAAGGCATTGCCAGTTTTTATGATCTCCTGTGATCCGTCACTGAAAACAACCCTTACCTCAGGTGTTCTGATTTGTTCGTTGACCCTGTAGGTTACTTTCGGCTTTTGAGGAGTGCTTTTCTTTTTTCTCATACGGTCTCGGTTTGTTTGAAATATCGCTTTGGGTTCAAGATTTCGCTTTGATTTCTGTTAACAGTTTTTCCAGCAGATGCTGAATCGTCAGATTTCCCTGATCCCCTTTACGGTGGCGACGCAGCGAGATTTCTCCGGATTCCGCCTCTTTCTGGCCGATAATCACCATATACGGGATTTTGCCGACTTCAGCTTCACGTATCTTTTTACCGATTTTTTCACTGCGCAGGTCAAGTTCTGCACGTATGCCATTATCGAGCAACGTCTGGTAAACAGTGCGTGCATGCTCGTGTACATCTTCGATGATAGGCAGGACGGCAACCTGTACCGGAGCCAGCCATAAAGGGAAGTTTCCTGCAGTATGCTCGATGAGCACCCCGATAAACCGTTCCATGGAACCAAACGGCGCCCTGTGTATGATAACCGGCCGGTGGGGCTGCCCGTCACTGCCGATATAGGAAAGATCGAATCTTTCGGGCATGACGTAGTCTACCTGAACGGTGCCGAGTTGCCATTTTCTCCCAAGAGCGTCACGGACGATAAAATCAATTTTCGGTCCGTAAAAGCTTGCTTCGCCGACTCCGATGATATAGCTGATCCCCATGCGGTCGGCAGCTTCCCTGACATCCTGTTCGGCCTGTTGCCAGACTTCTTCGGTTCCACCGTACTTCTCGATGTTTTCCGGATCGTGAAGAGAGAGGCGGATTTCGATATCGTCAAAACCAAGTGTTGCAAACACAAATTTCGTCAGGTCGATTGCGTTGCAGATTTCATCGACCAGCTGATCAGGTCGGCAGTATATGTGAGAATCGTCCTGAGTAAAGCCTCTGGCGCGGATGAGCCCGTTCAGTTCTCCGGACTGTTCGTGACGGTAAACCGTGCCGAACTCGGTAAGGCGAATGGGAAGCTCCCGGTAGCTGCGAAGTTTTGAACTGTATATCATATGGTGATGAGGACAGTTCATCGGTTTCAGCAGGTACTGCTCCTCTCTGCCCAGGTCATCCTTGTAGGTAAGCGGCGGAAATTGGGAATCACTGTAATACGGATAATGTCCCGAACGTTTGTAGAGTTCGATATTGCCGATATGCGGTGTATAGACCGGTACATAACCGCGAATTCTCTGCTCTTCGCGCAAGAAAGACTCGAGTTCGCTGCGGACAATCGCTCCTTTTGGCATCCAGATAGGCAGACCGCTGCCTACTTCCGGTGAAAGCATGAAAAGTTCGAGCTCGGCACCCAGTTTACGGTGATCTCTCTTCTTTGCTTCCTCGATGTGTGCAAGGTGCTGTTTCAGAAGCTTTTCGGAAGGAAAGGCGATACCGTAGATTCTCTGCATGCTTTCCCTTGAAGCATCTCCTCTCCAGAAGGAGGCTGATATGTTTGTCAGCTTTACCGCCTTGAACTGCGAGGTGTTCGACAGGTGCGGGCCGCTGCAGAGGTCTGCAAAGTCACCCTGATGGTAGATCGATACCTGTTCAATATCCTTCAGCGTATCTTCCAGAATCTCTACCTTATACGGATCGTTTCTGGTTGATGTGAAGTATGCTATCGCGTCTTCCCGTGAGAGTTCTTCCCGTCGGATCCCGATAGCACGTTTGCTGATTTCCAGCATTTTCTTCTCGATAGCTTCCAGATCGTTTTCGGTGAAACGGTGCTCGGAGGCGATGTCGTAATAAAAACCCTGTTCTACAGCCGGGCCTGCTCCGAATTTTGTCCCGGGAAACAGTTCCTCGATTGCCTGAGCCATAATATGGCTGGCACTGTGCCAGAAAATTTCCTTTCCGATGTTTTCGGGGCTGTCGAACGTGATGATCTCGACTTCGGCATCCTCTGTAATCGGAGCGGAAAGGTCAACGGGCTTACCGTTGAGGCTTACTGCCAGCGCATCCTTGGCGAGCTTGCGCCCAATTGATTGCGCTATATCGTAACCGGTTATTCCGGACGGAAAAGAACGGTGGCTACCATCAGGGAACGAAATGGCTACCGTCTCCTGTACGTCTATGTTGTCAGACATGAATGTGTCTCTAATCAATACTCTTTGAAGAAGCGTACATTAGTACAGCTTCTTTCCTGATTTCAGGATCATCCAGCCGCTTTCAGTTAGTTGATTGTCGAACGGGAGGGCCGGTTTTCAGCATATTTTCAGCTGCATGTCCCCGATACGACAAGAAGAGAATGATGTTACGAATTATTTGTCATAATTCAAAATCGAGGTACCATTCATATGGAGGCGCAAGGAGCCAGAGGATATGTTTATTTGTTGAACTGTTGATTTGGCCTGTCAAGCCCTATCATATCGTACTCAGCAAGGTGGTAATCGTAATCGGTTGTATTTTTCGGTCATCTTCGGGCTTGACCCGGAGATCCATATTCTTATAGTAAAAGTAAACGACTGAAAGATGGATGCCGGATCAAGTCCGGCATGACTTTCTTGCTCTTGAGCCAACTGGCTATCCAGGCATCGAGTCTTCCTTACTTCAGCATCTGCAACAGATCGGGTGTCACTGTATCTTTGCCCTGTTTTGCGGCAAGTGTTTCGGCTTTTTTCTTCAGCTCCCTGCCGAAAGAAATCTGGCTGATGAACGGTGCCTTTGCTACAATGGTTTCAAGTACGGCGTTTGCTTCTCCTGTCCATGATATCTTGCCGGCAGGGAATTTTTCCGCTGCGGCTTTGCTGGTAATCGGCAGAAAGGTAAAGAGGGTATCGTACAAGGCATTGACGATTTCCTGGATAATGTAGACGGCTCCGCTGTGGCCCATAAACGGTGTGCCCAAAGCTCTGCGTACAATAGGTCCGGGGAAGCCTGCGGGAATAAATCGGGTTTTTGCGTCGAGTTCCGCGAGATAGATCTTGTCTACGATCCTTCCGAACATGAACTGTGGCTGAGCGTTTGCAAGTTCTTCGCGAAGCGCATTGTTATCGGTTTCTGCCGAGTCATGGCTGAAAAGGCATTGCATGCCCATTTCGCTTCCGAGAAATTTGGCAAGACCTTCCGCATAGGTTCGGTCGGCAGCAACCCCGAAGCGGATTGTCGGAAACCATTCGGATTGAGGCCCGCGCCACAGATCCCACAATGGCTGCAGCGTGGTTTGTTTTTCCTGTTTGAAAAAAGCCTCGGCGTTTTCGGCATTTCCTGTAAGCGTACCGAGATTACGTATGAAGTGCTCTGTTTCGGCAAGGCCGAACGGCGCCTGAAGAACCGGCCTGCCGAGTTTGTCGGCCAGGGTTTCTCCGAACTCATGGTACATGACGACAACGACTTCGGAGTTTTTGAGGCCTGAAATATCGCTCAGGTTGCTTTCAAAAGGATAGACATGTTTGATGGTACACCCGCATCCCGTGATAAGTCGCTTGAGTTCGGCAAGATCGGACGGGCTGTTGAAACAGCCGTAAGAGGGACCGATAATGCTGACTGTGCCGGGCTGGATTTCCGCAGGGTTTTTATCGTCGAAGGCTTCATAAAGCCAGGCAAGTGCTCTGTCTCTGCCCTGCCACTCGTTGCTGCCGAGAGAGTTCGACGCAAAAAAACGTATATCGGGATATTTGTGCTGCAGCATCTTTTCATGATCGCTGCCGATCATTTCGCTCTCGGCACTTGAAACAAGGATCATCTGTTTTCCTGTATCCCCAAGCTTTTCAATGACGCTGATGACCGATTCCGAACTGCCGGAAGAGGCAATTTCTTTTTCCGTAAGGCTTGTCGGCGTAAAGTTTTCCAGATAAGGGATCGCATCGGTGTAATCCATCACCGCTGCACCGACAAGGTTGTAGCAGCCTACAGGAGCATCTGCAATGACGTGGACGTCCTGAAGAGCGCAGAAGGTATTTACAGCGCCCCAGTAGGCGCTGGCTGTGGATTCATCCCGGATGGTTTTTGTCATAACTACTGGTGTTTGATGCTGATCGATACGGTGTCAAAAAATATTTGAGGCGTCTGACGATTACGGAAGGTCCGCCGTAAGTGATACGGGAAGTTTTCCTGCCGGGGTAATCGTGCCTTTAAGGAGCCTGATTGCCGCATCTTCACTCAGTTCAGATGACGAGTAGGTACAGATATAGGCCGGTATGTCCGTGAACTGGTTGATGATATACGGTGTACCGAACGATATCATTATCAACGGGCGCCCTGATGGCAGATTGCGGGCAAGTTTGTTGATGAAATCCTGCTGTCTGTCATGTAATTCCAGGGACTTCGCTCCGGAAAGCACTTCAACATAGGTCGAGATGATAACTGTCGAGGCCCGCTTTGCTGTATCGGCGGCATTGCGGTAATCAAGTGAGTTTGCATCGGAGCCTATGCGAATTGTTTTTGCTCGAAACGCGTGGCGCATTTTTTTTGAAAAGCCTTCCCCTGAAAGTGAGTGCTTTTTGTTTTCGAGAATGATGTGCAGAATGTTGTCCCGATTCTTCACCGGAAGGGCATTCTTGTTATCTCGTACAACGGTTATCGAACGATTTGCGATAGTTTCGGCAAGTTTCCGATGGCTTGTCAGGCTTACACGCCGGGGGATACTGTTCAGGTTGACCAGACGGTTTTTGTCAAGGCCGAGCCAGCGTTTTGCCAGAAGAATTCGGCGTACCGACCTATCGATCTGCTTTTTTGAAAGCTTGCCGCTGTTTACTGCACTGAGAATCGTACTGTGTGTCATTTCGGGGTCGGGCGAGAAAAGGAGGAGGTCATTGCCGGCTTCGACCGCGCGCAGAGAGATCTCTTCAAGTGTGTGGCCCTGGTAGAGCGCTTTCATGTTCAGTGCATCGGTAACGATGAGGCCTTCGAAATCCAGTTCCTTTCTCAGGAGCCGGGTGACAATTCTCCATGACAATGTGGCTGGCGTCATATTGCCCGTGACTTCAGGTACAGCGAGATGGCCGATCATCACACTCATCACCCCGTGATCGATGGCGGCCTTGAATGGTTTGAGTTCAAGATTTTCAAGACGTTTCTTGTCCGCCTGCAAAACAGGAAGGTTGACATGACTGTCAACAGTGACATCACCATGCCCCGGAAAATGCTTGACGGTGGCAATCATGCCGTTCAACTGCAGACCGTCGATAAACGCCCGGGACATCTCAATGGTCAGGGGGACGTTGTCACCGTAAGATCTGGTATTGATAACCGGGTTCAGGGGGTTGATGTTCAGGTCAACACTGGGCCCATAACTGTGATGGATTCCCAGAGCTTTAGCCTCACGTGCAATAACGCCGGCCATGTTCTGAACCAGCCCTGAATCGCCGGTTGCAGAAAGAGCCATACTCGGAGCGAATTCAGTCGCGCCGTCAATTCTCATGGCCAGTCCTTTTTCCATATCGGCGCTGATGAGCAGAGGTCTTGGCGCTAAAAGCTGGAACCGGTTGGCAAGGACAGCGGCATCATAGGTATTGCCCCTGAGAAACATGATACCGCCTATTTTACCTTGGCTGATAAGTACAGAGAGCTTCTGGAAGTGTTTATCATCAACACTTTGAAACTTGGCGGGAGTGTGGGCGATCAGCATTTGTCCGATTTTTTCAGAAAGCGTCATTTCCTTGAGCTGTTGCTCGACCCACCGGTCCTTGCGACTGAATATCTCCTGTGCTCTTGGCGTGGTATACGCGGGGGCGTCCTCCTGTGCCAGAGCGATAGTATGGTGTGTGAAAGAGAAAATATGAAGCAACAGAAATACTGTCGCTATAGTATATCGTATCAGCATAACCAACATGTCGGGGATTTCCTTTATCGGTACCATTTATCAAGCGATTGAACGGGTATACAGGTGCCCGATTCAGGAAGATGCCATGAAAAGATAAGGTTTCCAGTCTTCAGATACAGCTGTAATAAACTTGCGCATCAGCATGATGTGACTGGGGCGTATCGGTTGTTTCATCGGAAGCATTCCTGCCTCCGGAGGGGTGCGGTTTCCTTTTTTCGTATTACAGGGGCTGCACGCTGTAATGAGGTTTTCCCATGTATCCTCTCCTCCCTTTGAGCGCGGTACCATGTGATCGATCGTCAGAGGCCTGTCCGTTCGTCCGCAATACTGACACTGGAAATTATCCCTCCTGAAAACATTTTTTCTGTTCAACATGATTTTCTTGTATGGTAACCTCACATAGACGGTTAACCGTACAATACTCGGCAGGGGGAAAGACCGGGAAACGGTACAGACAAACTGTTCCGGATGGTGGGCGACAGCTACGGCTTTTCCGCAAAACAGCAATACAATAGCCTTTTGCGCGTCGCAAATGCTCAGGGGCTCATAGCTGCTGTTCAGGACAAGTACTTTTGTTCTGCGTAAAGGCATGGCTCTCTTGTTTGTAGAGTATACGCTCATATTCCGAAATTGCCAATACTTCGAGGTCACATTTAGGTGAATAGTTAGTAAGTGACAAGTAACAGTGACGAGTGAAGAAGGGGGGCAGTCTTCAGTGGGCAGTGGGCAGGTTGTAGGGGCGAAAAATCTTTCGCCCTTTCTGAGGTCGTGAGAAAGGGCGAGATGAATTTAGACTGCAGATTGAGAACTGCCTACTGCAGACTATTCCTCAGCAGCCGAAAAAGCAGACATTGAGTTTTCTCGATGCCTGTGCCTCGTCAAGTCTTTGTACCGGGGTCTTGACAGGGGCATTGAGAACCAGCTCAGGGTTGTTTTCGGCTTCGTCGGCAATTGCCAGCAGGGCATCGGCAAAGGCGTCGAGGGTCTCGCGTGTTTCAGTTTCCGTGGGTTCAACCATGAGCGCTTCGCTGACAATCAGCGGGAAGTAAATGGTCGGAGCATGAAAACCGTAGTCCAGAAGGCGTTTTGCGATATCGAGCGTCCTCACATTGTGCTCCTTTTTCTGCCGATCGCCCGAAAGACAGAACTCGTGCATCACCGGTTTCGGGTAGGGAAGCTCAAACTTTTCAAGCAGCCGGGAGAGGAGGTAGTTCGCATTGATAATGGCGTTTTCCGCGACCCTGCGTACACCGTCCGGTCCAAGCATTCTGATATAGGTGTAAGCTCGGACAAGGACTCCGAAATTGCCGTAGAAGTTCATCATGCGTCCAATGCTTTCCGGTTTGTCCATGCGCATGGTATAGCTGGCAGTGCCGTTGTTTTCCATTTTTTCTATCACCGGTACCGGCATGAACGGGACAAGTTTACCGCAAACGCCTACCGGTCCGCTTCCCGGTCCCCCTCCGCCGTGAGGAGCCGAAAATGTTTTATGCAGATTGTAATGAACGATGTCAAAGCCCATATCACCCGGCCTTGTGATGCCCATGAGTGCGTTCATGTTTGCGCCATCCATGTACAGAAGGCTGTCGTTTTCATGAACGAGCTTTTCAATGGTCAGGATTTCTTTTTCGAAAAGACCCAGTGTGTTCGGGTTGGTCAGCATCAGTGCCGCGACGTCGGGTGTGAGTTTCGTTTTAAGGTCTTCGATATCCGTGCGGCCTTCGGCGTTACTATTGACCGAGACGATTTCGTAATTGGCAATTGCTGCCGAAGCAGGGTTTGTCCCGTGGGCGGAGTCGACAACCAGAAGCTTGTTTCTTTTCGAACCACGTGATTCATGGTATTTTTTAATCAGAAGAATGCCGGTCAGTTCTCCGTGAGCGCCTGCTGCCGGTTGCAGGGTTACCGCGGCCATACCGGCAATTTCGCGCAACATCTCACCGAGTTCGTACATGAGTCTGAGTGAGCCCTGCGCAGTATGTTCCGGCTGTAAAGGGTGTTCGGACGTAAAGCCCGGAAGGTCGGATGTGTAATCGTTGACCTTGGGATTGTATTTCATCGTGCAACTGCCGAGGGGGTACATGTTCTTGTCGACATGGTAGTTGAAGTTCGACAGGCGTATAAAATGGCGCACCACTTCGCTTTCCGGCAGTTCGGGCAGATCAGCAGGTTCCTTTCGCAGATAACGTTCGGGAACAAGTTGTTCAACAGATCCGGACGGCAGATCAGGAGCGCCAAAACGAATGCCCCTGCGTCCCTTTCGGGAAAGGTCAAAAATGAGTGTCTCTTTCATTGCACTGGTACAAATTGTGGGGTATCTCTATTTATTTATCCCGCGATTCAATTGCGTCGTTGAGCGGCGCTCGAAATTCTCATGTACTCTGTGTACACTCCGGTTTCTGCGCTCCGTTCGCCTTGAACTCGAACCGCTCATGACAATACATAGAGGTGCCCTGTGAAAAGTGGTTACACGTTACCCGCATAGTGATGACATACAATATATGTTCAAACAATGCGGAAAAAAAGCCGGGAAGAAGTTATCGACAGCGGTTTTCAGTCGCTCACGTCACCGGTTTCCAGTATTGCGAGCGCTTTTTTGGCCGCAGACTGTTCTGCATCTTTTTTTCTTCCCGCGGTTCCTCTGCCCAGAGGTTTTCCGTCACAGGAAACCTCGATGGTAAACGTTTTTTCATGTTCGGCGCCTTCTTCCGAAACAACGGTATAGACAGGAGAGGCAATCTGTCGGGATTGTGTGTATTCGATCAGGCGGCTTTTATAGTTGTGTTCAACGGTATCGAGTTTCTGCAGGTCTACATGTCCTGTGACATGCCTTACAATGAAGCGCTTTGTTTCGATAAGCCCCATGTCCAGGTAAATTGCTCCGATGAGTGCTTCAAAAGCATCTGCCAAAGCTGATTCGCTGGTGCGTATTTTGTTTTCGTCAGCCGATTCACCGATAAGCAAATGTTCACTGAGAGAAATTTTTCCGGCAAAACCGGCAAGTGATTTTCTGTTGACGATTTTTGCGCGATTGCTCGAGAGTTTCCCTTCGTCGCTGCCGGGAAAAGAGAGGTAGAGGTGCTCGGAAATTATGAGGTCGAGGACCGCATCCCCGAGAAACTCGAGGCGTTGATTTGAGTCGGAGGGTTCAGGCTGATCATGAACTACCGACCGGTGGGTAAGCGCGGTAATAAAAATATCAGGATTGACGGGAGGAAAGCCTAAAAGATTCTTAAGCCAGATCTTCGTCGTATCCGATAGTGGTGCGGTCTCGTTGCAGGTATTTCCGTTGTGGTCAGACTGATCATCACCCTGGGAGCGATGAAAAGCAAATGAGCTGAGTTTTTGCCAGAGCTTCTCCATAAGCAGGAGAGGAATTTGCCGATGCCTAAATTTTTTTGAGAATCAGCGTTGCGTTATGACCTCCGAAACCAAAGCCATTGTTCAGTACGTACTCGATTTTTCGTTCTTTCGGTGTATTCGGGGTGATATCAAGATCAACCTCGGGGTCGAGATTGTCGATATTGATCGTTGGTGGCACGATCTGCTTCTCCATGGCCAGAAGACAGGTGATGGATTCAACAACACCCGCAGCTCCAAGGAGATGGCCCATCATTGATTTCGTTGAGCTGATACTGACCTTGCCGACGTGCTCGCCCATGAGTTTTTTGATGGCTTTGAGCTCGGCGATATCGCCCAGAGGTGTCGCTGTGCCGTGTGTGTTGATATAGTCGATTGCGTCGGGAGTGATCCCGGCTTTTTCAAGAGCGCCGTTCATCGAGTTCAGAGCCCCGGCGCCTTCAGGATGAGGGGCGGTAAGATGATGGGCATCGGCCGATGCGCCGACACCGGCAAGTTCGCCGTAGATTTTTGCCCCGCGAGCCTGGGCTGACTCAAGGGTTTCAAGGACCAGAGACCCGGCACCTTCTCCCATGACAAAGCCGTCGCGGTCCCTGTCGTATGGACGGGAGGCTTTTTCAGGAGCATCATTGTAGGTTGACAAAGCTTTGGCGGCGTTAAACCCGCCAACGCTCATTGGCGTAATGGCCGCTTCGGATCCGCCGCATACCATGTAGTCGGCCATGTCGAGCTGCAGAAGCATCCACGCATCGATGATGGCATGAAGCGATGTGGCGCATGCTGAAGCGGTTGCATAATTCGGCCCCATAAGCTTGTTTCTCATCGATATCTGTCCTGCAGCGATGTCGGGTATGAGCATCGGTATGAAAAACGGACTGATTCTGCGAGGACCCCTGTCGAGGAAGGCGCGCATCTGTTTGTCATGGATGGTCATGCCTCCGGTTCCTGAACCGTGAACCACTCCTATTCTTGCCAGATCGATAGCGGAAAGGTCAAGCCCTGAATCTTTCAGGGCCTGTTCCGCAGCTGCAACAGCATACTGACTGAACGGGTCCATTCGCGAAGCGGATTTGGAATCCATGTAATCCTCTGCGTTGAAACCTTTCAGTTCACAGGCGAAGCGGGTGGAAAAGCCTGTAGTGTCAAAATAGGTTATGGGAGCAGCGCCGCTTTTTCCCTGGTAAAGGGAATCCCATAGTTCTTCTTTTGATAAACCGATGGGGGATATCACTCCAATACCTGTGATGACGATGCGCTTGCGTTCCTGACCCATTTCACGTATTTAATGTTAAGCCTGTTATGCTGCAGGGAAATAACTTACTTGTTGACGATATAATCGACTGCCTGCTGAACAGTGCTGATTTTTTCTGCATCTTCGTCGGGAATCTGAATGTCAAATTCATTTTCCAGTTCCATGATCAGTTCAACAGTGTCAAGCGAGTCGGCACCCAGATCATCTGCAAATTTTGATTCGAGTTTGATCTGGTCTTTGTTGACGCCCATTTTGCTTACGATGATATCGTAAACCTTGTCTTTGATTTCATCCACGCTCATTGTATTCTCTCCAGATTAGGTTTTGAATGATGGTTGCTTTTAAAACTATTAAAAAAACGTTTGGCAATATACAAACCAGACTGACCTCCGCCAAATCACATAACCATGCCTCCGCTGATGTTCACGACTTCACCGGTAATATATTCGGCCTGATCGCCGGCAAGGAATGAAACAACGCCGGCAACGCTTTCGGGATTGCCGAAACGTTTCAGCGGAATTGCTTCGAGCATGGTGTCTCGTACCTCGTCAGAGAGTGCATCGGTCATCTTCGAGGTGATAAAACCCGGAGCGACAGCGTTAACCCTGATAGAGCGCGATGCCAGCTCCTTGGCAACCGATTTGGTGAATGCAATGACTCCGGCTTTCGACGCGCCGTAATTTGCCTGTCCGGCATTTCCCATGATTCCGATAATCGATGCGATGTTAACGATTGCGCCGGAACGCTGTTTCATCATGGTCCGGGTGACAGCTTTCGTGCAGTTGAAGGTGCCTTTGAGATTTACGGCAAGCACAGCATCCCAGTCAGCTTCGCTCATGCGCATAAGCAGACCGTCTCTGGTAATGCCGGCATTATTGACAAGTATGTCTATCGAGCCGCTTTCGGATGCGATTTCCTGAAACGCGGCTTGTGTTGCGTCATGGTTGGTGACATCGAGTTCCTTGCAGCTGATTTTTCTGCCGGTTTTTTTGACGATAGCGGTGGTCTCTTCAAGCCATTCTTCCTGAAGGTCGCAGATGACAATGTTTGCTCCTTTTGTTGCGAGGTCCAGGGCAATTGCCTGGCCGATACCTCGTGCTGCTCCCGTTACAATAGCGGTTTTTCCTTCAAACATGGTTTTATCCGGTTGTTTATGTCTTAGCATTATTCTTCTTCTTTCGTTGTGAGGTGCCGGGTAATCTGGTCTGCGTTATCAATGCCGTCAATGATGACCGACCGGTCAATTCTTTTCACCAGACCCTGGAGAACCTTTTGGGGACCGATTTCAATAAATGATATTACGCCTCCGGCAATCATCGCTTCAATCGACTGGGCCCATAGTACTGGGCTTGTCAGCTGCAATACGAGGTTTTTGCGGATCTCATCTGCGCTTGTGACCGGCTGAGCCACAACGTTCATGCATACGGGAATGCGGGAATCATGAATAACAATGCTGTCAAGGGAGGCTTTCAGTTCCTCTTCGGCGGGTTTCATGAGGGGTGAGTGGAAAGCTCCTGAAACAACAAGCTCTTTTGCCATTCTTGCACCCATGGAAGGAGCTAGTTCGACCGCTTTTCTTACGGCTTCGATGTCCCCGGAAATAACTGTCTGACCGGGAGAATTGAAATTTGCAGCCTGAACGATGCCGGAAGGTCTGGCCTGAACGAGAAGATCCTCAAGAGCCTCGTTGTTCATGCCGATTATTGCTGCCATGGTTCCCGGGTTGCGTGTGCCGGCATTCTGCATCAACTCACCCCTTTTTGAGACAATACGCAGAGCATCTTCAAAACGCATCGCTCCGGCATAGCACAGCGCAGTGTATTCTCCAAGACTGTGTCCCGCGGTTATATCTGCCTGCATGTCGCCGAGAAGGGTGGCGACGGAGATGCTGTGCAGAAATACGGCAGGCTGGGTATATTTTGTCTGACGAAGATCCTCTTCGCTCCCGTTAAACATGATATCGGTGATGGAATATCCGAGAATTTCATTTGCCCGGTCCATCAGGGTTCGGGCCTGGGGATACTGCTGGTAGATGTCTGAGGCCATGCTGCAATACTGTGAGCCCTGGCCCGGAAATACAAATGCTTTCATGAAGAGTTCCCTCGGTAACAGATAAAGTATTGATAAGGTATACCGGATTAAGCAAGCCGGAAAAGCCCGGTTCGGGTTATAACCATTTCAGGTAGATTCCGCCCCAGGTATATCCGGCACCGAAGCTGACAAGAATGAGGTTGCTGCCTGTCTGCAGTTTTCCCTCCTGATCGAGTTCAGCGATACAGATCGGTATGGTTGCAGCGGAAGTGTTGCCGTAACGGTCGATATTTACCGCAACCTGATCGAGGTCAATACCCATACGTTCTGCAGTTGCCTGGATAATTCTGTTGTTTGCCTGGTGCGGTATGAGGTAATCGATGTCTTCGGCGGTAAGGCTGTTGCGGTTCATGATTTCCGTGGCGACGTCAGCCATGGCGACAACTGCGGATTTGAACACCTGGCGTCCGTCCTGCTGCAGATAATGAAGCTTCCGGTCTACGGTTTCATGCGTTGTCGGGTGCAGGCTGCCTCCTCCGGGCATACGGAGGTTGTCGCCTCCCCTGCCGTCGGAATACAATCTTGCATCAAGAATACCGTGGTCCTCGTCCGTACCCGGTTCGATCAGAACTCCGGCAGCGCCGTCACCGAAAAGCACGCTGGTTGTTCTGTCGCTATAATCCATAACGGAAGACATTTTTTCTCCGCCGATAACCAGTACTTTTTTGTGCGTCCCTGCACTGATGAACTGTGCGCCGGTATTGAGCGCGTAAATAAAACCGGAGCATGCCCCCGAGAGGTCGAATGCCCAGGCGTTCGACGCACCGATGTTTTTCTGGACAAGGCAGGCCGTCGAGGGAAATATCATGTCGGGCGTCATGGTCGCTACAATGATGAGATCAATTTCATCAGCGGAAATTCCCCTTTTTTCAAGGATTTCCATGGCGGCCCGGCTGCACATATACGAGGTGGCTTTTTCAGGGTCTTTCAGTATTCGTCGCTCGCGTATTCCTGTCCGTGTACGAATCCATTCGTCGTTTGTGTCGAGTATTTTTTCCAGGTCGCGGTTGCTCAAAACTGTTTCAGGAAGATACTTCGCGGTAGAGGTGATTACTGCTTTCATATACAATTGGCGTTAAAGTCTAAAGGAAATCTTCCTGATTATGCTGATGTGAATACTTGATACGCAAGGGCGTTGAACTTTTCCCTGAAGGGCGATCACTCTTCTTCCATGGCTTCGGCAATATGCTGATTCACCTTGTTTTCAATCATGTGTTCAGCCATGAAGATCATGTTCATGATTGCTTCTGCCGATGATCGACCATGACCGACAATGGAAATACCGTCAACCCCGAGGAAGGGAACACCGCCGAATTTTTCGACATCAAACGGCAGGAACATAGCCTTGAAAGCATTTCCGGTGAGTTCGGCGGCTTTCGGATCGAGTTGTCCTGAAACAACCAGTTTTTCTATGGATGGTTTGAATATGGAACTTAAAAAATGAGGAATGCTTTCCCCAAACTTCAGCAGGGTGTTGCCGACAAGACCATCGCACACAATCACGGAAGCTTTGGACGAGAGGATGTCGTTTCCTTCGATATTACCGATAAAGTTGATTTTGTTTTTCCTGTCCGCTTCCTTGAGGAGGTTGTAGGTCTGTTTCAGATAATCGGGACCCTTGTTTTCCTCTTCACCGATATTCAGCAGCCCGGTAACGGGTTTTTCGATACCGGCAGCATCACGCTGGTAGATGGTCAGCATTTCGGCAAACTGAACGAGATGCTCAGGTTTGCAGTCAACATTGGCTCCCACATCCACAATGTTCGTAAGGCCGGGGGCAAGTCTGGGGAAGTATGCGGCAATTGTAGGCCGAAGGACTCCCGGAATACGCCCCAGCACAAACAGCGAAGCAGCCATAAGCGCACCGGTGTTTCCCGCACTGACAAATCCGTCCGCTTTTTTCTCCTTGCAGAGCATAAGACCCCTGACAAGAGATGAATTCTGCTTGGTTTTGACGGCAATAGCCGGAACGTCGTTCATGGTAATCGCTTCGGGGGCGTGCATGAATCGCAGGTTGAGATGCTCTGTGTCGTGCTGTTCGAGAAGGGGCGTTACCCTCTCCTCCTGACCGATCAACAAAACCTCCAGCCTGTTTCCCGCTTCCCGAAGAGTCTGGATTGTCCCTTCCACAACGCATTCCGGAGCATTATCTCCGCCCATTGCGTCAACGGCAATTGTCAGCATCTTGGAGTCCGGTTATGTTATGCTCAGCTGTTCGAGGATTTTTTTGTTACGGCTCTGCCGCGGTAATGGCCGCAATGACGGCAGGCACGGTGAGGAAGCGTCGGCTCGCCGCAATTGGGACAGGCTACCGTTGCTGCAGCTTTACTGCGGGCGGTAAACTGCGCACGCCTTTTATCCCGCCTTGACTTTGATACTTTCGATTTAGGTGTTGCCATAACAGTCTGTGTTTATTGCAAAATTCTTAATGATATTTTTTCTTCAGTTTTCCCAGCGATTCCTGCCACGGACTCTTTGCTTCACGCTCTTCTTTGGAATCTTCCGCACCGTCTTCATAATACACCGAACATTCGGGGTTGTCGTCGCAGACCACCTTCAACGGTTTCGAGAGAAGCAGGGTTTCACGCACATCCTCAGTAAGATCTATCACGGATGCATTTCTGTCAAGCACCCGGTAATTTTCATTCAGCTCTTCGGTATTGTTGCCGGGTTCACCGAAAACAAAGAAAACCCGGTAGAGCCCTGTCAGTTCTTTTTTTAACGGTGCAAGGCGGTGCAAGGCAGATATCACAGCTTAGCTCGGCAACGGTTTTCGTGTCAATGTCGACGGTAATTTCGTTGTCGGTCCTGTTCGCAACTATCGTTGTCCGGATGTCATTGCAGAACCCCGGTTCGGCAAGTTCAGGGCTTTTGAAGTCCGAAGCTTTGCAGGTGAAATCATACTCGTACACACCCTCGCTTAACCCGGCGACCCGTATCTCGATCACCCCCTTTTCCTTGCTCATCGTGCCTTGGCCGTTGTAATAAAAGAGCTCCAATTTACAAAATCTTACCTGTAAAAAGAAAAAAACGAAGGTATTCTTCGGTTTTTTTGAGTTTTCATGCAAAAATGGTTTGAAATCAGTTTGTGGATAGTGAAAAGAGGTGTATATTATTCACCCTCGAAAGAGGCACCTGAAAAATACAGTCATTCCGCGATAGCTCAATGGTAGAGCATCTGGCTGTTAACCAGAGGGTTGTAGGTTCGAGTCCTACTCGCGGAGCTGAAAAAAGCAGAAGTACTGAAAAGCGCTTCTGCTTTTTGTTTTTGTGGTGGGGTATGTGGTTCTGAATAGAAAAGTTTGTCAGGGAACCACCCGTTTTTCAACATATGGGCACTACCATTTATTTATTCCGCGATGCAATTGCGTCGTTGAGCGGTGCTCAAAATCCTCATGTATCTCTCTGTACACTCTGGTCTCTGCGCTCCGTTCGCCTTGCACTTGGGCAGCTCATGATAATACATAGAGGTGTTCTTATTATCTATGTGAGGCAGATATATTTTACAGGGCAACAAAGCTGATTATGCCAAAACTTATAATTCCGGCAATTACGCTTGCCCCTGGATTTTTCCACAACAAGCATGTGCCAATAACAATCAAAGATGATATGAATACATTTATACCATATAATGGATGCTCACCATTTTGTTGAGAGGAGAGAGAGAGTATCAAAAGTGAAGCAATTATTGAGATACCTGAAACTTCAAATATTTGAGACCAAAGATCTTTCGCATGATTTTTTTTATCGGTTCTGAGGATACTTGTTTTTAATGGTAGATATCTTGAAAGAAAGGTGCCGATTGCAATAAAGAAAATCCAAATAAATGTATTGAAATTCATCCTATTCTCCTTAGTGATAGCCAAATAACAGGTCCGATAACTGCTCCAGCCAAAATGGTGTAACTGGAAAGGTTGTACTTTATAAAGCCCACAGAAACTACTGTCACAACTAAAGCCGGAATGACTGTTTTTTTATCTATCATTAATACGAGAAGCGTTAAAAAAAGAGCGGATAATGAAAAAGATAGGGCCGTTTCAAGAGCAGGTAAATAGCCGATCACTATGTCTCCGGAAAAGGCTCCTAACCATGTTGCAAAAACCCAGGTAAAATATGCTCCGGTTTCAAGTCCTAAAAGCCATGCAATCTGTGCTTTTCCTTCAATTCTGTGCAATCTGGAAAGAGCTGTACTAAACACTTCGTCCGTAAGGCCAAATGATGCCAGAGATAACCATTTATTATCAGGCGTCTTAAATTTTGTGGAAAGACTCGGTCCATACACCAAATGCCTCGCATTTAATGCAAAACAGACCATGGATGCAACGATGATGGAGCTCCCTCCTGCAATCATTCCTACAAGAGCAAACTGGCTTGCGCCTGCAAAAATCAATAGGGAAATCAATGCTGCGCCAGCTGGTGAGAAGCCTGCATCCTTGGCTGCAAGCCCAAAAGCCACTGCAACCGGAAAATACCCCATTACTATTGGTAAAGAAGCGCCGACTCCTTGAAAGTAGGTTTTTATATTTTGATTAGTGTCGTTTTGAGAAAGCAAAGACATGTGTTCCTCCATCCATTGAGTTATGGCCTATTGTGGGGTAAACCCGATTGTGTTCCTGAAGCGTAAGGCCTGCAAAATCTGCAAGAAAAACAACATTTTCCGGATAGGTTTTCTGCTCAACCTCATAATCAATTCCTGCAACAAGGGCTTCGAGCTCCAAGACCATAAAGTGGTAAAATTTAACATACTGATGTCCTGGCTGTTTAGGTAGATGGAGGTTATGTATTAACTGCAACAAACGTCTTGCTCGTCTTACTGCAGACTCGTGCATGCCTGTTGTTGCTTCAAAAATCATAACGGGAAGCTCTTTTTCCATTGACGTTATCAAATTAGTTTCATCACTGGATATTCCGGTTATTTCCTTGGATGATACGTGTGTCATAACATCAAGCATGTACATCACATGATGTCTGATCAAGCCAAGGTTTCTTTCTTCCTGGCATGAAAAGCGAGGGATAAATTCATCGGCAACAATGAGGAGTCCGTCGTCCTGCAAAAGACTCTTTGCTTTCTGAAAAAAGAACGCTGTGTTGAAATGATGTGAAGCGCCTACTGACGTAATAACTGGTGAGATATTTTCATCATTTAGGCGGAGAAAATCTTTTCTTATCAAGCTGATTTTTTTCTCCTTGATATTCTGCTTGAGGCATTCGCATGATGCTGGGCTTGGATCTACGGCAATTGCTTTAGAGTCAGGAAAAAATTCCAGAAGCATAAAAAGTGGATAGCCAGGGCCTGTGCCAATATCAAGAATTTGCTCCGGTTTTTTTTTATAATGGGAGTTAATCATTTGTGCCATTGCAGGTGCCTGGCGTGCGTAGCCCGGATGCAGTAGCTCATAATTATCATAATTCGCAACATTTATCCGATCCTCGAAACTTCTTTCATCTGTTGCATTATCAAAGTCAGCCCGGGACACATTACTGTCTCTCATTGCAATTGGTATTGATGGAACATCTCTAAAGGTAAGGGCCTCAGCTGCAAGTGTGGAAATTGTCATTGAGTCATTTTCCGCCCACTCATAAAGTATTTCTTCATATGTTTTCTTTTTGTTTTTTACGTTTTGTGATTGGTCTGAGTTATTTGTCTCTTCACGATATAGATCATGAAGAAAGCATGATTCCATTAACTGGCCTGAATTGAACCTTGGTAACAAAAAAACTTCTGTTTCTCTGCTTCTTTCACGTAAAAAAACATGAAGTGGAAGTGAAAATTCATGATTCTTAATTTCAAGCAGACCTTTTTTAATATAGGGGGATACATCGTTCTCTTTTGGGTTAGAGTTAAAAATCAGCCGGTATGCTTTTACGCCATTGATTGCTTCGATTATATGTCTGTTGATAAACTCGATAAGTCCATCTTTATCATGCTCCTCTACAATATTTCTATACTTTGTAAAAGAATCAACCTCATGTTTTTCGTCTGGATACTTGACGGAAATTATTACGGTAACCGGTTCTTCAAGTGATTTGTACAGATGAACACGGTCGCCAGTAAATTCATAACTTTCGCCCGAAAAAATTTTTTTTGGCTTATCATAATTGCCTGTTAACAAGCCGCCTTTAAGAACCATGACTTTTTCTATAACCCCTGGTGAATGAGGTTCAGCCTCCCTTGTGCAATGAGGCGCAAGCTTCATCAAATAAGTTTCAACTAATGGCTTATTGCTGGATTGTTCGATCAGTTGAACAGAAATGCCTTGATCTTCAAGTTGTAGTGAGTTTTTGTTGTCGTCTAATGTTGCAAGTTCGCCAAAAGGTATTTCAAGGGCATCCGCGAGTCGCCACATGGTTGAAATGGTTGGGTTTCCCCGGCCATCTTCAAGCACGGAAAGAGCTCCCTTTGATATTCCAGATTTTTCAGCTAACCCCGTAAGGGTAAGTTTTCTCTGGGTTCTCAGTATCCCAAGTCTTTTGCCTAAAATCGAATGGACATCTTTATTTTTCTTTGACATTTATTTATCTCTCTTGTTTTTTTTGTTGAACATTATTTGTTTAGTGTTCAATATATAGAATGACCTGTTCTTGTCAAAATTACAGGGCAATATTTGAGCTGTAAGTATGTCATCCAATCCTTTTCGCGGTTTCAAGTTTCACGACACCAGAGAGAAAAGTTTTATCGTCTGCTAGAGACTTTGGCGGATCGTGCTTACGAGATGCCATCCAACAAGGGATAAAGCTCGAAAGGCAGAGTGGAAGATAAAAAGCGATGGAAAATCAGGGTGATGATCGCCAAGGTTGTCAAAAAAGAGATTGAGATATAGCGGTGTCCGGTGTCCTGAAAATCGGGATGCAGGTTCGAGTCCTGCTCGCGGAGCTGAGAAAAAGCAGAGGCGCTTTTCAGCGCTTCTGCTTTTTGTTTCTTCCTTTAAAACGTCCCATGCTGGCAAGCTGGAGACTGAATACTCTCACAGCCGCTGTCAAGAAAAAGGCTGGCATTCTTGAAAGATGAAAGAACATTCCCTTCAAGTATTCGAACGGTGCAAATCAGAACATTATCCCTGAGGTCAATATTTCTGATTTCAACTACAATATTATCATTCCCCTCTGGGGTATATATCGATAATATTCCATTTGGAGGATCAGCTTTGAAGCTGTCAGATCCCTTGTTGTAACCCTGAAGAAAATCCTTGAGACTCATATGTCCAGCTATTCTGGCTGGCCGATCAGAGAAATAAACAACCATGGGAATATCTGTCAACCTCAATGCCTCACCTTCGAGCGATCCTGAGCTAGCGCTCAGAACATAAAGGAGCTCCGGATTTTTTTTGCTCGATATCACATGTTCCGCCATAACAACTGTTGAGGTCAGGATCAGCATCAGATAAACAAAAAACATTTTTTTCATGAGTTCCTCCTGTTTTCATATGGCTTTTCGAGCGGCTTTTCTTTAAAGTACTGCAAATCTCCGTTGAATCAATCAGGCCTGGCTACTGTTCTGCTTCTGCTTGAAATCGTTGGCGTTTTTTGCGATTGTGTTGGCGCGATTGGATTGTCTTAAAGGCGCTTGTCTGTTCTATACTTAGCATAAAAGGAGTGGCTATGTTTGTGTAGCCTGCACATCATGCAAACAATAATAGAATGAACAACATGGCAAACACCGTCTTGATCACCGGGGCGAGCAGTGGCATCGGAAAAGCAACTGCACTTTATTTTCAGGAAAAAGGGTGGAACGTTATTGCCACCATGCGCACTCCCGAGAAGGAAAAGGAATTGACAATACTCGATCGTGTTTTGGTTGAAAAGCTCGATGTCACGGATGTTGATTCCATCAATAACGCCATCAAAGCGGGTATAAAGGCGTTCGGCAGGATCGATGTGCTGGTCAACAACGCGGGCTATGGTGCTTACGGGCCTCTGGAGGCTTTTCCAAGGGAGAATATCGTTCGTCAGTTCAATACCAATGCCATTGGATTGCTGGATGTGACAAGGGCAGTTCTGCCCCATTTCAGGAAACAGAAGAACGGGACAGTTGTCAACATTTCATCGATCGGGGGGAAGATGACATTTCCTCTGGGAGCGCTGTATCATGGAACCAAGTTCGCTGTCGAAGGAATATCCGAAGCGCTGAGTTACGAACTGGAGCGAATCGGTTGCAAAGTAAAAATTGTGGAGCCGGGTGCGATTGCAACTGATTTTGGCGGGCGGTCGTTTGATTTTCAGAATGATGAAACTATAGCTGAATACCAGGAAATCATCGGTAAACTCATGAAAAGCTTTGAAACTGTTTTCAACAGGCATTCCGAGCCGATAGTTGTGGCCCGGGTGATTTATGAAGCGGTAACCGATGGCTCGAACAGGTTGCGTTATGCTGCCGGAGAGGATGCTGTTGAACTGCTTGACAGCAGGAAAAAGCTCGACGATGAGAGTTTTATTGGCGGGATAAAAGCACAATTCGGACTATGAGGTATTGAAATGAAAGCTAAAGAAGCAATCGATAGATTGGCGCTTGAAAAAGGGGCAAAAACAGTTGTAATCAAAGGGGGGGCAAAGGGACAATTCAGGGAAAGGGTTGTTAACGATTTAGAGTGGAGTTAAACCATGAAAGATTTTAAAGGCAAGGTGGTTGTCATCACGGGCGGGTCAACCGGTATCGGGTTTTCGTTCGCCAAACAGTTCGGTCATGAAGGTGCTAAAATCATCATATGCGGGTTGCGCGAGAACAGGATCGACGAAGCGTTGAGTGCGTTGAAAGCATCGGGTATCGAGACCAGAGGGGCTGTTTGCGATGTTTCGAAAAGGGAGGATGTCGAGACATTTGCCGATTTTGCCTGGGATGCATTCGGTTCTGTCGATGTCGTTATGAGCAACGCAGGTGTGATGGCAGTAGGGCGAACGGTGATCGGTTCGACGAAAGAAGATTTTATGAAAATCTTTGACGTCAATGTGTTTGGTGTGCTCAATGTTGTCTCGGTGTTTGGCAAACGGCTCATTGAGCAGGGAACGCCTGCCGCGCTCTACAATGTTGGGTCCGAAAACTCCCTTTTTAACGGAGTTCCATTCGCGGCGCCCTATGTTGCAAGCAAACATGCTGTTCTTGCCCTGACCGAATCCCTCAAAGAAGAGGTGCCCGATTATATCGAGGTCGGATTGATTTGCCCCGGTTTCGTGCAGTCGGAATTAGGAGGAGATGAGGCACGGGAGACCATGAGTCATGCTATGGATACAGACCGTTTTACCTCCATTGCCATGAAGCAGATCAAGCAGGGTGAATTCTATATCGTGTCCCATGCATACAACATGGTCAGGGTCGATGAACGGTATAGAGCGGTGAAAAAGACCTATGAATACTATGCGCCCAGATATGATGGTGATGACGAATTTGACGTAAGGACGCTGTTCGACAGAATGGCAGAGGGGGGAAACAGCAAGTAAAAAATCCGGAGGATATCAATGACAGACACCATGAACAAAAAAGTTGTCCTGATTACCGGAGCGTCGTCCGGTATCGGCAAGGTTACGGTAGAGGAACTGCTTGCAGAAGGGCACATTGTCTACAGTGCAGCCCGCCGTGTCGAGCAGATGGAGGACTTGAAAGAGAGAGGCGCTCATGTTCTGAAAATGGATATTACGAACGAAAATGACCTCAAGGAGGGCGTAGAGCAAGTTCTTCAGGAGCAAGGGAGGATCGACGTTCTGTTCAACAATGCTGGATATGGTTTGTATGGCGCTGTTGAAGATATACCGCTGCAGGATGTGCAACGGCAATTCGAGGTGAATCTTTTCGGATTGGCCAGGCTGACGCAGCTTGTCCTGCCATCTATGCGAGAGCGGAAAAAAGGAACGATTATCAATACCTCATCCATGGGAGGCATAATCTATACGCCGCTCGGGGCATGGTACCATGCCACCAAACACGCCCTGGAAGGGTGGTCGGATTGTCTTCGCCTCGAGCTTTCGGCATTCAACATCAATGTCGTGGTTATCCAGCCGGGCATTATAGAAACTGCTTTTGCAGACGTTTTATCCGGCCCGATGTTGAAATACTCGGCAGACGGCCCTTATGGCCAACTTGCCAAAAGAGTGGCTGAAGCGTCACGCAAATCCTATGAGGCAGGCGGCGGTTCTCCGGCATCGGTTATTGCGGATGTTGTTTCGAAAGTTGTCAGAGCACAGAAACCGAAAACACGGTATGCTGCAGGTAAGTTCGCAAAGCTGATGATCTTTATCCGAAAGTATTTCGGTGACCGGGTTTTTGATAAGGTTGTCATGAGCCAGGTGAAGTGAGTAAAGGGCGCTCACGGCAAGTAATGCAGATGGTGGAAACAGAGGGGTATATTGAGAAAAAGCGACAACAGTTATAAAAAAAGTTATGTCGGGAAGTAATGTGTATACGGTAAGCCCTGGATGGAAAGTGCTTTTGCGCGATCTCGGGATTCAGCCTATAGGGGTTCTGCGCCGAGCAGGGCTGCCGGAAGATCTCTTTGCGCGGAAAAATGCCGTTTTGGATACAGCGGAGTATTTCAGGTTCTGGTATGCATTGGAGGAGTCTGCTGATGATCCTTTGCTTCCCCTCAGAATAGGATCGGCAATCTCCGTAGAGACGTTCGACCCGCCGATTTTTGCCGCTTTATGCAGTCCGGATCTCACTACCGCTCTTCAGCGGCTAGCCCGCCATAAAAAACTGCTTTGTCCTATGGCACTCCATGTCAGTGTCACTGATCGGTCAACCATGCTGGAGATCGAGTGGCTCGATGTCACCGCTGAGCCGCCTGGATCGCTGATAGCCGTCGAACTGGTTTTTTTCGTACAGTTGGCTCGAATAGCGACGAGGCAAAGAATTTCTCCTCTTGAGGTTTTGGCGCCGTTGCAACTGAAACCGGAAAATGACTATACCGAGTATTTCGGTGTTCCGGTTCGACAGACAAGGCTTCCAACGATTGTTTTCAGCGGTGCGGATGCACAGCAGCCGTTCCTTACGGCAAACGAAAAAATGTGGGAGTTTTTCGAACCGGGATTGAAGAAACGTCTTTCGGAGCTGGAGGACTCGGCAACAATTGCCGAACGGGTGCATGCGGTGCTTCTGGAACTTCTTCCGGGAGGCACGCCTTCGATAGATGCGGTGTCGAGCAAGCTTTTTGTCAGTCCGAGAACCCTGCAGCGAAGGCTTAAACAGGAGGGTAAAAGCTTCCAGTACCTCCTGCACAAAACCAGGGAAGCCCTTGCGAAACACTACCTGAAGACGTCAAGCCTTTCGGCTTCGGAAATTTCCTTCCTCCTTGGGTTCGAAGAACCGAATTCGTTTTTCAGGGCTTGTCATGTCTGGACAGGAAAGACGCCTGAACAGTTGCGCAGAGCGATGCAGAAAGGTTATTGATTTTATAGCCTGTAGATAGTTTATTGTGTGTATGGGAAGTGTCATTATGTCGTGCTTATTTTGATAAAATGGAGATTGTTTTATGCGTCATGCCGCTGTTTTTTTGTCTTTTCTGATACTGTTTTTCATCTCAGGATGTGGGGTAAGGATTACCGAACCTGATGTTAAGCCATCCGTCGGCAATGTTACCTATTCCGGAACCATACCCTGTGCCGACTGCAGATCAAGGAATCTTACCGTTACCCTGTTTGATAATAAAACCTTTCGTTTGAAACGTGTTTCTATTGGCGTCCAGGGCGGGGGGAACAAAGTCGAATATGATCTGGGCAAATGGTCCAGGAAAGGCAGCCGACTTGTTCTGAATAACGGTGAAAGGTGGCCGATGCAGTTTCGTTATGTGACGGAAAATCAGATCAGGATGCTTGATCAAAGGGGCAACGAAATTGTTTCAAAGCTGGATTACAGCCTGAGAAAGACTCCTTTTGTCGATATACTGTCAGGCCCCATGAAGCTTAACGGTATGTTTCTGTATATGGCTGATGCATTTACGTTCAAGGAGTGCAAGACAGGAAAAACTTACCCGCTTGTTTTCCAGTCGCCGGATGCGTCTGTTGAGAGACAATATCTGGCCTTGCGGCCGGGAGCGGGTAAACCGTTACTGGCAACCCTCAAAGGAAGGTTTGTCATGAGAAAACCGGAAGCCAGTGCGGCTCCCCGTGAACATATTATCGTTCAGAGGTTCAAACGTTTCTGGCCGGGAGGAACCTGCAAGAATCCCGGAAGCCCTGCTGTGGCGCTGACAGGTACCTACTGGCGCTTGATAGCTATTACCGGCAGTCCGGATCTTTTGAAGGGAAACAGAAAGGCACCGAATTTCGTGATGTCGCAATATGGTAACAGTGTTAAAGGGTTTACCGGATGCAACAGTCTTTTGGGAGCATATGCGAAAGGCGCTACGACGCTGTCGTTTTCCAGGCTGGGGACGACTCGAATGGCTTGTCCCGGCAAATCGGGAGACGTTGAGCAGGCATTTCTCGCGGCATTGAAAAAGGTTTCGGGATGGAAAGTCACCGGGAAAACGCTTGAACTTTTTGACAGCAGGAACCGCTTGTTGATGCGCCTGAAAGCGGGATAGGAAGACAGGAATCATAGTGGCGGGAACGATAATGTTCCGCCTGCGGTTTTATGTTCAAATCGATTTTGTATATTACGCATTATGCATGGAACTACTCTACATATCCCTTTGCTAAGCGGTCTGCTACTACTAACGGAAGACTGTTGTGGGAAAGGTGCGTTGTAAGAGAATTCTTGAAAAGAGATATCGGCAATTATAGCCACCTGCCCACAAGGGTAGGTGGCTTTTTTTGTTTTATGACAATAAAGAGGAGAAAAAAATGGCAACTATGAACTGCGGGAAGTATGATGCATATCCGGCGGTGGATATATCGGGCAGAACATGGCCTGATACAAGAATTACACAAGCGCCTTTCTGGTGCAGCATCGACTTGAGGGATGGAAACCAGGCGCTTCCCGTTCCGATGAGTGTCGATGAGAAAGTCGAGATGTTCAGGCTGCTTGTCGATATAGGGTTTAAAGAAATAGAGGTCGGGTTTCCGTCAGCCGCAGCGGTAGAGTTCCTGTTTGTCAGAAGGTTGATCGAAGAGAATATCATCCCCGATGATGTGACGATACAGGTGCTGACACAGGCAAGAGAGCATCTTATACGCAAAACATTCGATGCTCTCAACGGGGTGAAAAAGGCGATAGTTCATCTCTATAATTCAACCTCCACCGTTCAGCGGGACGTTGTCTTCAGGATGAATCGTGAGGAGATAAAGAACATTGCCGTCGAGGGAACAAGACTTGTCCGGGAACTGAAAGAGGCTCCCGGCAATGAAGGTATACGGTTTCAGTACAGCCCGGAAAGTTTTACGGGAACCGAACTCGATTACGCGCTCGATGTGTCCCATGCGGTAATGGAGGCATGGGGGGCATCGGCGGATGAACCCATCATTATCAATCTGCCTTCGACCGTCGAGATGTCGACACCCAATATTTTTGCGGACAGGATCGAATGGTTCTGCCAAAACATCAGGGACCGCAACGCGGTGGTTATAAGCGTGCATACGCACAATGATCGCGGTACGGCAGTGGCTTCTGCTGAACTGGCTGTCATGGCCGGTGCCGATCGTGTGGAAGGTGCACTTTTCGGTAACGGCGAGCGGTGCGGAAACCTCGATATTGTCACCATGGCGCTGAATCTCTGTACGCAGGGAGTGGACCCCGAACTGGACTTTTCGGATCTTTCCCATATCCGCGAGGTATACTGCAAAAGCACGAGGATGGACGTTCATCCCCGGCAACCCTATTCCGGAGAACTGGTCTACACTGCATTTTCAGGTTCTCACCAGGACGCCATCAACAAGGGAATGAAGGCCATGAAAGCATCGGGCAACAGGTGTTGGAATGTTCCTTACCTTCCTATTGATCCGCGGGATGTGGGGTGTTCCTATAAAGCTATTGTCAGGATCAACAGCCAGTCCGGCAAGGGTGGTGTGGCATATATCATGGAAAACGATTTCGGCTATGAAATACCCAAATGGATGCAGCCCTCTTTCGGAGCTGTTGTACAGTCACAGGTTGATCAAAACGGCTGCGAGCTTCTTCCGAAGCAGATTCACGATCTTTTTCATGACGAGTATATCCGTTTGCACGAGCCCTTTTCCATGAAAAAGTGCACGATCAAGTGGGAGGATCAGGAGCCGGAACGGGATGACGAGGTCTCCACGGTCATTCATTGCGTCCTTGACAAGAGCGGTCACGAGATCTCTTTTTCAGCCAGAGGCAATGGCCCGGTCGATGCTTTTGTGCGGGGAGTCAGGGAACAGACCGGTTTTGATTTCAGTGTTGATAAATACACGGAACACGCGATAGGCAATAGTGCCGATGCCAGGGCAATCGCCTACATTCAGATCAAGGGTGCCGAAGGGCGTGTATCGATAGGCGTGGGAATTGATTCAAACATCAGTCTGGCCTCGATCAAGGCTGTACTGAGCGCGGTGAACAGGATTGAAAATCAAGTCAAAAGGTAAAAGTCAAAATTCAAAAATTTTCACCCTCGGTGCATGAATGCATGTTCAAGCGGCTGTTTCATGGTGGAATGAGGCAGCCGCTTTTTCTTTTCATGCATTGAAATAATTCTTTATTTTCTATAAATAGAAATAATTTCTGTTTAGGGTATGGATAAATTACTTGAAAAACTCAGGGCGGCCGGATACAAGGTTACCCCGCGCCGTAAAGCCATTATTGAGCTGTTTTCAGGAAAAGGCGGAACCTTTTCGCCACAGGATGTTCAGGAAGTCCTGATAGAAAGAATCGGACAGTGCGGGTTGCCGGGAATATACCGGAATCTTGAAACCATGGCGGCATGCGGAATTCTTTTCAGAATTGCTGACTTTGGCGGCGAGCGCCGTTATGCATTATGCAGGGCGGATAAAACGGAAGGACACCACCACCATATTGTATGCGTTTCATGCGGTAAGGTTGGCAACATAACAAACTGTCAGTATCGGGAGGGGATGAACATTGACGGATTCAGGATCGTCAGCCATCTCGTTCAATTGAATGGGTTATGTGAGTCATGTGTAACGAAAAAAAAGAAGAAAAAAGGAAATGAACAGTAAACAGGTTTTTTTGAAAACGATGATCCTGCTCTTTGCCGTGATCGTTCCTCAGCTCTCTGGTGAAGCTATGGGGAAGGATGTGAATGACCGCGATAGTGCCATAGTTCGTGTTGTAACGTCAATAGAGCCACTTTCTTTTTTTGTCAAGCGTGTTGGTGGTGAGTATGTTGATGTCACAGTCATGGTCCCACCAGGAGCAAATCCTCATACCTACGAGCCTACTCCCGGCCAGATGGTTGCTTTGGGGGATGCCGAGTTATTTGTCAAGGCAGGATCAGGCATTGAATTCGAACTGGACTGGATGAAGAAGTTCAGTGCACTCAATCCAGATATGGTGATCTGCAACGCTTCTCTGGGTTACAAGGCAATCGAAATACAGGAGCACGATCACGGGCACGAACACAAGCATGGTAAAATCGATCCGCATTTCTGGTTGTCACCGCAGAACGGGATTCTTGCAGCGAAGAACATAGAGCGATCACTGGCGGAGATCGACCCGTTACATGCGGATGAGTATGCCGCAAACCGCAAAAATCTCGAAGCTGAACTCGGAACGCTTTCCGAAGAGATTTCGCGGAAACTGGCAGGTGTGAAAAACAGGACTTTCATGGTGTTTCATCCTGCATGGGGGTATTTTGCCGACGAGTTTAACCTCAAACAGATTGCGGCTGAACAGGAAGGAAAAGAACTGACACCGAAAACAATGCTGCAGGTGATCCGGCAGGCGAAAAAGCAAGATATCAGGGTTGTTTTCGTATCACCCACGTTCAGCAGGCTTCAGGCGGAAACCATCGCCCGCGAGATCGGGGGTGTCACTCGGCCTGTCGACCCGCTATCCGGGGACTATATCGCTAATCTGAGGCGTGTTGCGGATGCCTTTGCGGCAAGTATGCAATGAATCGTGAAATTATAACGCTGAACGACCTTTCAGTGGCCATAGGCGGGACGAGGATTCTGGACGGACTTTCCATGACCGTCAAGGAAGGCGAGTTTCTCGGGGTCATCGGACCGAACGGAGGAGGGAAAACAACGCTGCTCAGGGTTATCCTCGGCCTGCAGAAGCCGACTTCCGGAAGTGTCGCGGTTTTTGGAAAAGAGCCGGTGGTATCGAGAAGACGCATCGGTTATGTTCCCCAGCACCTTTTTTTTGACAGGAATTTCCCTGTCACCGTCGGTGAGATCGCTTTGATGGGCCGTCTCTCCGCAAAGGGCTTGTTTATGAGATACGGCAGCGAAGACAGAAGAATGGCGGAACAGGCGCTGGAAACAGTCGGGATGGCAGGTTTGAAAAAACGTCAGGTCGGTGAGCTGTCCGGCGGTGAGCTGCAGCGACTGCTTATCGCAAGGGCTCTTGCCGGCCGGCCGGAACTGCTTCTTCTCGATGAGCCTACGGCAAGTATTGACCCCGAAATGAAAACAACTGTTTACGATCTGCTGGACAGTCTGATACAATCCATGACAATT
>RRYU01018294.1_pt1 | contig 30614 bp, 33 predicted proteins | sample 2162651 | NCBI WGS metagenome assembly RRYU01 (sample SAMN10267283, study PRJNA491782) | microbial mat metagenome | isolation source: biomat in the production well | place: Japan: Minami-Kanto gas field, natural gas well KTG3 | collected 2017-06 | reverse complement strand
CCCCCCGATGCATGGTGCCGATCGCGCCGCGAACGAACGCATGCCCGATCTCGGATAATTCCCTGCCTTCGATGAAGCCTGGCAGATCCAACCTGGTCTCGGCCACCACCGCCGGTGGTGCGAGAACCTGCAAGAAGCAGCTCCGGAGTATCGGAAGCAACCCAATCTTCGCGAGAAAGATCAGAGGACTGGGATTGGTGACGAGTCTCGCGAGCGCCGGTCCACGAGCCCTTCGACGAGCCGCAAATCGTCCTCCACGGTTTCGTCGGCGATGACAAAGCCGTGACCGAAGTGCTCCTTAAGCCGGTAGTGGAACTCCTCGTAGCCAAGGCCGGCGAGGGCCGCGGCGGCGCCGAAGCTGATCTTGTGCGCTTGGTACAGACCGGCGGCGAGGAAGAAATCGCCGGCACCGTTCACGAGGGGCTCCAGCACCGGGGCGAAGTCCGGATTGATGGTTGGTGTCGGCATGGTCGGGCTCCCGACCTGGTTAGCTGGATCGGGTGGTTGGTCTTCTTGAGTTTAACCTGAAGTACGCCGGGACCTCAGACCAAGCCGGCAGCCGCACCATGGTCTTTCATCCTCGTGGGTACCTCAGGATCCGAGAGGCATGGCAGTTAGGAACGGTTCAGAAACAACCGACGCATCTTCGGACTGTCGACCGGGTGATTCTGGCGCAAATGTCGCCGAGCCTGAACCATTTGGTTCCGAATCGTCACTGAGTCAACTGTCCGCGGTAATGAGGCGTCACCGGTCGGCGCGACCGGTGAATGCTACCCGTACGGGCGCTCGATGCCGCGCGCGCAACCGATGCGTTACTCCATCGACTGGTCTGGGACAAGGGGGATGCATCCGTGGTCCGCTCGGTCAAGCTATACAGAGAGGAACACCGACACCCAACCCCGGAATTGCTCTTCGCGGCTCCGAGTGAGCGGGCAAGGGAGGCAATCGACGTCAATCGACAGGGAGGGGCCTGTAGAACAGTCACCCGTTGACTGATCAGTCAACACTCCTTACCCTGTCGCCATGGCCATCCACGACGTCATCAAGACCCGCCGCGAACAACTCGGCCTATCACTGCGCGCGGCCGCGGCTCGCTGCCGGATCGACCCTGCCCATCTTTCCCGCGTTGAATCCGGGGCAGCGCCGCCTTCGGAAATCTTGCTTGCCCGCCTCGCCGAGGTGCTTGAAATTCCGCTCGACGAACTGCTCCTGATCGCGGGGCGACTCCCGCCTTCCTTGCGTCAGCTCGTCGAGAAAGCCCCTCATCAGGTCGCTGCCGCCCTGACCGATCTTGCCGGAATGATGGTTGCGGAGTCCGGTGAGTCCTACGGTGAGCCAGTGCTCGGCGACCCGAGCATGCGATCCATCGAGGACGGCTTTCCCTTCGAGCATCTGAGCGACATCGCGGAGGTGGAGAGCTGGCGCAAAGAGGTCTGGCGTCCGATCTACCATACCCATAAGTGGTGGGCCCAGCGCCTCGGCAGCGTGTTCCGGGCGGCGATCCTGGGCTGCGCAACGCCCAAGGGAACGGCGGTCATGGATCTCTATGCAAGCGCCGTCAAACTCCCGGGGCCGGTGATCTACGACCCTTTCATGGGCAGCGGAACCACAATCGGGGAGGCCCATAAGCTGGGTTGTACCGTGATCGGGCGGGACATCAATCCGGTCGCTTGGCGCGTTGTTCGAACAGCCTTGGCACCGATCGACCGAACCCGCCTGCTGAATCTGTTTGCTGAACTTGAAGCGACTGCGGCCCCACGGATTCGGGCGCTTCACGCCAGCCGCGACGGCAACGGCGAGCCCTGCGATGTCCTCTACTGGTTTTGGGTGAAGCAGCTCGACTGTCCGGATTGCAGTACGCCGGTGGATCTGTTTTCGAGCCGAATCTTCGCGAAACACGCCTATGTGAAGAAGCATCCCGGCGTTCAGGTGGTCTGCGCCCACTGCGGCGAGGTGTTCCGCGCGAAGTTCACCGACCAGCTGGTCCGCTGTCCCGCCTGCCAACAGACTTTCGATCCTCACGCAGGACCTGCAGTCGGCGCGAACGCCCACTGCGGGCATTGCGGCAGCCGGTTTCCGATTGCGAAGACCGCACGTGCCCAAGGCGAGCCGCCTCGACACAGGCTCTACGCGAAGCTGGTTCTGCGTGCAGACGGCACCAAGGAGTATATGCGGGCAACGCCCGAGGACGAAGCGGCCTACCAAGACGCCTGTCACGCATTTGAGGTCTTAGCGCCGCCGATCCCGCAGGTCGAGATTCAATCGGGATACAACACCCGCCAGGTCCTGAACTACGGCTATCGCCGTTGGGACCAGTTTTTCAACAGCCGCCAACTGCTGGCCATCGGTCTGCTGGCCGGTGCGATCGGCGATTTGCCGACGTGTGCGGAGCGGGACGCACTCTTCATGTTGCTGTCCGGGGTGCTGGAGTTCAACAATCTGTTCGCGAGCTACAAGGGCGAGGGCACCGGGGCAGTCCGACACATGTTCTCGCACCATGTCCTCAAGCCCGAGCGCACCCCCATCGAAGCTAACCTCTGGGGCACGAGCAAAAGCTCCGGCTCCTTCCTGAACCTGTTTCAATCGCGGCTGCTGCGCGCCGTCGACTACAAGGCCGCGCCCTTCGAGATCACCCTGGACCGATCCGCCGGAAAACCGGCGGGGCGCAAGCTCTTCGGCAAGAGTCGCCCCATGGGGGCCGACGTACTGGACGCTTGGCCGTCGTCCGGATTGGCGCCTGGCGCGGTCTATCTCTCCTGTGGGGACTCGGCCGCTACGGATCTCCCCGACCGCAGCGTGGATGCCGTGGTCACGGATCCGCCCTTCTACGACAACGTGCATTATTCGGAGCTGGCGGATTTCTTCCATGTCTGGCATCGGCTCTGGTTTGGCGAGGCAGACGCGGAGACTCCGGACACGACCCGTCATCCTCGGGAAGTGCAGGACACGGAGTCCGACCGCTTCTCGGACAAGCTGAAAGGCGTTTTCACCGAGTGCCATCGCGTTCTCAAGGATGAGGGACTCTTGGTGTTCTCCTACCATCACTCGCGCGAGGATGGGTGGACGTCGGTGGCCGCCTCGGTGCTCGGGGCCGGTTTCCGGCTGGTTCAGGCCCAACCGGTCAAGGCAGAGATGTCGGTCGCCATGCCCAAACTAGCCGCGAAGTCGCCGATCGATCTGGATGTGCTGATGGTCTGCCGGAAGGTGGCCGCGGATCGCCGCCCACTGGTCGCGGTCGAGAAGGCTCTGGAGGCCGCGGCGACAGCGGCTACGGAAAAAGTCCGTCGCTTCAACAGCACCGGACGGCACCTGTCGCTCAACGATGTCCGGATCGTCGTCTACAGTCAGGCGCTTGTAGAGCTTTGCGCGGGCCGTACGGCAGCAGATGGGTTGGTCGCCTTCGAGCGTGGCCTGGATGGTTGCGCGTCGATGTCACGACAGATCCACAAAGAGCAAGGCAAACAGGTCCAAACTCCGGCCTCAAACCCAACGGACATCGGCGTACAAGCATCTCTCTTCTGAGATCCGATCAGCGCGCTTCGAAGATGTCGAAGCGACGCCTCTGTCCGGCATCCGGGCGTTGTGTCGTCCGTTTGGTTGCCTTGGTCTTGCCATCCAGGTGGACCTCATATCCATCAAGGGCTTCCGTCGCGACGGTTCGCTCCAACACGCCAACCCGAACCAGCCGAGAGTCCGAGACACCGTGATCGGATGGCAGTACAAGGCTGCAACGGCCGATTCCTGCCGGATACACCGAGAAGGGATGCGGAAAGACATACATCTTCCGATCGCGGATGAACCCTTCTCCATAGGATCCAAAGCCCTTGATGGCCTCGTTGACATGTGCGGCCGCGACGAGATGATCAGCGTTGATGATGTCGCCATGCGCGATGCAGAGCGAATGCACCGGGCGCGGACTCGCCCCGCTTCCCGTGTAGAGGAAGAAGACGAGAAACACATCCTTACCGTCCTTCCGGCCGGACGGAATCGTGCTGTTCGAGTCGTAGTCCTTGCGGGCAGGACGACCGTGATTGAAGGCCAGCGATTTGATCTCGTAACCCTCGACCGGAGACGTTGCGTCATCGCCGACCCAGAAATCCGGATAGCTGTTGCGACCTTGCGGCGACAATGGCAACCCAAGCGCATTGACCCGCTCCGAGAACCAGTCTTGCGGAAAATACTCCTTATCGTTGGCGCTCCGAGGAATCATGTGAAGGCCCGACGCCATCGCGTGATGAGCTGCGAGGAAGATCTCGACGCTATGTGTCATTGAGCCGATGGCCCCGATTCGAAAGGGTGCGATCTTATCGCGCCACGGACAATCTGAATACCGCGATCGAGAGGTATCGCAACCGCGGCTTCAACGAGGCGGAGGCGAACGTCGAAGCGAGCCCGCGAGCGCAACACGCGGACGGCCTCGATCGGATGCGCGGTGGGTGCGGGGCGGGGACGCCTGGATTTTTAGGGATCCGCGCCCCCGCCCCGCACCCACCTCCGTGGTCCACGTGGACCTTGGTGGGGCGCCGACGATGTTCTGGGGCTCAGCGAGCCAGGGGTCGGGTGTCTACTCCCAACGGAGCAGCCCCACCGCCTTGATCCAGAAGGGTGACTGGCGCGGATCGGAGTGAATCCGCGACCTTTCAACGAGAACCGCGGGCGCGTTGGCGGTACCAAAGTGGCACTTCCCGACCGACACAAGCGCACTGGATGCGAGAAAATAGGTCGTGCCGTTGATCGGGGTCAGCTGGAGAGTAGACCGGTTCCTTGCCGGCGCTTAGGTTGAAGTTGGTGTTCTCTGTTGCCGCCTGGTTTCCCGACGGTGCCACAATATCTCAACCATACGACAGTTCGTCCCCGGTCCCTCGCAGAACCGGACTTGGAGTGTTACACCATCCGGCTCCCGGTCTGGGCCCTCCACGGCGGCACGGGATAGAGATTATGCAGAATACGCCCGCGGGGAAGGCGGCGGACAATGACCTCACCGAACCGGTCCCAGGTGAGGGAACGGCTCTGGCTTCGCCGATTGAGCCACTTGAACAGGAGCCGGCTGGCAAAGTAGATATAGCTCGTTACCCGCCGTGTATTCCCGCTCACCCCGTAGTACTGGATATGGCCTTCCAGGTGCTGTCGGATAAACTCGACCATTCGATTGCCCCCGGCGGCTCGCAGGGCCCGCAAGCGCTTATTGAGCGCCTTGAGCTTGCCGCGAAACCGCTTGCCCTCCGTCTGGCGCCCGACCATGAAGCGGCCGCGACGACTGCGCGCGACGAAGTGCGTGAACCCCAGGAAGTTGAAGACCTCCGGGCGGGGCCGCCCGTCCTGATGGCAGTCACGCTGTGCCTCGCTTCCGAAGCGCAGCATAGCCGTCTTGCTGGGCTCGACTTCCAAGTCGAAGGCCGACAGTCGGTCCGTCAGCTCCAGACGGAACCGCCGGGCATCCGCTTCCCGCTCGAAGCACGCAATAAAATCATCGGCATAGCGCACCAGGAACGCCTTGCCTTGACAGGACTTCACAAAGCGCTTTTCGAACCAGAGATCCAGCACGTAATGCAGGTAGATGTTGCTGAGCACGGGTGACACCAAACCCCCTTGCGGGGTACCTTCATCACTCGCACGGAACGCCCCATCTTCCATCACCCCTGCCTTGAGAAACCGCTGGATCAGCCGCAGAAGGTTTGGGTCGGCGATTCGATGCTCCAGGAAACGGACCAGGTGGGAATGTCCCACATGGTCGAAGAAGCCTTTGATGTCGGCCTCGACCACCCATTGGGTGCGCTCCAGCGTCATGACCTCCGCGACCCGTCGCAAGGCATCGTGTGCACCGCGACCCGGACGGAAACCATAGGAGCAATCCAGGAACTCCGGCTCCCAAATGGCCTGCAGGACCAGGCTCAGCCGGTCCTGGACCAAACGGTCCTCGAAACAGGGTACCCCCAGCGGACGGTAGCGCCCATCTCCCTTAGGGATGTAAGCCCGCCGCGCGGGGTTGGGCCGATAGCCCATCCGCCGCAGGCGCCCGGACAGATCGTCGATCCGATCTTCCAGACCCACCGCATCATCTGCCTTGCGTATCCCATCGACTCCGGGCGCCTTCCTCCCGTTCTGGCGCTCGAAACTGGCGTGGAGCCCTTCCGGGTCGAAGACCAGACCCATCAGGGCGTTGAACCGCTCGCGCGGCTCCTCACGCGCCTTCCGTGTGAAACGAGCCAGTCGTGTTGTCATGGTCACAGTCCGCTCTGCGTCGGGCCATGTTTCCCCGACTCGTTATCCCAAACCGCCACCCCTTTGCTCCCCGCGCATGACCGCAGATCCGTGCTCCTATGGGTGGCTCCGACTTCCGACAGCCTCCGCCCGCTTCCTCGCTTTCGACGCTTGTTCGCGGGTGCGCCGATCCTTCGGCGCCGACTGTCGGATCTCCCTGGTTACCGCGCTATCTCGATGTGAGGCTCGACACGGCCTGAGACTCCGGGGGGTCGCTGCGCACTCGCCATGGCGCATACAGCGCTGTTGCCTGCTGGCCCATTTAAACCATCGGCCGCTCCCAACGTCGGTCTTTTCGGAGCTCTACGCCTTCAAGGTCAGCATCACCCGTTACCCTTGCACCTCGCCTCCTCTCCTGACTACGCATCAATCGGTCCGTTACCGGTCCAACTGCAAGTCTCGATTCCAGGTCCGTGGCTAGCGGTTACCCGGGCAGGCTTCGCACCTGCAAGATAACGCGGCCTTGCCAGGCCGCAACAAATTGTGACCCCGCGCTTCCATGACCTGCGCGTCTGGGTGACCGACCCGGCCGACCCAGCCGCCTATCCCATCACCACCCTAACCTGGATGCTGTTCTACCGGCAGCACGGCAACGCCAACATCGCCGCCGCGTTGCGCGACTTCGTGACCTGGGCGATGGGGGAGGAAGCACAATCCATGGCGGCGGAGTTCAACTTCGTTCCGCTGCCCGAGGTCCTCGTCAAGCGCGTGATGGAGCAGGTGCCGAATATTCAGTGAGCCTGCGGATCGCAGTCGTCCCGAGCGCCTCGGCGCTCGGGAAAACGAAGAAGGAATCGGGGACCGCGTTTAGAGCAAAGAGCCGGCATTCCAAGACCTTAGAAGCAACACATCCGTTGCCGCCCCGTCGTTTGCCGGTGCCCCAATAGCCGGATCCTCGCCACGGGACACCAGCCCTCTCTCATCGGTGAGGTCGGGAGCTGGGGAAGAGGCGAGGACAAGAGGCTCCATTCAATCAACGGCAACTTGCCTTGCCCTGCACCGTCGGCTGATGGCGGCTCGTCCAGCTTCGGCGGCCTGCAGCGCTTGCGCAATTCTCGGTGCTGGCAGGTCATAGCCTCGATCTCCCGATAGAAGCACTCGTTGCCGAACGATCGATCTTGGTTGAGGACCTGCCCCGGATCGCTGGGCCGAGCGGCCTGTCGTCGAACGCGCCGCGAAGCACCTCCCGGCAGGCGGCACGGCGCGATTCCTCGTCAGCACCCAGAGAGAGGTCATGATGGCCCCCTGTCTTATTCGGAGGGATAGGCTGTGCTTCCTAACCTGCTGCCGACCAGTAGGGCCGGGCAGTCATTCTGCTGCGGCTTCAGCCCTTGACGACATTGAACAGTCCGACTGCTATCCTGTCCGCTCTACGATCTTCGCGTGCCAAATGTCGAGGTAAGCCATGGACATTGACCGAATCACCTTGGATCCGGCTGTCATGGACGGCAAGCCCTGCATCCGAGGCCTGCGGGTCACGGTGGGAACGGTGCTCGGACTCATGGCCGAGGGTGTCAGCAGGGAGCGCATCCTTTCCGCGTACCCCTATCTCGAGCCCGGGGATCTGGATGCATCGCTGGCCTATGCCGCCTGGCGTCTGGAGGAACGTGAAGAGGACCTCACGGCGGCATGACCCTGCGGCTGGTCATCGATGTCAATCTCTCGCCGGAGTGGGTACCTGTTCTGACCGAAGCGGGATTCGAGACCGTCCACTGGACGCAGGTCGGAGATCCTTCTGCGCCTGACCGCGAGATCATGGACTGGGCGGTTGCCAACGGCTACGTCGTCTTCAGCCACGACCTGGACTTCTCGACCATGCTCGCGCTGACGCATGTAGGGATGGTTCATACGGAGGGCTTCCACTGTCGCGCGGCCGATCGGCGTCAAGCCGAAGATGCGGACGCCGTCGTCGGTCGAGAGGAAGTGTTCGGACCAGACCTGTGTTCTCGGGTTAAACAGACTGACGCGGGTCCTGGTCTCGGGATCGACGGCCTCGGTCCGAGTACCCTTGTAGCTATTGCACCAGGCACAGGACAGCCACAGGTTCGTGCGCTCCGAGCGGCCGCCTTGTGCGCGCGGAACCAAATGCTCGATGTGCATCTGGGCGCCGCTGACCCGCTGGTCGGTCAGGCAATACCCGCAGCGATGGCCGGCCTCGGCGGCGATTTGCTCCCGCAGGGCCTTCGGGACGCCGTCAGGCATCACAGGCCGCATCGGCGTCCGCCAGCAGCCGCTTGCCGCTGCGGATGCTGAGCAGCGCCATCGCCCGCGCCTTGCGCAGCGTGATCCTGCCGTACCCGGCCCTGAGGGCCTCCAGTTCCTCGCGCTCGGCGACCGACAGTGGCGCTTTCGCACTCAGCTCCACAATGCGCTGCTGCTCCACGTCGCTCAGCATCGCGTCCGCCGCCGCCATCAGTGCGGCATCGTCCCGCCAGGTCATCTCCACCAGCTCCGCCTGCATGTCGGCTGGCACGTCGTACAGCGCGGGCAAAACCCCATCCAGCATGGCGGCGAGGACATCTTCCAGCGGACGGTGCATCGCTCGGGCCGCGCCGCCGGCGCGCTCCACCAAGGCTTCGGGCAGCTTGAGCGTGATGATCGTCATGGGCAGGCTCCGGATGGGCTGGGTGCGCGGCGTCGCGTTCGCGTCGATGATAAGCCGACAGCGTCTCTGAACAATGCTCCGAATCACCCCACTGCTCCTCGGGGCCAAGGTACGTGGTGGACACTGAATCTTCAAGAATGCCGTCGACGCCGATGACCCCGACACCAACTGCTGGAACTGCTCTACGGCGGACAGCGCGAGGTCATCGTCTTCATCGTACGCAGATTCCAGCAGTTGCGGATGCCTGCGTTGCTCGGTTGGACGCTGGAGGCACGAGCATCCAAAAGGGGCTCGATTCATTCACAACGGCAACTCGCCCTGCCCCGCTTCGTCCGCTGATGGCGGCTCGTCCTGCTCTCGCGGCTTGCCGCGCTTGCGCGAGCGGCGACGCCGGCCGGTCATCGCTTCCATCTCCCGATGGCAGCGATCATTGCTGACGGGCTGGTCTTGGTTGAGTGCCAACCGCAGAGCGCCGAGCGGTTGGTCGTCGAGCGCGATGCGGAACAGCTCCCGATAGGCGGCACGGCGCGCGTCCTCGTCATCGCCGAGTCCGAGGTCGAGCCCGCGCGGCGTCGGCAGCGCGTCCGGCTCGCCGAGCGCGTTGGCCCGGTCGCTGGAGCAGCAGTGGAGGCGGAATCCGCCACCATGCCGGCGCGCACGGGGTTCAGCTCGACGTAGCGCCGGCAGAGCAGCAGGTCCGTTTCGGCCTGGACCAGCGAGGATTTGTAGCGGCCGGCCCAGAGATTGGCAATGCTGTAATCTAAGGGCTATGGCTCGCCCCGGGAGGACATCACCCATGATTGCAACCGCCAAGATCCGCTCTACAGAGCACCGACAGACAGTGCAGCTTCCCCCGGGGTTCGAGCTCGCCGCGGACGAGGTATGGGTCCGCAAGGATGAGGCAACCGGCGAGATCATCCTGACCCCCAAGGCCCCTGGCCCCGATTCCGACGGGCGGCAATCGCTGTTCCTGCTGCTGGACGAGGCGCCCCTGCCCGCAGATTTTCTGTCGGAACGGTCGAATCCGGTTGAGGTGCCCCGCAACCCGCTGGAAGACGGGCCGGCATGATCCGTCACCTCATCGATACGGACATCTCGAGCTATTTCCTCAAAAAGCGCTATCCGTCGCTTGATCTGCGGATGCGGGATGCCTTGATGGCAAACGCGGTCGCGATCTCCGCCATCACCCGCGCCGAGCTGCGCTACGGACAAGCCTTGCTGCCGAGCGATGCCGCCAGGCGGCACGCACTGATCGATGCCTTCATCGCGGAGGCTCCAGTCCTCGACTGGGGCAATCGGGCCGCCGACCGTTACGGTGCGGTCGCTGCCGATCTGCACCGCAGGGGTGTGCCGATCGGCTGCATGGACACCAAGATCGCGGCCCATGCTTTGGCGGAAGGGCTGATTCTCGTCACCAATAACGCCGACGATTTCGGGCGGGTTCCCGGACTTGCCTTGGAGAATTGGATCGAGGCGGCGGCAGGGGTATGACTGGCTACGAGCAGAAATTGAGCCTGGCCCCTTTTCCCCAAGAAGTGGCAAGGGGTAAAGAATCCGGGTACGTCACCTACTTCTCGTCCTCCCCTGATTTCTTCCCGGTCCGCGGAAGCGGAGCGTCCCGAGCTAGTGTTAACAAGAGGTTCACCGCATGAATTTTCCGGATCTAGAGCGCATCACCATCAATCCCAAGGTCATGGGAGGCAAGCCTTGTGTTCGAGGGATTCGAATAACGGTCGGCACCATCACCGGCTTGCTTGCATCGGGCGAAACGATGGAAAGGGTGCTGGAGCTCTATCCCAGCCTGGAAAGGGAAGACATCTATGCTGCCCTGGCCTATGCATCATGGCGGGCCGAAGAGTATGACGTTCCGCTCAAGGCGTCATGAAGATCGTCCTGGACATGAATATCCCGGAGGTCTGGGAAGAATTCCTCCGCAATGCCGGACACGAGGCGATCCATTGGAGCAGGACCGGAGACATCCGAGCCGACGACGATGCCATCATGGCGTGGGTCCGCGAGCACGGCCATGTCGTCTTCACCCACGATTTGGATTTCGGCTCCCTACTCTTCGCAACGAACGCGGCAGCTCCAAGTGTCCTCCAGCTTCGAGTTCAACATATCGTCCCCGATGTCGTGGGCGATGCTGTCTTGGAAACCCTAATCACAGCAGCGGATTCTCTCAACTCCGGCGCATTGGTTACGATCGATCCAAGGCGCCACAGAATCCGGCTGCTGCCGCTAAGACATACCCATTAGGAAGGAACAGGGTCGGGTCTTGGCAAGAGTCAAGACCCGACCCCGCGACCAGTCCAAACGGAGGGGCCTCGCCATCGTTTTCCTCGTGGTCGCGAAAACCTACGGCACACCAAAGACCAAGCCCGCAGGATGTTCAATGTGAGACCTGACCCCAGGCTTGCCACTGGGCCAGTTTGAGCTCGTCCACGGTGATCTGGACCTGACGCTCGGCACCGCCCCCGACCGTGACCTCGGACACACCCGGCACGCTCTCCATGCGCGGCCGAACCCGGTCTTCGACAAAGTCCCGCATCAGATCGATGTCCAGCTCGCGGGTTGCCGACCAGGGTGGAGATCCGAAAATACATGAAGGCGTTGGCGGAGCAGGACGCCGCGACGATGCGGGGCTCATCCACGTTGCGGGGGTAATCGGACACCTGGCTGAGGGCGTTGTTGATCTGGATCAGGGCTTGGGTGATATCGACACCAAACGGGAATTCCAACTCGATCTCCGACGAGCCGAAGGACGCCAAAGAGATCATTCGGGTCAGATTAGGGACATTGCGCAGGTAGCGCTCCTGCTCGATGAGGATCTCCTTTTCGATGTCCTGCGGGGCCGCCCCCGGCCACCGGTTCTCCACCGTCAGGGTGCGGGTTTCCAGATCGGGGCTCACCTGCACCGGGATGCGCAAGGCCGCGGCGGTGCCCAGAATCGCCGGGATCAGGGTGATCACGGCCAACAGGGTGCCGTGACGGATGATGCCGGAGAACATCAGCGCGCCGTCCGCTCGGAGATGCGCACCCTCATGCCGTCATCCAGGGATTCATTGCCTCGGACGACCACCTGCTCATCGCCTTGCAAGCCTTCGACAATGACGACGCGATCGCGGAAACCGATGCCGGTGGCGACCCGTTTCTCCCGGACCGCGTAAAGCTCCCCATCGGTCGGTTCGGCAATCCGGACGGTGACACGACCGTCCGGGTAGCGGTTGATCGCATCGCGGGACACCGTCAACCCTGTCTCCCCGACGGAGACCCGCAGCACCGCATCGACGGCCATTCCGGGCAGGGCGGCAAAGCCGTCGGTCGCGATCGCGCGCAGCAGGAAGGTTCTGGATTGCGATTCGCCGACCGGGACCAAAGCATCGATCTCGGCCGGCATGGTGTCGCCTTCGGGATCGGCGCCGTCGATCAGCAACTCCGAGCCTTGGTCGATCCGGCGGTAGGCATCTTGAGGCACCTGAAAATCCAGCCGCAGATGGTCGGTGTCCACGAGCATCAGCAAGGCGTCTCCCGGCGTGACCCACTCGCCCAACTCGCTGGAACGATCGCTGACGACACGGTCGAACGGGGCCTCCACGCGATATCCGCGCAACACCACCTGTCGGTGTGCTTCGGCGGCCTGCAGCCGGGCCACGGAGGCATCCGCGGCAGCAACATCGGTCTCCCGGGTGCTGACCTCGGTCGCGGCAATGTTCACACGGCCCAGCGACCGGGCCTCGTCCAGCCTGCGACGGGCCTCCTCCATCCGCGCCCGGGCCTCGTCCGTTTCGGCACGGGCCCCGGCCAGCTCGAACGCCGCCTGTTCATCGTCCAGCCCGATCAGCAGGTCGCCTTGACTGACCTTCCCGCCCGTGTCGACCGCGACCTTGTTCACCAGGCCGGCAACGGCCGTGGACAAACGAGAGCTGCGCAGCGCGTTCACGGTTCCGGTGAGTCGGACTTCCTCGACGATCTCGGAGGTTTCCACTGCCGCCAGTTGAACACCGGGCGGTGCCTGACCCCAGGCCGGCGTTGTCATCGCGCAGATCAGGCAGACCAGCAGACGCTGGCGCCACGGGTGCCGATGCATTCAGTGTCCTCTCGTCTTCGTCGGGATAAAATACGCAAACCCGGCATCCGCGCCGCCTAACCGTTTCGAGCCGCGACGGCAGCGCGGGTTCCTACCCACCGCCAGCGCGGACCTTTTCTTATGGCGTCGACGACTGCTCCCGCACCTGGATTTCCGGACCTCGATCAATGCGAGGCGGAGCCGATCCACATCCCCGGCTCGATCCAGCCGCATGGCGTGCTGCTTGCGCTGGATCAAACCGATCTGCGGGTTCTCCAGGTCTCGTTGAATGTTGCGCCTCTGCTCGGCATCCCGGCGGCCGACCTCCTCGGGCGAGCGCTGTCCGAGGCGCTTTGCCCCCGGTTGGCCGAGGGCGTGCGCCAGGCCCTGTCCCGATACCGGTCGCGACCCGATGTCCCTGCCTCCTTCGATTGGTGCCCCATCGGGACGGACGCTGCCCGTACGGGTCATGTCCACCTGTCCGGCCAGACGATCGTGCTGGAGCTGGAACCGGCCGTCCCGGAGCGGTCGGATCCGAGCGAGACGCTCGCCGAGGCCATGCGCGATTTCAGCGCGCTCCGCAACGAGGGCGACCTGTCGACCAAGCTCGCGGCGGCGACCGAGCTCTTCCGCCGCCTCACCGGTTACGACCGCGTCATGGTCTACCGCTTCGACGAGGATTGGCATGGCGAGGTGATCGCGGAGGCCCGCCGACCCAATCTGGAGCCCTATCTTGGTCTGCACTATCCGGCCTCCGACATCCCGGCCCAGGCCCGGCAGGTCTTCCTCCTCACTCCATTCCGCGTCATCTTGGACGTCCAGTATGTGCCCTCCGAGCTGCACCCGACTCTGAATCCGCTCGGCGGCGAGCCGCTCGACCTCTCACGAAGTCTCTTCCGAAGCGTGTCTCCGGTCCATCTGGAGTACCTCCGCAATATGGGCGTCGGCTCCACCATGACCATCTCGCTCGTTCGGGACGGGCGTCTCTGGGGATTGATCGCCTGCCACCACGGTAGACCCCATGCGGTTTCGGTAAAAATCCGCGAGCTTGCCTGTTGGATGGCGCAGGATCTGGCCACCCAGATCGCGCTGAGCGAGGAGGTGACCGACCGGCGCTATGCCGCGCACCTCCAGGAGTGCCGAGACCGGATCATCTTCGCGATGCGTCAAGGTACGCGCCTGCCGGCGCTCCTCTGCGGTCCGGAATCAACCAAGGTCCTCGGCGCCATCGGGGCCGACGGTGTTGCCTTCATTCGCGGCGAGGATGTCGTCACCGGCGGGACAACCCCTGAACCGGGTCGCATCCTGGACATCGCGGCGCGATTGAGCAGATTGCACCCCAATGGTCCCTCCCACCTTTTTGCGACCGATTGTCTGAGCGAGCACCTTCCCGGGGTCGCGGACTTGGCTGGAACCGCCGCGGGGGTTGCACTCTTTCCGCTGGACGCGAGCCAATGCATCAAGCTGGTGTGGTTCAGGGGCGAGCAGCTGCGACAGGTGAGCTGGGGCGGCAATCCCGACAAGGCCGTGGACATCGCGCCCGACGGCCGATTGAGCCCGCGCCGGTCCTTTACCGCCTGGAGTCAGATCGTCCAGCTGCGCAGCCGACGCTGGACCGCCAAGGAGCTGGAGTCGGCGCAGAAGCTCGGCGCCCTGATCGATATCGAATGGCGCAAGATGGCCGAAGAGGCACTCCGCGACAGCGAGGCCCTTCTCAAGGACGTCCTCGACTCCCTGACCGCCAACATCGCCGTGCTGGATGCCCGAGGCGTCATCACCCTGGTCAATGCGGCCTGGCGACGCTTCGCCGAGAACAACGGCGGGACTGTCGCCTGTCTGCCGGGGGTCGACTATACGGCCGTCTGCCGCCAAGCCTTGTCCGGCGCCGCCGGTGCAGAGGCGACACTCGCCCTGCAGGGGCTCGAGGACGTGCTCTCCGGGGCGAAGGGCGCATTCCACCTAACCTATCCGTGCGACTCGCCGACCGAGTCGCGCTGGTTCGAGATGCGCGTCTTGCCGCTGAGCGGATCGCGTCCCGGCGCCGTGGTCGCGCACGAGGAGATTACCGGCCAGAAGCTGGCCGAGGAGGCCCTCAAGCACAGCGAGGAGCAGCTTCGCCAAGCCGCAGAAGAGGCGCTGCGGCTGAGCAAGGAGAGTTTCCGGCTCGCGGTCGACAACATGCCGGATGCGCTGGTGATCTACGACGAGCGGATGTGCTACAGCTTCCTCAACGCGGTCAGCCTGGCGCGTTCCGGGCTTCCCTTGGAGTCCTATCTCGGCAGGCGCGACGATGAGATCTACGCCTCCGAGGTCTACCAAGCGTATCTGCCCCACCTGCGCCAGACCTACGAGACCCGAGCCGCGACGACCTTCGAATGCAGCCTGAAACTGCCGACGGGTCGCTACGACCTGGTCGTCACCTATGTCCCGATGCTCGAGCACGACGCGGTTTACCGGGTGTTCGGGTTTCATTACGACATCACGGAGCGCAAGCGCAGCGAGGCGACGCTGGCCGAGCAGACGCGACAACTGCAGGATGCGGACTGGCGCAAGGACGAGTTCCTCGCCATGCTGGCACATGAGCTACGCAATCCCCTGGCGCCGATCCTCAATGCCGTTCAACTGCTGCAGCACGACGGATCCGACGCGCAGCTCGCCTGGTGCCTCGCCGTCATCGAGCGCCAGACCCGGCACCTGACCCGGCTGGTGGACGATCTCCTGGATATCTCGCGCATCACCCGCGGCATTATCGAGCTCCGCATGGCCCCTCTGGATCTGGCCGACATCCTCGCCCGGGCCATCGAAACCAGCCGCCCCTTGATCGAGGCGCGGCAGCATCGGCTCCATGTGCGCTTCCCGCGGGGTCGAGTCGGAGTCACGGGTGATCTGGTGCGGCTCACCCAGGTGGTGTCGAATCTGCTCACGAACGCGGCCAAGTTCACCGACGAGGGCGGCGAGATCCGGCTGAGCGTAGACGCCGATGCCGAGGGCGTTGCCATTCGTGTCCGCGACTCCGGGCGGGGCATCGATCAGCGCAAACTGTCCCGGCTTTTCGATCTGTTCTTCCAAGTCGATCGCACGGTCACCCGAGCCGAAGGCGGATTGGGAATTGGTCTCTCGTTGGTCAAGCATCTTGTCGACCTGCATGGCGGTTCGGTCGAGGTTCAGAGCCGGGGACTCGGCACGGGCAGCGAGTTCTGCGTCCGCTTGCCGTTGCTCGCAGATCCCTCGAGCTTACCGCTGGGCCGCGGCATCGACAGCCGGGAAGGCGGAGAAGGCCGGGAAGAAATGTCTTCGACGCCTGCCGTCGGCGGATTGCGGATCCTGGTCGTCGACGACAACCAGGACGCAGCCAACAGCCTGGGGAGCTTGCTCACCCACCTGGGAGGCCGGGTCGAGCTCGCATTCGACGGCCCCACGGCACTGCAGCGCCTCGCTGCCCGGGGCGTGGACCTGGTCATTCTCGACATCGCGATGCCCGGCATGGACGGGCACGAAGTCGCCCGCCGCATTCGCGCGCGCGGCGAGCTGGAACAGCCGATCCTGATCGCGATGAGCGGCTTGGGACAATCGGCGGATCGGCAACGCTCGCTCGAGGCCGGATGCGACGAGCATCTGGTCAAGCCCGTCCCGCTGGACGTCCTCGAATCCCTCATCTCTGCTCGATGGGGCTTGCGACCGGCCGAGCAGGTGGAGGCAAGCGCCGCATTCGACCTGCCAACCGAGCGGGACGTCCGGCTTCCGCCGTCTCCGGGGCCTCGCGACGCCTGCGAGCGATCCGCGCCCCGGTCGCTCCACACGATGGCCCCTCCCCCGGTCACGGCGCTCGGAACGCCGGAGTCCGAGCTCACGACATCGGCTCACGCGTTGCCCTCGCCCGCCGTCGATGCCGCCCCGGCGACGCAGATCGATCAGCTCCGCGGGGCTGCGATTGTGCTGATCCACGACCTGGCTCAGCCTTTAAATACAGTGGCCTGCTACGCCGCCGCGGCCCGGACTCTGGCCGCCAGGTCGAGGATCGACACGGCGTTGCTGTGCAATGCACTGAGCGGCATCGATCAGCAAATCCAACTCGCCGGCAAGGAGATCGAGCGTCTGCGGGAGCTGTTTCGAGGCAGCGACTCCGCACCCCCGGCGCGCTGATGGGACGCGACATCTAAGGCGTAATGGCGGATGCGCTGCGCTTATCCGCCCTACGGCTGTTCACATTGTTTCTGAACGGTTACTGAAAGGGGTGGGACCCACGTCCGGCGCGCTGTTGTCTTTGGTTCGGCGGATACCTCAGGGACAGAACACGTTTTGAACTGCGTCAGTTCCTCATCCATCAAAGCCAGGTCGAGATCCGCGCCGTTCGACCAGGTGACAACACCCATTTCAAGATGCGCTTGCTTGAAATCGCTCGGATCCTTGAGCGGTTCGTCGATGCCGCGGTCCTGAGCAGAGGTGACCGCCGAGAGATCTGCGACGCCGCTGGTGCCATCTTGGATGGTGGGCATCCAGTCATTTCAGCCTCCGTCTGCGAATCGACTTGTCGATGGTCCTAAGCGGGACGAGGTTTAGGGGCAACACCCGGTGAGCCCGGAGATTGACGTCGTCGCTCGTGTTCTTCCGGGAGCACAGGGTCGAGCCTTGCAATCAGGCTTTGCGTGATTGCAAGGCGTATATTGGTCACCGCCCGCTGATAAATTGACCCTGATCACCTTCGGAATCGCAAGACATGACACCTGAATTCTGGCTCGATCGCTGGCAACGTGGGGACATCGGCTGGCATCTCCCCGAGATCAATGTCCATCTTCAGGAGTTCTGGCCTGATCTCGGACTGGCCCCGGGGACCCTGATCTTCGTACCCCTCTGCGGCAAGACACTCGACCTCTTATGGCTGGTCAGCCGCGGCTATCGTGTGATCGGCGCGGAGATCAGCGAAATGGCCGTCAAGGACCTGTTCACCGAGCATGGGCTCAGCCCCCGGACAGCGGAGACACCGCCATTTCGCACCTATCAGGTCGACGAGCTCCAGGTACTGGCAGGGGACTATTTCGACCTGACGCGATCGCATCTCGGAGACGTCGGCGCCGTCTTCGACCGGGCTTCGCTCATCGCCCTTCCGCCGGAGATGCGCCCGCGGTACGCCGAGCACTTCAAGGAGATCGTGCCCGACGGCGCGAGCTGTCTATTGATCACGCTCGACTACGATCAGGCCGAGATGACGGGCCCCCCGTTCGCGGTCTGCCGCGACGAGGTGGAGGCACTCTTCGCAGACCGCTATCGCATCAGGCCGCTGGCCGGCTTCGATGTGATCGATGAGTCTCCGGGCTTTCGAAGGCGTGGTCTGACCGCCCTCTCGGAGCAGGTCTGGAGGCTGGAGCCTCGCTGAACCGCGTCTTGAGGATCCCTTGTTGTCGATGCGAGCTCGGCGTCGACGGCTCGAAACAGGATGCGGAGACGCGGTTTCAGACAGAGTATAAAGAATCGAACCTTTCGGCCAGTCTGACACGATGGCCGTCGGCTCGTAAGTCACCGTTCAGAAACAATGTGAACAGCCGTAGGTGGATAAGGCGCGTGCTGAGTGGTTGCGGGTTGGCGATGGTGTCGGCCGCGCCGAATCCACCGGTGCCACGCCGGGCTCGCGATCGGCACTCCAGGCCGACGGGGATGGTGGATGCGCTGCGCTTATCCACCCTACCTCGCACATGATTCAGTTGTTTCTGAACCATTCCTAAGAGGCCGAGGCAACTCGACTCCAGCCCATCTCCGACCGGAATCCCGATGCTCAGGCGATGTCCGTGATCTGGCCGACGCGACTCCGGCGCCAGGCGGCGCCGGAGGCTGCGTGGTCTACTTGCTCGAGGCCGTGCTCGGCTGGGTCACGGCGGAATAGGTGTAGGCGGGATAGGCGTAGGCCGGATAGCCATAGAGCGGCGCACCCCAACCGTAGGGCGCAGCATAGGCACCGTAAGGGTAGCCATACCCGTGGTACGGATAACCGTAGGGTCCGCCGTACCAAGGCGAATTCCAGGGACCACCCCATCCACCCGGGAACATCCCGAACGGTCCCCAGCCCCAAAAGGCGTTCGCCGACATGGGGGCCAGCGCCGAGACGCTGGCGACAGCGGCAGCGAGCAAGAGTCGTTTTGTTGTCGTCATCACATGTCTCCCGTCAGAGAAACCTGTTACACAGGGCGCCGGCCCATCGACCTAGGCGCACAGTAAGCCTAGGCCGGATGAGCTGCGGATGTTTTGACGTTGATCAATATTCGCTAATATTACAAATAACGAACAAAAGGACTCGGATTGCGGCACACGCGCGAACGCAGCGCATCAGAACCTCTTGGAGCCCGCAGAATCTCGCGTTCCCGGGTTCCCGCTGCCTGAGGACTCAGGAGCAATTAGGGGTTGCTAAATTAGCATATGCTTATATAATGATCTCATCTCATAACACAAATTGGAGATCAACGATGGGTGCTTTAGGAGTTCTTGCCGCAGTCGCCCTTCTTATCGGCGGGGTGCAAACCACGATGGTGATGTCGGAGCCGGAGCGTCTGGCAGCCGAAGCCTCAAAGGAACCGGTGGTCGAGGTCCAGGCCGCCGCCAGCACGACCGAGACGCACAGTTTCTAAACTGCGCATGCTGACACCGATCGTTTGAGGTGAGGTCGGCCTCGCCTCAAACGACGGCCCCTCGGAAAACGCGCGTTCGAATCGCGTAACGATGTTTGCAAAAGATGGCAACCCGTCCGCTCTTATAAGGGCATTGGCGTCACCAATCGCCGAATCCAGGATCGATCAGCGTTTCCCCCGCAACAGCGCCTCCGGCTGCCGATCCAGGACGTCGGCGAAGCTCCTCAGCGAGCGCGCAGCCTGCGTCGCCTCCGATAAGAGTTGATCCAGTCTCGAGCGCGTGACCGAGACATCGCTCGCCAGGCGCTGGACGGCCCGCATCGTCTCTTCGACCTCGGTGAGCGTCTGCACGGTCGCACCCGAGATAGGCACCACCTGATCATCCAGGCGCCGGATCAACTGCAGCGCCTGCGTCGTCGCCGCGTCGAGATTCTCTGCGACCGGAACCACACTCGCCTGCAGCGCCCTTGCGAGGGCGGCATAGTCGGACAAGGTCGAGTCCAAGCGCTCGCCCAGAGGCCGCACCTCCTGGTCCAGATGCTTGACGAGGATTTGGGCTTGGGCCAAGGTCTCGTTCAGCGCCTCGATCAACCTCGACAGGTCGTCGGAGCCGATCAGTTGCCGGATCGATGCCAAGGTCAGCGCCACCTCATTGGCCAGATCGTCGATGCGCAGATTCTCGAGCATCTCGGTCACCCGGTCCCGCGTGGCCTCGAGCGAAGGCACCTCGACGACATCGCTGGGATCCTTGACCAGTCGCAGGGGGCGTCCAGGCGCGAGCTGCAGCGCGATGATGTACTGACCGGTCACGAAACTGAGAGACTCGAGTCGCGCGTGCAGTCCGCTGTCCTTGACCAGGCGCCGCAAAATCGCCCCGGGTGGATCATCGGACGCGGTGCCAAGGATCCGGACACTATCGGGCCAGACCTCGTAGGACACGGGCACGCTGAACCTGCCCGATTCGGGTGAATAAGAGAGCTCGATCCCGGTCACACGACCTACGGTGACCCCCTCGAATTGGACCTGCGCGCCGACGCTCAACCCCTGAATGGACCCTGGAAAGAAGGTGACCACGGGCACCCGCTCACGAAACAGGGCACCGCTACCGAAGACCAGGATCGCCATCACGAACAGGGTGATGGCTCCAAGGACGAAGCCGCCGATGACAGTCGGATTGGCCTGTTTGCTCATGGCCCGACCCGGTTCAGAAAATCACGCACGGTCTTGATCTCGCATCGATCGCGCAGCTCCCGCGGATTGCCCGTCGTGAGCATGGTACGCGTTGTGGCATCGAGAAAGACGGCGTCGTCCGCGATCGCGAATAGACTCGCAAGGTCGTGGGTCACGACGACCATGGTCGTGCCGAGACTCGCGCGCAGCTCAAGGATCAGGTCATCGAGCAGGCGCGCGCTCACGGGATCCAGCCCCGCCGAAGGCTCGTCGAAGAAGAGGATGTCCGGATCCAGGGCCATGGCACGCGCCACCCCGACTCGTTTGCGCATCCCACCGCTGATCTCGGATGGATAGTAATCACAGTAGGCTGCGAGCCCGACCAGGGCCAGCTTGTAGACCGAGATCTCGTGGATCTCATTGGCCCGCAGCCGCGTGTACTGCTCGAGCGGAAGGGCCACGTTTTCCGCCAGTGTCATGGCGCTCCAAAGCGCGCCGCTTTGATACATGACGCCGTTGCGGCGCATCCGTCGGATACGCTTGGGCTCGGGGGAATCCCAGAAACTCTCTCCGTCGAAGAGTATTCGCCCGGACTTGGGCGCGAGGAGACCGATCAGACTGCGCATCAGGGTGCTCTTGCCGCTGCCGCTACCGCCCATGATCACGAAGACATCACCCCGACGGATCGAGAAGCTCAGATCCCGCTGAATCAGGCTCTCACCATAGCCGACCGAGACCTCCTCGAGAACGATGTGTCGATCGTCTGGCACGAGCCTGGCCGGATCGCGACTCAATCCACTCTGTGCGTCCCTGGCGATTTCGCCGCCCACACCGACAGATTCGTTTGATCCGGTCATGAGAGCCCGATGGCATCGAAGATGATCGTCAGGATCGCGGCCGCGATGACGATGAAGACGATCGAGGTGACCACGGCCGAGGTCGTCGCCTGACCGACCGCAGCGGCATTCCGCCCGCTCTGTATCCCTCGCAGACAACCCGAGACGGCAACGATCGCCCCGTAGACGAAGGCGCTGATCAAACCCTGGATGATATGGTTCCAACCGATCGCCTGTGCGGTCTGTGTAAAGTATTCGGTCAAGCTGAGTCCACCGACGACAGCACCGGCGAAGGACCCGCCGAGGATCCCCATCAAATTTGCATAGATCGTCAGTAATGGGGTCATCGAAACCAGTGCGATCAGACGAGGCAGAACCAGGAACTCGATTGGAGAGACGCCGAGGGTGCGCAGAGCATCGATCTCTTCGTTGGCCTGCATCGTCCCGAGCTGAGCCGCGAATGCCGCGCCGGTCCGCCCGGCAAGCACGATGGCCGTGATCAAGGCGCCCATCTGGATCACGACCGCAAGACCAACCAGGTCGGCGACGAAGATCCGGGCACCGAACTGGGCCAACTGCTGGTCACCGATATAACCCAGGATCAGGCCGACCAGGAAGCTGACCAGACCGATGATCGGCAGGGCTTCGGCGCCGACCTCCTCGATGAGCAGCCAAAGCTCGGATCGTCGGAAGCGTGCCCGACCCGCCAGCATCCGCCGCAACGCCAGAGTGACCTCCCCGATGAAGGCGAGGATCTCGCCCGTCGAGCGCGCCAGATCGATGACGTCCTGACCGAAGCGTTGCAGAAACGGATCGGCATGGTCATCGCGTCCCTCTGCCCGTCGTTCGGGGACCGCCGCGGCCAGCCTCAGTAGGCCGCGCATCCCCTCGGGAAGCCCGGCCTCGTCCATCTCGACGCCAAGCTCGCGACAGCGCCAGGCCAGCAACGCCAGATAACTGACCAGGCCCGAGTCCCACTCGGCGAGGTCGCGGGTCTCAAACGCGATGGTCTTGAGCGAAGGCTCTGCGAAGAGCTCGGCATCGAGAGGATCCAGGTTCGGCAGACCCGCGTCGATTCGCCAGATCCCGGCGATCAGGAGACGAACCCGCCCCGCCTTCTCGCGAACCAGGGTGATCCGAGGGGCAGGATCGGGTTGGGTAGGGAGGTCGGTAGGAATGGCGTCGGTCATCGCACCAGCAAGGATGCTCAGTCCAGGCCATTCAGCGCAAGGCCCGATTCATCACATCGGCACATCGGGGTGATGGAAATCGCCAAAGGAATGGTTCAGAAACAACTGAAACATGTGCGAGGTAGGGTGGATAAGCGCAGCGCATCCACCGCCCGGCGTGATGGCGGATGCGCTGCGCTTATCCGCCCTACGGCTGTTCACATTGTTTCTGAACGGTCACTAAGCCTCCTGGGGTCTCTCGGCGGACGCCAAACGCTCGGCGGGCACCGAGAATGGGATCAGCTCAGGTCGCACCGTCAACAGCAGGCGCAGCGTCGCAGCGGTGACCGCCCCTTCGATCAGCATGACCGGGGCCTGGGCGATCAGAATCAATTGGGCTGCCACGAGGAAAGCGCTCCCACTGAGTGCGAGCGAACCGGCAACCAAGATGGCCGACGCACCAAAGGATAAGGCACCGACCGAAAAGCCGGCGAGCAAGACGCCCACGGAACGCGGCGCGAGGGCGAAACGCCCGAGCAGGTACCGCGCCAGCAGCCCGATCAGGACGGCCGGAAGGGCAAGATTCAGCGTGTTGGATCCGATGACGGTCAGCCCCCCGAATCCAAAGAAAGCCGCCTGAAGCAGGAGCCCCACCAGGATCGCCGGGAAGGCCGCCCAACCCAGCAGGAGACCCATGAGCCCGGTCAGCATCAAGTGGGCACTCGATGGGCCGATCGGCACATGAATCAGGGAGGCGATGAAGAAGACCGCTGTCAAGAGTCCGGCGCGCGGGATGGACTCGGTATCCAGCACCCTCAACCCTTGCGCCACACCAGCGACGGCCAGCAAGGATCCGCCGATCAGAACCGGCGCACTGAGAACCCCATCGACGATATGCATGGTTGAGACGGGTCTTGCGGCCGCCTGAGCAGCCGTAGCACCCAAGGGTAATTGGTAATACTGGGGACGTTAGCACCCTCGTCGGGGGACGGCAATCCCGAGCGACCGCCAATGCCGCATCGGATTCGACAAGTGCCGAAAGATCTCAAGCGGCTTCGGTCGAGCACCGATATCCTTATCATGATCGAATGGCGGCGACGACATAGACACGAGGATTTGGGCATGAACGCACTGTCGGAGCTCTACAAGACCGATTTCCACGCTTGGACGCGCAAAACCGCGGAGCTGGTTCGGCAGCAACGCTTCGATGAGGTCGACATCGAGGATCTCGCGGAGGAGTTGGACAGTATGGGCAAGAAGGAGCGTCATGAGCTCGCGAACCGTCTCGTCATCTTGCTGGCCCATCTGCTGAAGTGGCAGCTGCAACCCGCCTATCGGAGTACGAGCTGGCGCAGCAGCATCATCGAGCAGCGCAAGCAGATCTTGCGGCAGATTCAATACAGTCCGAGCCTGAAACCCTTCGTCCCGGAAGCGATCGCCGATGCCTATCCAGACGCCGTGGACATCGCCTTGCGCGAGACGCTGTTGGAACCGACAGTCTTTCCGGAAACCTGCCCCTACACGCCCGAGCAGGTCTGCGATTATGAGTACTACCCTGAGGCATAGAGACTCGGAGAACCAGCATGTCCAGCACCGAGGAAACCATCCGCTTCAGTGTCTCCCTCCCCCGACCACTCTTGGACGAGCTGGATCGGCGCGTGGTCAATAAGGCCTACGCTTCCCGCTCCGAGCTGGTGCGCGACCTGATCCGCGAGCGGATCGTGGAAGAGACTTGGGAGCGCGGCGACCAGGAGGTGGCGGGCGTGCTGACCATCGTCTACGACCACCACCAGCGCGAGCTGACGCAGCACATCCTCGACATCCAGCACCGCCAGTTCGTCCACGTCGTCGCAACGACCCATGTGCACATGGATCACCACAACTGTCTGGAGACCATCATCATCCGAGGCATGCCGGCCGAGATCGAGCGGCTGAGCCAGGAGATCGGCGGGTTGAGAGGCGTGCGTTTCGCCGAGCTGACGCGCGCATCGCGCATCGAGAACTAAACTGCGTCCGGATCGATGCAAGGCTCGCCCGGAACTGGACCCGTCCATATCACTCCGGACGCGGTTCAACGGGGGTCACGGCGAGGGTCTCCTCGACCTCCGGCGCCGTCCCATCGCTGCGACAGGTCTGGCGGATCGGTTGCACGTCCCCGGCATCTCGGCCGACAGCCACGCGGACGTAGGTCGCGTCGGCGAGCAATCCCATTGCCGGGTCGACGCCCCGCCAACCGCCGCCCGGGATCAGCACCTCGGCCCAGTGGTGGAGCCTCTGCTCACGGGGCTCGGTGCCCGGGGGATCTTCGTCGTCGGGGTCGAAATAGGTGGCATCCAGATAACCGGAGACGAACCGCGCAGGCACGGACCACTGCCGCATCAATGCGATCAAGAGATGCGCCAGATCAGCGGCACAGCCCCGCCCTGCATCGAAAAGCGCCGGCATCGCAGCGACCGGGGTCTCCAGCTCAGGATCGAAGGGCGTGATCGACTGTACCCAGGCGCTGGCCTCTTGGACCTGCTCGAGGAGGGGGCGATCCTCACGCAGGCTCGGGACCTTATGCCCACTGATCCGTTCCGGCAGTGCCGGCGTCAGCGGGCCCTGATGCAGCACGAAGTCCCAGAGGCGCGGCGCCTGATGCAGGGAGTCGCTGATCCAGGCGCGTTCACGCATGGTCGGAACGGGCAGGAAGTCGAACGGGTTTTCGAGGCGGGTCTCCACCTGGGCCACCATGGTGAAGGCGAGCTCCCGATGCGCACCCAAGACCGCGAAGTGATGCGATAGGTTGCCGAACCCATCGCGACAGGCCGCCACCCCGGCCTCGGGTGCAACGGAGAGTTGGATCTTGATGAGGGACTGGCTCTCGTCATCCCAGGGCGCCAGTCGAATCTGCACGTGGTGCTCGCGCGCGGGGGCCGCAAAGTGGATCCGACAAACCCGCTCTATCTGATATCTCACTGAGCATCCCCCCGAGTATCCGCCAGGTGCGCCTCGAAATAGTCGCTCTGCAACGCAGTGCCGAGCTCGGCCAAGAGCCCCAGAAAGTCATCGAGATACTCGTGGAGACCGAGATCCAGGATGCCTTGGGGTGTCGCGCCCGCGAGGTGCTGACGCAACGCCGCGAGACGCTCGGGCACGGCGCCCTCCGGTGAGGTCCCGATCCGTGCGAGCGCCCGCTCCATACCCTCCACACAATAGGCGAGTGAACGCGGGTAATCCGTGTCGAGGACCACGAATTCGACCACATCGATCGGTCGGATCCCGCCCTGGTAGCGACGGCGGTAAGCCTCGAATCCGGAGAGAGACTTGAGCAAGGCACCCCACTGATAATAGTCCAGCGGCGAGCCGACGAGCGTGAGATCGGTCAGCAAGAGGTGATAGCGCACATCCAGGATGCGCGCCGTCATGTCGGCACGCTCTTGGAGACTGCCGAGCGCCATGAAGCCATAAGCCTGGCCGCGCATCATGGTGCTCTGGGTCAGTCCGAAAAAGGTTGCCACCTCGCGATGAACAAAGGCATAGAGCTCAGCCGCTCGCCATGGCTGAAGGGTCGTCTTGAGATGTTTATCGATGGCGATCCAAAACTCGTTCAGCGCCTCCCACATCTCGTTTGAGATCCTGTCGCGAACCACCCGCGCGTTCTCGCGAGCGAGCTTGAGACTATTGAGGAGGGCGCCCGGGTTGTTGCGATCCTGGGTGAGTAGATGGATGACCCGCTGGACCGTCACGCGGCCGTCGGGATGCAATTGCTCATAGAGCTCGTCCGCGCCCATGATGGTGAGCAAAGGACCCCACTGCATCTCCTCGGTCGCACCCTCGTCGGCCTCGAGCATGTAAACGACATTGATATCCAGAACGCGCGCAGTGTTGTCCGCCCGCTCCAGATGCCGGGTCATCCAGTAGAGAGATTCGGCGATGCGACTGAGCATCAGTCGGCCAGCACCCAGGTGTCTTTGCTGCCGCCGCCCTGCGAGGAGTTCACGACCAAGGATCCCTTGGTCATGGCGACCCGGGTCAATCCACCCGGGACCACCTCGATATCGCTGCCATAGATGCTGAATGGACGCAGGTCGAGATGGCGCGACTCCAGCTCGCCGTCGAGATAGCAGATGTGGCGAGAGAGCTGGATCACCGGCTGGGCAATGTAGTTGCGCGGGTTCTCCTCGATCTTGCGGGCAAACTCGGCGCGCTGGGCGGTGGTGGACGATGGCCCCATCAACATCCCGTAGCCGCCCGACTCGGCCACCGCCTTGATGACCATCTTCTCCATGTTGTCGAGCACATACATGCGGTCCTGGTGATCGGTCATCTGGTAAGTCGGGACACTCGGCAGGATCGGCGCCTCGCCCAGGTAATAGCGGATGATATCGGGGACATAGGCGTAGACCGCCTTGTCGTCGGCGATGCCGCTGCCGGGGGCGTTGGCCAGGGCGACGTTCCCGGCACGCCAGGCGTTGATGACGCCGGCCACGCCCAGCTCGGAGTCCGAGCGGAACACGAGCGGGTCGAGGAAGTCGTCGTCGACTCGCCGATAGATGACGTCGACCTGTCGTAGGCCCTGAGTCGTCTTGAGGTAGACCTTGTCGTTCTTGCAGACTAGATCGCGCCCCTCGGCGAGCTCCACGCCCATCTCCTTGGCGAGAAAGGTGTGCTCGAAATAGGCCGAGTTGAAGATGCCCGGTGTGAGAACCACGATGGTCGCGTCATCGGCACCGCGCGGCGACAGAAAGCGCAAAGCCTGCAGGAGCAGGGCCGGATAGTGCTCGACCCGCCTCACCCGATAGCGGGCGAAGAATTCCGGCAGGATGCGACGCTCCACGATCCTGTTCTCGATCATGTAGGAGACGCCCGACGGGGTGCGAAGGTTGTCCTCGAGCACCAGATACCGCCCGTCCTCGTCGCGAATCAGATCGACCCCGCTGATGTGGGTGTAGATGTCATGCGGGGCATTGATGTCCATGATTTCGCGCCGGAAGTCCTTACCCCGGTAGATCAGCTCCGGCGGCACGACCCCATCCTTCAGGATCCGTTGTCCGTGGTAGAGATCCTTCAGGAAGAGATTCAGGGCGCGAATGCGCTGCTTGAGCCCGGCCTCGATCTGCGCCCACTCGGCGGCGGTGATGATGCGCGGCAGGATGTCGAAAGGCCAGACGCGCTCGATTCCCTCCTCGTCGTTGGAGTAGACGGTGAAGGTGACCCCTTCGGTATGCAGCGTCAGATGCGCGTCCCGTGCCTTGGCTCCAAGGATCTGCTGCCCGGTGGTCTGGATGTGCTCCCACATCGGGAGATAATGATCCCGAGGCCGAAAGTCGTCCTGATAGAACTCATGGTAGGCCATCGCTTGTCCCGCGCGCTGCATTTGGATCTGGCCGGCGGCGCCGGATTGGAACTGTCTCAGCATCTCGGTGAACCCCACAACATGGCCCCTGATAGATGCGACGTGTCAAAAAACGCGCCAATCTGGTTGCAGCAGTGGGTCGACCGATAAGCTATTGGATGATAAAGGGCGCCACCATTCGATGAATGAGTGTGCCCGCATGACCCTGCACCAGCAGGGGGCGGACGGGCATCAAAAGCCCATCACAAACAGGGTACATGCACGAAGACGGGGCGTAGGCGTCAACCGAATCTTTGCCTGAGTGCCTTCAGGCCCGCGGCGCGGGTCAGGAGGACCACCTCGTCGCCGACTCTCAGTCGCATCCGCGGATCCGCGAACTTAAGCTCCTCGCCGTTGCGATAAACACAGATCGCCCGAGCGGTATCCGGGATCGGCAGCTCCTCGATTGCGATGGCCAACGAATCCTCGACCTTGAATGAGAAGATCCGAGTGTCGCCGCGCAGGATGTCGGAGATGGCGATGATGTCTTGACCCTCTGCCATGTCTGCCAGGTAACGGCCCACCGTGTGCATCGGCACCAAGGAGTCCGCCAGACCCAGCTCGGCACAGATGTGCTCCAGGTCCGGGTCGTCGATCTTGGTCACGACCCGCGGATAGCCGAGGGCGCGAGCCACCAGACTGGCGATGATATTGGACTGATCATCGTGGGTAAGGCAAAAGAGCAGATCGGTGTTCTCGGGATCGGCCTCGCGCAGGATCGCCGGCCGAGTCCCGTCGCCGTGGATGAACCCCACGTCGAGCTCGTCGCGAAGGAGCTCGATCGTCGCCGGATCACGCTCGACGATGACGACCTCATGACCGCGCTCGACGAGCATCCGCCCGGTGAGCACGGCGAGGGTACCGCTGCCGATGAAGACGAATCGCATGTCGAGTCCCTCGTTGCGGGGAAGGGCCGCGGCTCATGCCGCTGAAACGCCTTTTGGGTTGGATATATTAGACGTATTGCTTCCTTTGACGCTCGGCCGAAACCCGGCCGAGCGCGATGCAGCTTTCCCGAAAAACGCGGGAGGAAGCACGTGACGACGCGCGGAATCATGTCTTCGCTCGACACCCGAAGCGGCGCTGGCCCCCGGCGACACCGGCCGAGGTCGACACCATCGAGCCGGACACCTGCAGGGTCGATTCCCAAGCCATCCGCTGGGAGCGCCAGCCTGACGACGCCGACCGTATGGCCTGGATGGCGGTGTTCGCAGAGGTCCGCGCGCACTTCAATTCGCGCTATCATGCCTACTGCCAAATGACCAATCACGATCATGCTGCGGTGGAGACCGCGGAGGGGAATCTGTCGAAGGGCATGCGGCAGCTCAACGACGTCTTCACCCAGCGGGTCTATCGTCGCCATGGCCTGGTCGGAGACCTGTCTCAGGGCCGCTTCAAGGGCCCTCTCGTCGAGCACGATGCTTATCGACTCGAGTCGGCGCGGTACGTCGTCCTCAATCCGGTGCGTGCCGGCATGGTGGCCGATGCCGGCGATTGGGCCTGGAGCAGCTACCCCGCCATGCTCGGCCGGGTGCCGGCAACGCCCTGGTTGGAGACCGACTGGGTGCTTCGGCAATTCGGGCGTGCGCGTGCTTTGGCGCGAGCCGTCTACGGAGGCTTCATCGCCGACGACGCCGGGCGCGCCGAAGTCGGCCACCGGATCAGGACCTGAACAGGTGTTGGAAAGGGCCGCCTTGCTGACCTGGGATTACACCGGCTGCGCGCCCGTCGATCGACCGACCGAGGCACCTCGCGACAGCCGCCCAGCGCAGTACCTTAAGTTACGGGAAGGCGTCGCGTTGCTCAATCGCGTTCTCGTGGCGCGCAGACCGTCGCGCCCGTTTCGCGGTCGATGGTCAGGGTGAGCTGGCGGTAGCCCTGGCTCACAAAAGGCCCGTCGCCGCAACTGCAGCCACCCACCGTCTCGGTGAAAAAGACCCCGATGTCGGCCAGGATGTGGTCAGTCTGGACCTGGGCGGACAAGAGGGCCACGCCAATGCTGGAGGGGTCCACGCGGCCGCCCTGGTCGCCGGTGATCGGCAGGAGTGACTCCGGCAGGGCGGCCAGCTCGCGCTGCAGCGCCGATGCGAAGTCGGGCGTCCCGACACTCCGAGCCGATTCGAGGAGAGTCAGCATGGTAGGAGCCTCCCTCCGTGCAAGGCCGTATGAGGATTTGAAACGACAGCGTCGGCGGATCGGATCCGAGCGGCGTCGATCCAATGCTGGTCGGTCCCGCAACCACAAGACCCTGACGCAGGACACTGTCCACCGATCAGATCCCGACATTGATCGGATTTCGGTCTCATTGGATCACGTCTCGACTCGGTGATGAGGCTTCAAAGCTCGCCCCACCCCGGATCGCGAAGCGCCACGGCCAGGGTACCCAAGCCGGCAGTTCCGCATTTGCCGCCCACCTCGCTCATCTAGGCAGGAAGCCCGTTCCGGGACCGCCGACTTGAGTCGGCGCGAGTGGCGGGTGCTCCGCAATGGACGGGCCCTGCCCCTGTTCGGGG
>RRYU01003723.1_pt1 | contig 30661 bp, 31 predicted proteins | sample 2162651 | NCBI WGS metagenome assembly RRYU01 (sample SAMN10267283, study PRJNA491782) | microbial mat metagenome | isolation source: biomat in the production well | place: Japan: Minami-Kanto gas field, natural gas well KTG3 | collected 2017-06 | reverse complement strand
GGGGGGGGCAGGAATAATGCAGATATTGACAGGAAATTCAACAGTCTACGCCATATTCGGTGATCCGGTCGCTCATTCGCTGTCACCGTTGATGCATAATGCCGCCTTTATCCATTGCGCTGTTGATGCTGTCTATGTCCCCTTTCACGTAACAGCAGATGCACTGACCGCCGCAGTTGCCTCATTAAAAGCTCTCGATATCAAAGGAATCAATGTCACAATCCCACATAAGGAAGCGATTATCCCATTGCTGGACCATATTGATCCGACAGCAAGGCAGATTGGTGCGGTAAATACAGTAGTTAATGATCATGGCCGGTTGGTAGGGTACAATACGGATAGTAGTGGATTTATTCGATCTGCCATACAGGATCTCGGTTTTTCTCCCCACGGTAAAAAGGTGCTGATGCTGGGAGCGGGGGGCGCCTGCCGCGCCGCTGTTCAGGCGCTATTGGCAGCGCAGGTGCAACAGATAACAGTTGCAAATCGCCGGCTTGAGCGCGCGGTCGACCTGATTGCAGCCTTTAAGACAAATGCCACAAAACAACATCTGGCTGCTGTGCCTTACGGTTCAGCCGAATTTTTACATGCTGTTTCAGGGGCAGATTTATTGGTGAATACGACCTCTGTCGGCTTGCACGGTGAATCTCTCGATTTTCTTCCATTGGAGAATATTAAAGGTAGCGCATTAATATTTGATATGGTATATTCCACAACCGGCACAGCTTTGGTTCAGACAGCCCACCGCCACGGCTTAACCTGCGTTGATGGTTTGAGTCTGCTTGCGGCGCAGGGCGAAGACGCTTTTTTTATCTGGACCGGGAAGCGTTTGCCTCATGGTTTTATGCACCGACAATTGGTTGATTATTTGGAATAAATGGGAAAGGAATAACGGCATATGAGCGTCAGCCGGCTGGGTGAATTACTGATCAGAAACCAGATGATTTCTGATGATCAACTGGCAAAAGCCATTTCTGAGCAGAAACGTGATGGAATCCGACTTGGTGCGGCACTGATTAAGCTGGGCTATGTTCAGGAACACGATCTTGCTACCTTTCTATCCAAACACTATGGTGTTCCATCTATCGATCTGAAAGAGTTTGATGTTGATCCTGCCGTTATCAAGCTGGTCCCGGCGGCAGTCGCTCAGAAATATCAATTGCTGCCGATCAACCGTGCCGGCGCGACCTTGATTGTCGCCATGTCCGACCCTTCCAATATCTTTGCCATCGACGATATCAAATTCATGACCGGCTATAATGTGGAGGTGGTTGTTGCTGCCGAAGCGGCCGTCAAGGAGGCGATCGACTCCTACTATGATCAGTCAGCGAGCATGGCCGATGCCTTAAGCGAATTTGATGATGTCGATCTGGAGCTGGTTGGTGATGAAGAGCTAGAGAATATTAATGAGTTGGAAAAAGCCAGTGAAGATGCACCGGTTGTCAAGCTGGTCAATCTGATTCTTACTGATGCGATTAAAAAGAAAGCCTCGGATATTCATATTGAGCCTTATGAGCATATGTTCCGGGTGCGTTACCGGATCGATGGTGTGCTTTACGAGGTGATGAAGCCGCCGCGCAAATTAAAAAATGCCATCACTTCCCGTTTGAAAATCATGGCTAACCTCGATATCGCCGAGCGGCGTCTGCCCCAGGATGGACGGATCAAGATCAAGCTGGCTCGTAATCAGGAAATGGATTATCGGGTCAATTGTCTGCCGACATTGTTTGGTGAAAAAGTCGTCTTACGTCTGCTCGATAAAAGTAGTCTGCAGTTGGACATGACCAAGCTCGGTTATGAGGAGCAGGCCCTGAAATGGTTCAAGCATGAAATCCATAAGCCTTTTGGCATGGTGCTGGTTACCGGGCCAACCGGTAGTGGTAAAACGGTTTCCCTCTATTCGGCACTGTCGGAACTGAACAAGGTCAGTGAAAATATCTCGACCGCAGAGGATCCGGTCGAATTCAACTTTGCCGGCATCAATCAGGTCCAGATGCACGAGGAAATCGGACTGAACTTCGCCGCCGCCCTGCGGGCTTTTTTGCGCCAGGATCCGGATATCATCATGATTGGTGAGATCCGTGACTTTGAAACCGCTGAGATTGGTGTCAAGGCGGCCCTCACCGGTCACCTGGTACTGTCAACCCTGCATACCAACGATGCCCCAAGTACTGTCAATCGACTGTTGAATATGGGGATTGAGCCGTTCCTGGTTGCTTCAGCCGTTAATCTGATTTCTGCGCAGCGTCTTGGCCGAAGAATTTGTGCGGCCTGTAAAGAACCGGTCAAACATCCCCTTGAGGCCCTTATTACTGCAGGTATGCCCGAGGATGAAGCAAGCAAAATCACCGTTTACAAGGGGCGTGGCTGTGTTGAGTGTAATGATACCGGCTACCGCGGGCGGGTTGGTTTTTATCAGGTTATGCCGATGTTTGAACCGCTTCGTGAAGCGATCCTCGCCGGTGCCAATACTGCCGAAATTAAAGAAGAATCGATGCGGCTCGGGGTTAAAACCATGCGCCAGGCAGCGCTGAGCAAGATGGCGGAAGGCGTGACCACGTTGGAAGAGGTGTTAAGGACGACGATTGCGGATGATTAATTTTAGAAACTAGAAAATGGACACTAGGAATAACGGGGGTTAGCTGTATGGCGAACATGCACCAGTTACTTAAAACCATGATCGAGCAGGGGGCATCTGACCTTCATGTGTCGACCGGAACCGCACCACAGATTCGCATTGACGGTAAAATGCAATCGCTTGATGGTCCAAAAATGACGGCAGCTGACACCAAACAGCTCTGTTACAGTGTCCTGACTGATGCCCAGAAGCGCCGCTTTGAAGAGGAAAACGAGCTGGACCTGTCCTTCGGCGTCAAGGGATTATCGCGCTTTCGTGGTAATATTTTTGTGCAGCGCGGGGCGGTGGCCGGAGCATTTCGGGCCATTCCTTTTGAGATCAAAAGTTTTGACGATCTCGGACTGCCGCCGGTGGTCAAGAGTCTGTCGAAAAAACCACGTGGGCTTGTTCTGGTGACCGGACCGACCGGCAGTGGTAAAACCACGACCCTGGCGGCTATCATTGATGCGATCAACTCTGACCGCAGCGAACATATCATCACCATTGAAGATCCGATTGAATATATCCATGGTCACAAAAAATGTCTGGTCAATCAGCGCGAAGTCGGGGCTGACACCAGTACATTTAAAAAAGCCCTCAAATATATTCTACGTCAGGATCCCGATGTGGTCCTGCTCGGAGAATTACGCGATATCGAAACCATTGAGGCAGCACTGACAATTGCTGAAACCGGACACTTGTGTTTTGCCACCCTGCATACCAACTCCTGCGTGCAGACCATGAACCGGATTATCGATGTCTTTCCCACGAATCAGCAGGCGCAGGTGCGTACTCAGCTGTCATTTGTGCTGGAAGGGGTCTTGTCCCAGGCCCTGATACCCAAAGCCAACGGTAAGGGGCGCTGCATGGCCCTGGAGGTCATGGTCCCCAATGCGGCCATTCGTAATCTGATCCGTGAGGACAAGATCCATCAGATTTATTCCCAGATGCAGATCGGTCAGGACAAGTTTGCCATGCAGACCATGAACCAGTCGCTGTTTTTGCTGGCTCACAGTCGCCAGATCAGTGAGGATGATGCTCTGAGTCGTTCCCATGATCCGGATGAACTGCGCCAGATATTTGCCCACCCGCAGGCGGTGTTAAGCCGCAAGCGTACCATCAGTCCCGATCGGATGATGTAATAGATCGTGATTAAAGCCCGTAAAAGACAAATGTGAAAGGGGAGGACCATGCCGAAGTTCACCTGGACAGGCCGGTCGAAAGACGGAAAAACTCATAAAGGAACCATGGAAGCTGTCAACGAAGGGGCAGTAACGGCCAGTCTGCGGCGCCAGGGAATCCAGGCTACCAAGGTCAAAGGGGCTGGTGGTCTTAATGCCGACATTAATATCAGCTTTCTGCAGCCTAAGATAACGACCAAGGATATCGTCGTCTTTACCCGCCAGTTTGCCACCATGATCGATGCCGGCTTGCCGTTGGTGCAGTGTCTGGATATTCTTTCGAATCAGCAGCCCAATAAAACGTTCAAGGAGGTGCTGCTGAAAGTGAAGTCGGATGTTGAATCAGGTTCTACCTTTGCTGATGCCTTGAGCAAACACCCCAAAGCATTTAATGATCTTTATGTCAATCTGGTCGCTGCCGGCGAGGTTGGTGGTATCCTTGATACGATCCTCAATCGCCTGGCGGTTTATATTGAGAAGGCGCTCAAACTCAAGAAAAAAGTCAAAAGTGCCATGACCTATCCAACCACGATTGTCGGTATTGCGGTGGTGGTTATTGCGGTTATCCTGATTTTTGTTATTCCGGCTTTCGAGAAAATCTTTGCCGATTTTGGCGGTGCATTACCGGCACCAACCCAGATTGTTATTAACTTAAGCAACCTGATCCAGAATTACATTGTCATTATTATTGCATTGTTTTTTCTATCGATTTTTGTCTTTAAAAAGATCTACGCCACCGACAAGGGTCGCCGGGCTTTTGATCGTTGGGCCCTGCGACTGCCGATTTTCGGGATGTTGATTCGCAAGGTTGCCGTGGCGAAGTTTGCTCGCACCATGTCGACCATGATCTCCAGTGGCGTGCCGATCCTCGATGGTCTTGATATTGTGGCCAAGACCGCCGGTAACCGCACGGTTGAAGATGCCATCAAAAAGGTGCGTACCAGTATCAGTGAAGGTAAAACCATCGCTGAACCTCTCAAGGAATCAGGAGTCTTCCCGCCGATGGTCTGTCAGATGATCGAAGTTGGTGAACAGGCCGGAGCCCTCGATACCATGCTTGGCAAGATCGCTGATTTTTATGATGATGAGGTGGATGATGCTGTCAACAACCTGACCGCAATGATGGAACCACTGCTGATGCTGTTCCTCGGAACCACCGTTGGCGGTCTGGTTATTGCCATGTACCTGCCGATTTTCCAGATGGCCGGGAATATTTAGCGGTTAATGTCAGCGGGTGAACTAAGCGAAAAACAATTGACACATGCAGGGCATCGCAGCCTGGTCTGGTATCTGGTCTGCCGGACTGCGGTGATCACCCTGGTCCTTGGCGGCGCGGCATTTTTCTATCTCCATGGCAACCTCGCCTATTCTGTCACCCCGCTGTTTTTTCTGGTTGGCATCTCCTATGTCCAGGCCATTATTGTCGCTCTGATTCTGCCGCGCCTGGACAATATCTGGATTTTAAATCAGGTACAGATTGTCTGGGATCTGCTCCTGGTGTCGGCGCTGATTCTCACCACCGGCGCGGTTGAGAGTATTTTTTCGTTCTTTTATCTGCTGGTCATCATCTCAGCCAGCTTTCTGTTGTCACGGCGCTTGACGATCCTCGCTGCAGCCAGTTCTTCCATTTTGTTTGGCGGCATCTTGCTGTTGCAGTTTTATCAGTTGCTCGGTCCTTTTCAGATTCCCAGCGCTACTGCCGATGCCGTTTTCTTAAACTCCCTCTTTGTTCATCTGGTCGCTTTTTTTCTGACCGCCATTTTAAGTGGGACCCTGGCCGAGCGCTGGCGGCACAGTGAGGCTCTTTACCAACGCAAGAGCATTGATTTTTCCGAGCTGGAACGGATGAACCGGCTGATTCTGTCCCATATCAGCAGCGGTGTGATGCTGATCAACCCGCAGGGACGGATACGTTCGTTCAACCTGGCTGCATGCGATATTACCGGTTTTTCCCTGCAGCAGGTGTACGATTCTCCTGCGGCTGAATTGTTTCCTGAGTTCAAAAAGATTGTCACTCCTGACACGGTACCGGTTAACCGCGCCGAAGGGATTTTTACCCACCCGTCCGGGGAACGTCTCTCTTTTGGATATGCTACAACGCTGGTGAAAGGGACCCATGGCGAAGCCCTGGGAACCCTTGTGACCTTCCAGGATCTGACCCAGCTCAAAAAGATTGAAGAACAACTCAAACGCTCTGATCGCCTGGCCGCCATCGGTCGGTTATCGGCTGGTCTGGCGCATGAAATTCGTAACCCTTTGGCGTCCATCAGCGGTGCAGCACAATTGCTTGGTGAAAATGGACAATTTAGCGCTGAAGATAAACATCTGCTGACCATCATGGTCAAGGAAGCGGACCGACTGAACCATCTGCTGACCGATTTTCTGGCCTTTGCCCGTCCCCATCGCCCTCAGAAAACCACCATTGATATTGCTGTCATGGTCGCTGAGTTACGCCAGATGCTCCTGCGTGATCAGCGCTTTCAGAAGATTGATGTGCAGGTTAACGCAGAGTCCCCCTGTCTTGTCCCCATAGATCGTAGCCAGATCTGGCAGGTGTTGTGGGATCTGTCAATTAACGCGGCAGAGGCGATGAAAGGGAAGGGGACCCTGGTGATAACCTTTGCTCACGGTAACCCCTGGATGTTAACCATTGAAGATAGCGGCCCCGGTATTGCACCTGAGATCAGGGAACGGATTTTTGAGCCGTTTTTTTCGACCAAAGACAAGGGTACCGGCCTGGGTCTGTCGACCGTTTACTCGATTATTGAAGCCCATGGTGGTACCATTCGTGCTGAAGGGTCCATCTTGGGGGGCGAGCGCTTTGTTATGAGTTTACCGCAAGCAGCAGGGGGAGAAGATGAACAACCATAATCCACGTATCCTGATCGTCGATGATGAACAGAGTTTACGTGAAATGCTGACGGTTTTGTTACAGCGCGAGGGGTACCAGATCGCTCAGGCGGCAAATGGCGAAGAGGCCCTCGCTAAAATTGCTGAGAATAACGTTGATCTGATCATCAGTGACATCAAGATGCCGCGCCTGACCGGTATCGATCTGCTGCGGCGCATACGAGAGCAGGAGAATGATACCACCATGATCATGATGACCGCGTTTTCTTCTACTGAAGAAGCGGTGGAGGCAATGAAGCTCGGTGCCTACGACTACATTACCAAGCCTTTTAAAAATGATGAAATCCGATTGGTGGTCAAAAATGCCCTGGAACGTCGCCAGTTACAATATGAAAATCGCCAGCTTAAACGCCAGCTCAAAGAACGCTTTTCTTTTAAAAACCTGATTGGTGAGAGTGATGAAATGAGCCGGCTGATTGCCCTGCTTGAGCGGGTTGCCCCGAGCCGGGCCAATGTGTTGATCACCGGCGAGAGTGGTACCGGCAAGGAGCTGGTCGCCCAGGCCTTGCATCTGGGCAGTGAACGTAAAAATCACCCCTTTGTCGCCATTAATTGCGGTGCTATTCCCGAAAACCTGCTGGAAAGTGAACTCTTTGGTCATGAACGCGGAGCTTTTACCGGTGCCGACAAAAAAAAACAGGGGTTGTTCGAAAGTGCCCATTCAGGCACCCTGTTTCTTGATGAAATAGGCGAACTGCCCATGGGGATGCAGGTCAAACTGCTGCGGGTATTGCAGGAACGCGAATTCCGGCGGGTCGGTGGCACCAGCAACATTCCCCTCGATATCCGTCTGATCGCCGCCACCAATCAGGATCTTTCAGCCAACATCGCACAGGGGACTTTTCGCGAAGATCTCTACTATCGTCTCAATGTTGTGACCATCGAACTCCCCCCCTTGCGTGAGCGGCGCAGCGATATTCCCTTGCTGATCCAGAATTTTTACCATCAGAAAACCGGCAATGACGAAACCTACCGGATTGATAAGCAGGCTCTGGAACTATTGCTCAACTACGACTGGCCCGGTAACGTGCGCGAGCTTGAAAATCTGGTCGAGCGTTGTCTGGTGTTAGGTGATCAGCAAAAGCTTACTGTCGATTGTCTGCCGCCACAGCTGCAGAAGAAAAGAACGTCCAGCCCGGCCGAACTGCACGAGATACCGGAAGGATTCATGATGGAGCAGTGGCTGGAGGATCAGGAACGCCAGATTCTTCTCACCGCCCTGCAGCAGGCCGATGGCGTACGCACCAGGGCCGCTGAACTGCTCGGCATCAGTTTTCGCCAGATCCGTTATCGCCTTGATAAACTCGGCATCGGTGATGGTTGAGAAGCATCACCCAGATTCAAAAGATTTCGACGCGGTAAAAGTCAACGGCAAAAAAATTTCCCCAAGTCCACTACCTAGTACCTAGTTCATGGTGTTGAGGCATTTGACACTGCGTATGATTTAAAGGTTTTCAACGCGACAAAGAGGTTCCATGATTGCCCTTATCAGACCTTTATAGATTCTGATAGCGGCTGACAAAACTGCAAAAGCTATTGGCCGCGATGAAAATCTATCAACATCGGATAAAACCCAAAATGATCTCTTGTCTCTCGATTTAAAAATGATGGTTTCAATAAGGCCACTCTTAGTGATATTCTGTAAGTAAACTAAGTCCACAGCTGGAGGTGCCCATGGAAACCGTCAATATCCACCAGGCTAAAACCAATCTGTCGCGGCTGATCGAAAAAGCTGTTAACGGGGAAGATTTTATCATCGCTAAGGCCGGCAAGCCGTTGGTCAAGGTAACCCGGGTCAATCATGCGGAACCCGCACATGTTAATCGAGTTGGATTTATGAAAGATAAAATACGTGTTCCTGAAGATTTTGATCGCATGGCCGAGGGTGAAATTGCCGATCGGTTCGCGGGGCAACAATGAAACTGCTGCTTGATACCCATTTGTTGTTATGGGCAGCCGGTGGCTCGGACAGATTATCAGCTCAAGTTCGCGAAATGATCGAAGATTTCAATAACTCTCTTTTTTTCAGTTCTGCCAGTATCTGGGAGGTCGTTATCAAATCGGGGTTGGGTCGAGATGACTTTGAGGTCGATGCTCAGGAATTACGCCATGGACTGCTCGATCATGATTATCGCGAACTTCCCATCACCAGTGCCCACGCTATTGCCGTAGCATCGCTGCCACAACTCCACAAAGATCCTTTTGACCGTATGCTCCTTGCCCAGTCCATTATTGAAGGGGTCAAGTTGGTAACTTCCGATGCCGTTGTCGCGCGTTATCCGGGGTTGATTATGCATGTGTGATATATCAACTGCACGCGGACTGATCCCGTGGGGACTGGCTCCGCAGGTGCCTGTCTCTCTCCACCACCCCGTCAGGCTTCGCCTGCCACCCCTCCATAGAGGGGAATAAAGGCGTGCCCCAAAATTCCCCTCCATCGGAGGGGTGCCCCGACAGGGGCGGGGTGGTCAGAGTGGGACAAAATTATTGCCCGAAGCACTCGGCCAAGCTATGATGGCAAACCATATTGAAATCATCAGAGAAGAAAACAAGGAGGCGGGATCCATGACCAACAACGAGTATGCCCGACTGGAGCAACTGTTCAAAACGCAAGCAGCTGAGTTGGATGAGAAATTTGCCCGGCATGTGACAGCCATCAGTGAAAGCTTTGACCATAAAATTGGTTTGATTGCTGATGGACATATCACCCTGCATCAGGCCATACAGGATTTAGCAAGAAAAACCGACGAGCGGTTTGACCTGGTTGATTTTAAAATCGATGCTGTCGCCGCTGATCTGAAAGCCACAGATCAGCGCATCAATAACAAGATCGATTCCGTAGAAGAGCGCCTCAGTAAAAAAATCGATGCCGTCGCCACTGACCTCAAAGCCCACCGCGCCGACACCGAAGCCCATGGGAACATCTATCGGGTGAAGGAATCGTAGTCAATCCCGGCGGGCGGTGCCCTGAGCCAGTCGAAGAGTCGCGCCCCGCCCTGACACCACCAGTAGTCGGGATAGTTTGCTGGTAGGGGCGTGATTAATCACGCCCAATAAAAACGCATATTGCGTATTTAATAACCATGGCGCAATGAATTGTGCCCCTGCAGTTGATATTCAAAATTCTGTGCCCCCACTACCTACTGCCCAGTCCCTATGACCAATTTTTGCCCCCCAAAGCACTTTATGCATATTATTGCTGTGCAAAATTTGCACGTCCATCACTCTAATGATTAATCAGTTGATCAAAAACCCTCGAAATGATAGAGATGGTTAATCTTTTTCTGAGTTGGACTAAAGTTTGCACTAGGATTATCGCAGAGACATCTTTTAACGAGGCTTCTTATGAATCAAGGAATGATTAAAGAAAAAGCAATTCCCAAAAAGCAGGCACGAGGATTTACCTTGATTGAAATTATCGTGGTGATTGCTCTTATTTCTATTCTGGCTGGGATTGGTGCGTTGTCTGCAAGAAATTATATGCCAATTTATCAACTGCGCGAAGCAACCAGAGATATGTCAACCGTCTTGCAGCAGGCACGGGCTGAGGCAGTCAGGAGAAATACTCCGGTAGCGGTAGTTTACGACCTGACAGCAGGGAACGAGAGTGTCGCTGTATTTGTGGATAACAATCAGAATTTTATTTTTGACGCAGGAGATATCGCTCTCAACAACATTGCCATAGATGATTACCGGAACATTCGCTTTGGTAATGCTACTCTGGGTCTGCCGGGAGCAAATTTCCCCGCCAATGTCGGTGGCAATCCTGTGGTCGCATTCAATAATCGTGGTATGTCATTGAACGCAGCGGGAGGCTTTGGCGCTGGTACCATTTGGCTGCAAAATACTCAGGGGCGCGAGCGTTCAATAGTCGTTAATGCTGCAGGCCATGTCCGTATTCCTTGATTGAGGTTGTGATGCCCAGATATGTAGCATGTTCACAGAGAGCTTTTACGTTAGTTGAACTAATGATTGCCATGGCGCTGACCGGGGTTCTTGCGGTGGCGGTGATGTCCCTGTTTTCTTCACAGAGTCGTCAGTTTGAGACTCAGGAAGAGATCATTGCCACCCAGCAGAATTTACGGGCGGTCATGGAGGTGATGCAAAAAGATTTGCGCTGGGCGGGGTATGATCCCGCTCTGTCGGATACTTTTGGGGTTACCGATGTGCGTCGTCTGGATGTAGCTGGCGCGCCTGCCCTTGGTGGTGAAGATGCGATAACATTTACCGCTGCCGACAATGATTTCGTTGGCGGTGATGATACCTACGTCTATCGGATCTATCTGAGTGGTGGAGTCCGTGCACTGGGGCGGCAGTTGAATGGCGCAGCCATTCAACCATTGGGGCTGAATGTCGAGCGACTGGGGTTTGCCTATGCCTATGCTGATGGTTTTGGAGGACTTACTCTCAATCCAGCGACCGGACAGCCGTTTTGGGCCTTTGACAGCGATAATGATGGATTTCTCGATTCGCATCTCGACACCAATAATGACGGCATTATCGATATTAACGATGCCGTTGCCGGGGCTGCGCTGCCTGTGCTTGTCCCTCCAGCGGAAATCCGGGCGGTAAAAATTTGGATTCTGGGTGTTGCCGCTCGTCCTGATCCACGCTATCAGGCCGCGGGGATACAGTATAAAATTGGCAACCGCAGTATTGCTCCTCCAAATGATAATCTGCGGCGTGAACTGGTGACCTCGGTTGTTTCCTTACGTAATTTGGGAATGTAACAATGGACATAATACAGGATAATCGTGGCTTTAGCTTGATTGAAGTATTGATGGCACTGGTCGTTTTTTCTATCGGCATCCTTGCCGTGGCGTCAATGCAACTCTCGTCTATCACGGGAAATGATCGGGCGAATACCGGGTCAATTGCAACAGCACTGGCTTCCGGGAAGATGGACGAGTTGTTGACCATGGCTTACGACCGCCCTACGACGCTGCCGGCAGCTGTCAATTATCCCTTGGATGACATAGATGGTAACGGAGCTGCCGGTCTGCTGGATGAGGATGCGGCGGCCGACCACGTAGAAACGCCGCTTGGACTGATTGGTAATTATCAGGTTTTCTGGAATGTGGCTGATGATTTGCCTGCCCCGGAAATGAAACGGATCAACGTTATTGTGCGCTGGACTGCGGCAGATTCACGTCAACATCGGGTGGTTCTAAACTCTATTAAAAATCGAGGCCGATGATGAAAAAAAACATCAGAGCATTTTCTGAAATACAATTATCAAACGCACTACAAAAAACGCAGATCTTATCTTCTTCAAACCAGAAGGGCTCGGTCATGTTCATCGTGCTGCTTATTCTGACCCTGATCACGATGATTGGTCTGACGATGAGCAAAACAACTTTTTTTGAAATGCAGATCAGTAGCTTTCACACAATCTATAAGCAGAATTTTGCTCAGGCCGACGGCGCAATAAGGGAAATGAGTCAGAATGTTGCGATTATTCCAGATCTTTCCGGCGCACCCCCGGCTTGGTTGTTGCCGATTTCAACGCCTTTGTTGCCTGCAGTTAACGACGCTGCCGGTCTCACTAACGAAGTACAGAATGTACGTAATGATGCGACCTGGACCGGCGCTGGCAACAGCACTGTTTCCGCGGCTTTTCCCCAAGCGCGTACGATAGCCGTACATCGGGGGATTGCTCCAGGGTCTTCGTTAGCTCTTGGTTCACAAAGGATTCATGTTTTTGATCTTTACGGACGTAGCCAGCAGAATAATGGTGAAGTCATTATCAAAACTGTCTATCGGGACAGCTATTGATCCGAAAAAAGACAAGCAATATTACAAACAAGGGTAAGTTTGTGTGGAAACACCTGATGGAGGTCGGAATGTTAAAATATAAGGGTTTCATGGCAGGATTAGTAATCTTGCTGCTGGTTACAACATCGGTGGCCTGGGCCGCTGTGGATATCTCCGATATTCCTCTTGATGCGGTGACCAAGGCGGCCCCGGCCAACATCATGTTCGTGCTCGATGATTCGGGGAGTATGGACTGGGAGATAATGACCGGCGAGGGTAATGGTCTATTCAGTAATCAGTATTATGTTTTCGATAATCCGGGTGATAACCTGTATACAGATACCAGAATTCTCACTCCGGAGCAGCGGCGGATGTGGCGGTCGCAATGGTCTGGTTATAACACCATGTACTACAACCCTGACCAGACCTACGAACCCTGGCCGACCCTGCCGAATGCCGATCCGGACACCCCGCGTTCTCATCCCAATGTTGCTGGTACGACCTTTCGCCTGAGCCACACTTACCTGCAGTTTTTCAACTCAACCAGCACAGGCATTGACATTATTGTTGACAACCAGGACGCCGGGTTTTCGATGGTCAGCGGAACCTGGGGAGAATCTGGGGCTTTTCCCGAGTGGGACGGCAGTTCCCTATTTTCTGGTAGTGCTGGTGCCAGAGCACGCTGGTCGTTTTTAATTCCTGACGCAGGCGATTATCAGGTTCTGGCTTGGTGGAGCTCTCAACCGAACTGGACTCGCGATTCCGCTGCAAATTATATCGTCAACCACAATGCCGGCAATACTCCTTACACCGTCAACCAGATGAACGATTTTGGGCAATGGAACATTTTGGGCGTTCATCAATTCAATGCTGGAAACTATTCGATCGAGGTGCAGCGGGGAAATTCCAACACCAGTGCCGATGCGGTGCGTCTACTGCGTGGGACCGTGATGCTGAATATTCCTAATGCCCATTATTATGTCTATTCGGCATCAGAATCACGTCCCTATCTGGTGATTGTCGATGGCGGGGCAATCAGCTATTACGCGGTGACTTCGACGAGCGGTGCCGGAGGGACAGAAGTAGTTGAGGCGCTGCAACTGGTTGCCAATCCGCCGGCCGATGTTCTCAGTCAGCGATCCTATGTGGAAGAACGACAGAATTTTGCCAATTGGTATTCATTCTATCGGCGGCGTGAGTTGACGGCAACAGCAGCCGTCTCACAGGTCATTACTCAAATGTCTGGGGTGCAGATCGGTATTGCGACGATTAATGGTAATCTTCTTCAACCAGTGTTGAGAATTAAGGTTGACGGAACTGATCAAACCTCGAGCCTGCTGTCTTCATTATATGGTTTAGTACTTACGGCCCAGGGCACTCCTTTACGTCAGGGGCTGCAGCGGGCTGGTATTTACTATACCGATGATGCTAATACCGGTGGCATCGGCACCTGCCCCTACTGGTCCGCCGCACTTGGCGGCGAGTGTCAGCAGTCCTTTGCCATACTGATGACCGACGGTGACTGGAACGGGCCAAATCCTAATCCTCTGGTTGGCAATGCAGATGGTGCTGCCGGGGTCCCCTTTGCCGATACCTATTATAATACCCTGGCCGACGTCGCCTACTTTTATTGGGGCAATGATCTATCGACAAACTTGAATAATCTGGTTCCAACCAGCGATATCAACCCGGCTAACTGGCAGAACATGGTGACTTACGGGGTCACCTTTGGTGTGACCGGAACCCTGGATCCGAATAATTACGACCTGACAGCATCGCCGCTACCAACCATCCCCTGGCCAAATCCAACGGCCGGAGCTTTGCAGCGAATTGACGATGTTTATCATGCTTCGGTGAACGGGCGTGGCCAGTTCCTAAGTGCGGGTAGCCCCACCGAACTAACCGATTCCCTGCTCGCAATTATGCTAGATATTAAAGCACGCATCGGGTCGGCCTCGTCGGTCTCGGTCAATGGTGACCAACTTTTCAAGCGGATCGATAACAACACCTTCATGTTTCAGTCCAGTTACAATACAAACGGTTGGGTTGGTGACATTCGTTCGTTCAAGGTTGATCCAAACACGGGAGCTATCGATCTACTAAGTCCCGAGTGGTCGGCTGCCAATATTTGGTCTTCTTATAACTGGAGCACCTATTGGGATAATCGGGTTATTGCAACCCATAATGGAACCACCGGGGTTCCATTCCGGATCACGAGCCTTGCCGCTGGTCAACTAAGCCATTTGGGAAGTGATCTGGCTGAACAGACAATGGTTCTGGAGTACCTGCGTGGTCGTAATAACAACGAAATCAGCAATGGCGGCACATTACGTAGCCGTTCCAGTCGACTAGGAGATATTGTTCATTCATCCCCGGTCTATCACAACGGCTTGCTTTATGTCGGTGCCAATGATGGCATGATGCATGTTGTTGTTGCAGAAGGCGCAAATGCCGGCCAGGTACTGTTCTCCTATATCCCCGGGCAGGTTTATCCAAGCCTGGCGGAGTTATCTGATCCTGCCTATACCCACAAATATTATGTTGATCTGACCCCAAGAGTTGCTGATCGCGTTCCCTTTGGAGCAGGGCTGGAAAAATCAATTCTGATCGGCGGATTGGGACAGGGTGGGGAGGGCTATTTTGCTCTCGATATTACGGGTTTGACCACTTTCAACTCAACATCCAAACTCTGGGAGCCAACGTCTGTTAATGAGGCCGCAATCGCTAGCCGGGTACTCTGGGAATTCCCCAGCAGCTCAACCTCAGCAGCGGATCTGGCAGATATCGGGCGCTCTTTTTCCGAGGTGCAAATCGTTAGAACCAACTCCACGATTCATCCCATGGTGGCAATTTTTGGTAACGGGTACAATAGTGTGTCAGGCGTGTCTGCCCTGTTCATTGTCAACCCTGTTGATGGGAGCGTTATTCGCAAGTTCTCTCTTGGCACTGGTCCGGACAACGGGCTGGCAACCCCAACTGTCACTGATGTCGATGCCGATGGTAAGGCTGACTATGTCTATGCAGGTGATCTGCACGGCAACCTCTGGAAGGTGAATTTGACCGATTCTAATACCAGTAATTGGGATATTGCTTTTGCTGATGGTGTGGCGTCTCGTCCTCTGTTTACGGCGGTTGGCCCTTCCGGCCCGCAACCCATCACCTCAACCCCCGATGTCATGCTACATCCGAGCAAAAACGGTTATTTGGTGGTTTTCGGCACGGGGAAATTCCTTGGCTTGTCGGATACCCTGGATGCAAGTCAACAGGCCTTTTATGGTATCTGGGATTATGCTGATGATGATGACAAAAGCGAATATCTGGGCACCTTTGATCCATTGACTCATCAGGTGTCCAATCTATCAACCATGTCGGCCCTCTTTCAACATCAGGTCATACTTGATTCTTATTTTTATGATCCTGATGGAGATGGTGATGGAGAACTGCTACGGGTTACCAGCGCTGTACCCGCTGCGGATAAATTATTGTTCTGGTTAATCGAACCTGATGCACAAACTGGAGAAATGCCGAATCCTGCAAGTACGACCGCCAATTATGTCGGTTGGTATCTCCCCCTGCCACAAACAGGGGAGCGGGTGGTGACGAGTTCGATGATAAGGGATGGTAGGGCAGTTTTTATTTCCTATTCGCCCTTGCTATCTCCCTGCTCTTCAGGTGGCAATTCTATCCTCCATCAATTGAATGCTGCGGACGGTAGCCGGTCTGTAACAGCGGTTCTAGATATCAATCGTGATGGAGCCGTTAATTCCCAGGATTATATTCAAATTACTGGTCCGAGCGGAAACCCGATTATGGTCCCTGTGTCGGGTATTCAGCGCGGGGGGCAACTCCAGAGCCCGGCAATTATTCAATTTGGACGGGATGAGATAAGCTATATGAGTTCAACCTCGGGTGATATTGAGAGGGTTCGTGGAAAAGGAGTGAAAACCGGAATGACTGTCTGGCAGGAATTTTAGCTATACGTGGTTTGACACGACAGAGTGTCGTTTGCTCAAGGAGATGCTCAAATGCGAAACAAATTTTTTAGGCGTGGTCTAATGGTAGTGTTGTCAGGAGCTGTCCTGACTGGATTGGTGTTTTCAGCGGGCATTTTATCCGCTGAGGTAATCTACACACCGGAGGGCGTTATTGTCACCCACTATCCTGAACAATTTGATTTGATTGGTCAGATCGATAGAATAGACAAAGACGGCCTGGTCATTCATGATCGATTTTTCGCTTTTTCTCCTCAGACACGGTTTATGACGCCCCATCAACTCATGGGGCGTGCTGGAGATTTTGCTGTAGGTCAGGAAGTGGGGCTGGTCCATGATCAGCATAATCATATTATCACTGTGGCGCTTATTTACAGGTACGGGTCTGAGCCAGATCGTTGATCGGATATTGACATAAGTTTTTAATGGGGAATCGTTGAAAGTTGTGGATCTTAAGTGGGCCAGTCCTTCTATCCAGCAATTTTTTTCAACTTCCTTAAACACCCGACTTACCCTCAACATTTTTTGGGGCGTTTTGTTGAGCAAACTAAAAATTTTCGCAAAAGTAGTGCGCGCATTTTATTGTGCATGATGTTTAGATATGATTTAACCGGCAAAACGCAAACTATATATATGCGCTGTCCGATGTTATTAGCCAAAAAGTATCAAAAACTGGTCTCCGAGCTACAAATGTGACAATCAGCGAAGATATTATCAACGACGCTTCAGCCAAAATGTCCAGCAATCGGCGTTTGTAACCACCAATGGGACATACAAATGAAATCAACAGCAGCAAAGTTTTTCCCCCTGTTATACATTGTGTTGTCAGCATCGTCACTGCCGACCTTGGCGGCGGTTGAATCCATAAACATCGAACCGCTACCATTTAATGCAGCAACCGGTGTGTCGGTGGAAACAGCAGTCTCGGGAGATGAGCCTATTGTTTCAATGGAATACCGATGGTTCATTAATGGTGAAGAAGTTTTTTTTGAAAATTCGGCCCGTTTGCCTGGTAACCTGTTCAAACGTGGTAATGTCGTCGAAGTTGAAGTGACACCCGTCTCCTATACTGGCGAACGGCTTGCGCCTCTTGTCACCGGTCCGTTCGAAGCGACCAATGCGCCACCGGTTATCACCTCCGAGCCTCCTGAAAAATTGACAGAAACCGGCTTTCGCTATCAGGTGATAGCAAGTGATCCAGATGGAGATGCGCTGACGTTTAAGCTCGAAAATGCCCCTGACATGATGACAATCAACACCTCGAGCGGCCTGATCCAATGGCCTTTTGACCTTATGTCTGAGGGGGTCTTCCCAGTGATTATTAAGGTGGAAGATGGCTACGGTGGTCTCGCTGAACATTCTTTTGAATTGCAAATGACCTATGAGGAGGTGGCGCCCTAAATTTCTTCAATCTCTCGAAGCTGACGGGGGCATCTAGCTCTAACTCTTCCATTGTTTACCGGCCTGCTGCCAAAATGATCTGCTCTTGAAAATTTCGGGTCAGTTCTTGTGCTGCTAAGCATGAGCCACTTGCATCATACATACTTATGTTTGCCATAATTTTCGGCGCTCCTCGCGCAGCAAAGCTGACCCATTTGTTACTCGTTGCCGTGCTGGGTGGCCTTTGTCTGGTGATGTTATCGAGCAAGGGACTGAGGTGTTGACCTTGTGTTTTTTTTGTGTGAGAGGCTTTAGTGGTTGTCATGTCTGAATTTCTCCTTGCAATGCTCATTGCTTTTGCCTTTGGTGCGATCGTTGGCTCTTTCCTCAACGTCTGTATCTACCGGATACCGGCAGAGCAGTCGATCGTATCACCGCCATCTTCCTGTCCGGCTTGTGGTCACCAGATTCGCTGGTTTGAAAATATTCCGATTCTCAGTTACCTGTTTCTGCGGGGTCGCTGTTCGGCATGCCGGCTGAAAATTTCCCCGCGTTATCCGGCAGTGGAAGCCTTGACCGGTTTATTGTTTGTCCTGACTTTTTATTATTTTGGTTTTTCCGCTGCCACCATTGTTTATATGGTTTTTATTGCCGCGCTGGTGGTGATTACCTTTATTGACCTGGATCATCAGATTATCCCTGATGTGATCAGTCTGCCGGGGATCCTGGTTGGTTTTGCCGGTTCGTTTTTTGTTCCCTGGCTGACCTGGTACGATTCGATTTTCGGGATCCTACTGGGTGGGGGCTCGTTGCTGGCGGTCGCCTGGATTTATGAAAAGCTGACCGGCCGGGAGGGGATGGGTGGAGGCGACATCAAGCTGCTGGCCATGTTCGGGGCTTTCCTCGGATGGCAGGCCGTGTTTCCCATTATTTTTCTGGCATCGTTGGCAGGCACCCTGGTCGGCGTCCCCGTGATGTTGGCACAAAAAGGTGATACCCGGCTGGCAATCCCCTTCGGGCCGTTTCTGGCATTGGCGGCGATCATCTATTTGTTCTGGGGACAGATGCTGATTCGCTGGTATCTTGGACTGCTTGGGGGGTGAGCTTTAATTTTTTTTATTGGTTCGGTCTAAAACTTCTTGACAATATCTCACCCTGACCTATAATTATGCACAATTTGTAGATGTGATAAACAGATTTGATGCTTTTGAGAAAAGCGTCAAGTTAGATGTCTAAGCAAAAAGCGCCAAAAGCAAGGCGTGCCATGGTTGAGCAATGAGGCGTACTTACGTACGTCGAAGCCGTGAGACAATGGCGACAACGTAGCAGTTGGTGAGTTTTTGTGACGACATTAAAGTGCAATGGGGTATGGGGTTAATCATGGAGCAGAATCGGGTCAAGGAAGTTCGAGAATCCTTATTGATGAGCAAGGCCGAACTGGCTCGTAAGGCGGATGTGTCTCCGTTGACCATTACCCGCATTGAACGTGGTAGCCCGTGCCGCATGGAAACCATGCGTAAAATTATTCTGGCTTTGGGCTACAAACTAGCTGACAAAACAAAGATTTTTCCAAATATTTAGTTGGTTCAGGTTTTTTTTGTTGATTTAAGTGGCGCGCCTGTTTTTTGGGGATTCTCTTTTCGACTGGATAAATCATGTTCGCATCGAAAAAAGATATTGTCGGTATTGATATCGGCACAAGTGCGGTAAAGATGGTGCGCCTGCGTGAGGCGCGTGGAACCTACCATCTCCAGAATATCGGCATTATGCCGCTGGAGCCGGAAACGATCATTGATAATGCCATTATGGATTCCCCGGCGATTGTCGACGTGATCCAGAATCTGCTCGGGTCGATGAGAATCAAGACCAGGCAGGTGGCAACATCGGTCTCAGGCCACTCGGTTATTATCCGCAAGATTAACCTGCCAATGATGACCGAGTCTGAACTCGAAGCATCGATCCAGTGGGAAGCAGAGCAATATATCCCCTTTGATGTCTCCGAGGTTAATATCGATTTCCACATCATCGGTCCTGACTCGAAAGATCCTTCCCAGATGAGTGTTATTCTGGTGGCGGCGAAAAAGGATTTTGTCAATGACCACTCTGCCGTCTTTGCTGAGGCCGGGATGACGCCGGTGGTCATGGATGTTGATTGTTTTGCGGTAGAGAATATGTTTGATTACAATTACGGATTTGTTGAAGGGGAAGTCGTTGCCCTGATTGACCTGGGTGCCAGTGCCACCAGCGTTAATGTCATGCGCGGCAGCAATTCCGTTTTTACCCGTGATATCCAGACTGGTGGCAACCTGCTCAGCCAGGAATTGCAGAAGCGTCTGGGTGTCAGTAGCGAAGATGCAGAACGGATCAAGCTTGGAGAGCGGAAGATCGGCGACTTAAACCCCGATGATATTGAGCAGGTCCTTGCAGACGCGACGGAAAACCTGGTTCAGGAGGTTCAGCGCTCTCTCGATTTCTTTTCTGCTACCTCCAGCGAGGAGCGCATCGGCAAGGTGTACCTGACCGGTGGGGTTGCCGCCTCAGAGCGGGTACAACAAGTTCTGGCACAGCGTCTGGATATCGAGGTTGAACGTATCGATCCTTTCCGAAATATCGCCATCAATGAAAAACAGTTTGATCGAGAATATCTCAATGCCATTGGTCCAATGTTTTCGGTGGCGACCGGCTTGGCAATGAGGAAGGTGGGTGACAAATGATCAGGATCAACCTTCTTCCGGTAAGGGCTGCGCAAAAAAAGGAAAAGCTCCGCTCACAAGTGGTTATTCTGGTGTTGTCACTGGTGCTGGTCGGTCTGGCTTGTGGTGCCGTCTATATTCAACAGCAACAAACCAATGAAAATCTACAGGCAGAAATTGCTGATATCAATCGTCGCAATGCGGAGTTACAAGAACGCATTGGTGAAGTTCGTGATTATGAAAAAAGAAAGGCCGACCTCGAACAAAAGCTCGAGGTTCTTGCCAAGCTGAAAAGCGATAAAACCGGCCCGGTGCGGTTACTTGACGACTTAAGTAACGCCCTGCCGGAAGAATTGTGGTTAACCAGCTTCAGCGAACAGAATGGCAGCATTGATCTGGCCGGCATTGCTGATACTGAGCAGACGGTGGCCTTGTTTATGCAGCAATTGGAAAGCTCAGGCCACTACAGTGGTGTTGAATTGACGGTTACCGAGCAGACCACGGTTGGTAATCGAAAAATGCAGCGCTTCAGCCTCAAGGGTCAGGCTGTGGCCCCTGCGACCAATTAAGACAGGACGAATGCGATGAATCCACAAATTGAAAAAGTCCTTGGTCTTCCTGCCTATCAGCGGTTTCTGATTGTTTTTGTCCTTGCTGCCGCTATCGTAGCCGGCTTTTATTTCATGGTCTATGAGGGGCTGCGGGAGGAACAGCAACGTCTGGAGCAACAGCGCGAATCAGCCCAGACCGTGCTGCAGCGCAATCAGCGGATTGCCAACAATCTTGAGGCGTATCGGGCTGATTACAATCAACTTCTGGCGCAGCTTGAAGAAGCCCTTGATGAGTTGCCCCTTGATAAGGAAATACCGACCCTGCTGACCAAGATTGCTTCTCTCGCCCAGGAAAAAGGGCTGGACGTTGTGCGTTTCCGTCCGCTCGCTGAAGTGCCGAGAGATTTTTACGCTGATGTCCCTGTCGAATTGAGCCTGGCCGGATCATATCATCAGGCTGCTTTGTTCTTTGATGCAGTGAGCAAGATGGAGCGTATTGTCAATATAAAAGGTTTAAAACTGGGCGGGGCCAAAGAGGTTGATGGGCGCACCGCGCTGACTATTGATTGCAGTGCCATAACCTTCCGGTTTCTTGGGGAGAGATCGAATAATTAGTTGAAAGGTGGTACGCTCACATGATTTTTTACAGGTTCCCTGTTATGAAGCTGATATTTATGGTTGCCGCAACCCTGTTTATGATGCCGATAACCGTGACTATGGCACAAACAAACGCAGAGGTTGAGGTTGCTCAGGTTGCTGCACAAGGAGAAACGGCAGGGGAATTTACCTATAATCCCGGGGGGCGGCGTGACCCTTTTACCCCCCTGGTTCGACGTGACGAGCCTCCTGCAGCCATACAAACGACCAGACGACCGGAAGAATTGCGTGGACCTCTGGAGCGTTTTGAATTGCGACAGTTACGTTTGATTGCGGTGATGGTTATCAAGGGAGATCCGCGAGCGATGGTTGCTGCACCCGATGGTAAAAGTTACACCGTGAAAATTGACGATTACATTGGGATCAACGGGGGAAAGGTTAAAGATATCCAGACTCGTGCAATCGGCGTTGATGAACAAGGTGTCAGGGTCGAGAAATATCCGGATCGTATTGTCGTTGAGGAAGTCGGTATTGATAGCGTCAGCGGAAATACCGTTAAAGAAGAGCGCTATATCGTATTGTAGTGCGTTGCAGGCGGACTGCAGGTTTTTGCTCCGATGAACTTTTAGGGGAATGAATATGAGAAGAAGCAATGTGCTCCTCAGTATCATGATGTTGTTATTCAGCCTTGCGGTGGTTGTGCCCGTGGCAGCTGAATCCTTGTCGACAGTCAACGTCACCGGTCAGAAGGTGACTTTGTCTGCGACGGCGGAAGTCGAACAGATCCGGTATTTTTCGCTGGATTCCCCTAAACGGCTAGTCGTTGACCTTTACGGTGTTACCCCCGGGGAACATGCGGCGGATATTCCTTTGACCGCTGGTTTCAGTGCCTTGCGTACCGGTACCCTGGAAAATCGGACTCGTTTTGTCTTTGATGTTGCCGGTGACCAGTTCCCGACTTTTAATGTCGCTACCGGATCGCAGAGTGCTGTAATTACCTGGCATCCAGCAGAGGCAACAACCTTCTCGGCGTTGGCTGAACCTGCCCCGCAGGGCAGTGCCAAGGTTGATGCTATTGATTTTACCAGTGTCGATAGACGTTCACGATTATTGATGACCATCAGCGGCCAGACCCAGGCCACCCAGCCGGTACGCGATGGTAATCGCGTCCAGTTCTCACTGCCTGATACAACTTTACCCCGTGCTTTGCGTCGTGAGTTTGATACTTTTGCCTTCCCCAGTGCTATTCATTCAGTGACCCCCTATCTGGTGAATGCCGGTGGCCGACCTGAAGTGCGCGTTGTTGTTCTGCTCAAGGGCAATGTGCCATTTCAATTGCAAAAGGTAAGCGGCGGCTACGAATTTATTGTCAACGATGGTATTTACGCTCAAACTTCAGCGGTTGTTTCCGGTCAGACTGCAGTGCCAGTTAACGCCCAATTTGACGATAGAAAAGTATTGTCATCAACATCCGGAGTCTCAGCCCCGGTTGTGACAACAACCACCGGGCTCACTGTCCCCGTGGAAGGACAGCGTCAAATGCCCGGCGTTTATACCGGCGAGAAAACCTCGCTGGTCTTCGATAACGCTGAAGTGCGTGATATCCTGCGACTTATTGCAGAGATCAGCGAACTGAATATTATTGCTTCCGATGAGGTAAGTGGCAGTGTGACATTACGTCTGATTGATGTCCCCTGGGATCAGGCCCTCGATCTGATTCTTGATGTCACCGGCCTGGGAATGCTGCAACAGGGCAACGTCGTACGTGTTTTACCGAAAGAGCGGATCCGCAGCATGCGTGAGGCTGAGCTAACTGCTGCACGTTCTGAAGAACAACTTGAACCTCTGGTGACCGAAGTGGTAACCGTGAGTTATGCAGACCTTGGGAGCGTTTCCGGTCCGGTCAACAATGTATTGAGTGATCGTGGAACATTGACACCGGATAGCCGCAACAAATTATTGATTATCAGTGATGTTCCGGCCCGGATTGAGCGTGCCAGGGAACTTATCACAATCCTTGATACGCCGGAACGTCAGGTGATGATTGAAGCTCGGATTGTTCAGGTGAATTCGAACTATTCTAAAGATCTTGGCATCAACTGGGGTTATACCTATCGCGGACGCTCACGTACTGGACCTGGCGGCAGTTATGCTGCAACTGATCAAAGTGGTTTCATTAATAATGTAGCTAATCTTGGTGGTGATTTTAGAGTGGCTACTTCACAAGTTGGTGCCCTTGGTGGTTTAGGCGCAACTTCTGGTATCGGCACGGCCTTTCGTATAGGAAGCAAGTTGATTGATCATGGCATTCTTGATTTGCAGCTTTCGGCCCTTGAGTCAGATGGCAAAGGCAAGGTCATTTCAACCCCGCGTGTTACGACGCTCAATGGTGAAAGTGCGACCATCAGTCAAGGTACGACAATACCTTACCAGACCTCGGGTGCCGATGGGCCGCGTACCGAGTTTGTCAATGCCGAATTAAAGCTCGAAGTCACTCCGGTCATTAATCCTGATAATTCAATTATCCTTGAAATTCTGGCTACCAATGATTCACCTTCATTGACAGCAGGCGCAACTGCTCCAAGTATCGACACCAAGAAGGCAGAAACCAAGGTATTGATACGTGATGGTGAAACAACCGTCATTGGTGGCATCTTTGTAGAGAGTATCCAGTCCAATGATAGTGGTGTTCCCGGGTTAATGCATATTCCTGGACTTGGCTATCTCTTTAAATCAAAGCGTGATCAGACAATTAAAGATGAGCTCCTGATTTTCATTACCCCGCGCATCGTGCGGGAAAACTAATAGTAATCACAACCTGATCAAGAAAGGGCGGGAACTACCTGCCCTTTTTTGCGTTAAAGGTGGCGTAAGATTGGATGTTTTACAGGTTTCCCTGGGTGAACGAAGTTATCCGATCCATGTTGGCGACGGGCTGTTGTCCGCTATGGGTGAGCGGTTGCAGGAAATTAACTTTCCTCACCAGGTTGCCGTGGTGTCAAATCCGCTGGTTGCCAATTTGTACGCTGATCCTGTTATGTTATCGCTGCAACAAGCAGGCTTTGATCCGCGCCTGATGCTGGTGCCGGATGGAGAAGATTATAAAAATCTGGCAACGCTGCAACTGATCTACGATCAGCTGATTGATCAGCGTTTTGACCGTGGCTGCGGTCTGCTGGCGCTAGGTGGCGGCGTCATTGGGGACATGGCCGGCTTTGCCGCAGCAACCTTTTTACGTGGCATTCCTTTCGTCCAGGTACCGACGACACTGTTGTCACAGGTTGACAGTTCGGTGGGTGGCAAAACAGCTGTGAACCACCCTCGAGGCAAAAACCTGATCGGTGCTTTTTATCAGCCGCAACTGGTAGTGATTGATGTTGCTACCCTGCACACCCTTGATCCGCGTGAGGTGTCGGCTGGGCTGGCTGAAGTGATCAAATATGGCGTGATTCGAGACGCGAATTTTTTTGCCTGGCTCGAGAATCATCAGGAGTTGTTACGTCAGGGCGATCCTGATGCGCTTGTCTACGCGATCAAGAAATCTTGTCAAATAAAGGCTGATATTGTAGAAATTGATGAACGAGAAAGTTCAATTCGTGCTCATTTGAACTTCGGCCATACCTTTGGCCATGCTATTGAAAACCTTGCGGGTTACGGTCAGTGGAAACATGGTGAGGCGGTCGCTGTCGGAATGGTGGTCGCCGCTAAAATTGCGTGTAACAAAGGGCTGTGCGGTACCGATGATGTGGCGCGGTTGGCGCAATTGTTACGCGCAGTCAAATTACCGGTAGATCCTCCTGACTATCCGCTGGCCGCCTATGTCGATGCGATGCAGCGTGACAAGAAAGTTAAACAGGGGGCATTGACCATGGTGCTTAATCAAGGCATAGGCACCGTTGTTCTTGAGCCGGTAACTGATCTTGCCGGACTGTTCACAACCATTTTGAACCTTAAAGGATGACCATGACTGAACATCATCAGCAAAGTGCGCTTTTAGGGAAAATTGCAGCCTATACTGAGCTATTGGTGAATGATCCACGTTCCACCATTTTTGTCTCTCTGGCTGAAACCTATCGCAAGATGGGGCTGTTTAATGATGCCCGGGAGATTGTTGTCAAAGGTCTGGAATTACATCCAGATTTTGGTCCAGCCTACGTTGTGTTGGCGCGCATCGAGTGCCAGTTGGAAAATATCGATGCTTCCTGTGCGGCCTTTGAAAAGGCCTTAGCCCTGGATCCCGATAGCCTTGCTGCCCTGGTTGGTTACGCTCGGGTCAAGTTGTTGCTTCATCAGGAGGATGCCGCCCGTGAATTGTTATTGCATGCCCGCAGTTTAAGCCCTGCCGATCCGGTGATCAATAAGATGCTGCTCGGTCTGGCCCCGCAAGCGGAACCCAATGAAGAGATCGCTGCTGAGCCTCCAGTCGTAGAAAACGAGCCGGCCAAATCAAACAACCTGACCGCACTGGCTTCTACCACCCTGGCTGATCTGTATCTGGCGCAGGGGTTCACGGATAAGGCTCTGGGATTGTATCGCCAGTTGTTATCCCGCAATCCTGATAACCTTGAGCTCAGGCGTAAAATTCGTGAAATAGAAGGGCACATCGAAGAGCCGCCTTCGTCGCTGACTGAAGAGGATGAAGTAATATCACCAGCCACCGCAGACGATCAGATGGAGGTGGAGGAAGAGCCGCTGCCAGAGCCCTCAGCCGATGAATCAACACCGGAGCCAGGCGCCGATTTTACTGAGCCTGAGACGTTTGCAGAGGAGAATCTGGAGGACACAGAAACCTTTACTACACCTGCCGAGCAGACAATAGCTGAGGTTCAGACAGATGAAGAAACTGAAGGAATTCTCCTCAATGAAGCTGCCCTGGAAGAAACTGCTGGAGCTGATGACTCAGCTGAAATCATAGAAAAATTAAATAACTGGCTCACTAATATCCGCCTGAGGAGGGAACATGTTTGATGTCATTCTCGAACGTATAGTTGCTCAATGCCCGGGTAGCATCGGGGCGCTGATTATGGGTTTTGATGGTATTGGTATTGAAGAATACGTAGTGGAGAACGCTGACCTTGATCTGTCTTTGGTAGGTATTGAGTATTCAAACGTCGTAAAGGAAATTCGCAATGCCAGTGATATCCTTAAAGTTGGTAATCTGCGGGAAGTTTCTATAAAAACGGAACAATACTATGTGATCATCCAGACTCTCACTGAGGAATATTTTGTGGCACTGGTTATTGAACGTAGTGGTAATTTTGGCAAAGGACGCTATCTGTTGCTGCGGGAATCCTTTGAGCTTAAGCAGGCATTGTCGTAATCTATGAAAATCGCTGTCATTAATGGGCCGAATCTGAATCTGTTAGGAAAACGTGAACCACAGATTTACGGTGCGCAAACCCTTGATGAGATCATGACCCGGTTAGTCTCCGAAGCTCAGTCGTTTCAGTGTGAGCTGGTTGTTTTTCAATCGAATCACGAAGGGGCGCTGATTGATCAGGTTCATGCGGCCGAGCAGCAGGGGTGTTCCGGCATCATGATCAACCCTGGCGGCTATACCCACACCAGCGTTGCGTTGCGAGACGCCTTAAGCGCTGTCAGTTTGCCGGTCGTGGAGGTGCATTTGTCCAATATTCACGCCCGCGAGTCCTTTCGGCAGCACTCCTTTATCGCTGCTGTCGCAGTCGGTCAGATCTGTGGTTTTGGTGCTTTTGGTTACAGTCTGGCGCTGCGAGCCTTGTTAAATGAACTGCAGCGCAGGAGTTGCAGTGTCTGATAAACATAATTTTGTCCAGCAATTGTTGGTTGCCGAACACCTTGATGCCGTTCTGGTATTCAGTCGTGCCGATCTGCGCTATTTGTGCGGATTTTCCGGCAGTGATGGGGTATTGTGCCTTGCATCTGACAGCAGCATATTTTTGACCGACTCCCGCTACCAGGAACAGGCACGTCTGCAGGTTGAGGTTGATGAGATTCGCTGCTATAAAAACAAGCTGCAAGGGCTTGCTGATCTGATCGATGAAAAACATGTTCAGCGGATCGGTTTTGATGCCGGCAGTGTTACGGTTGCCCAGTTCGAAGAATTAAAACGCTTGTGCCCGGTTACCACCACCTTTATCCCCTTGACGCAGCGCTGGGAAAACCTGCGCTCCATCAAGAGTCCAGCCGAGTTGACCCGCCTTAGACAAGCTGCTGATCTTAACCGAAAAGCTTTTGACGCCGTTTTACCCCTTATTCGCGTTGGCGTGAAAGAGCGGGAGATTGCTCTGGAGCTTGAATTTTCCTTAAAAAGGCTTGGTGGCGAAACCAACGCTTTTGATTTTATCGTGGCTTCAGGAGTCCGAGGCGCATTACCACACGGTGTTGCCAGTGAAAAAGAAATTTGTGCCGGTGAACTGGTGACTATCGATTTCGGTACCAGCAGCCACGGCTATCACTCTGATGAAACTGTGACCGTTGCCGTGGGTGAGGTTGATGGAAACCTTCGACAAATTTTCGATATTGTGCTAGAAGCACATGATTCAGCTATTGCTGCAGCGAAGTCAGGAATCCGCGCCTGTGATCTTGATGCTGTAGCGCGTGATTTCATTGCCGGTAAAGGGTATGGAGATTATTTTGGTCATGGTTTGGGCCATGGTGTCGGTCTGAATGTGCATGAATTTCCCGCCCTGACCTCAAAAAATGAGACCAGTCTGCTGGCCGGCATGGTAGTGACCATTGAACCGGGAATTTATCTGCCCGGTGTCGGTGGCGTGCGCATTGAAGATACCATTGTTATTACTGAAACAGGTTGTGAGTGTTTAACCTCTATTCCCAAACAGTTGCGACAACTGTCAGGAATAGGCCCAAAATAGAGTTCATCCGCAAATTCAGGATGAACATAATACCGTTTTCGAATTTGTAATTAAACCAACCATTACAACAATACTTTATGTCCGGGCGATGAACTTAACGCCATATGTCGGAGGAAAACAATGGAATTAAAAGATCTCAAAAGTCTGATCAAGCTGGTTACCGATACTGACATTACTGAATTCAATATGGAAAGCGCGGTTGGCAAGATTCATATCAAGCGCGGTCCTGACAAGGAAATTGTCTACACATCGGCTCCGGTTGCCGCTGCTCCCGCTGCCGCGCCGCCGACAGCGGCTCAACCCCAAACAGTTACTGCCCAGCCAACTCCTGTTGCTGAAGCTGAAGTAAACAGCAAGTATGAAGCTATTCCTTCACCAATTGTCGGAACCTTCTACCGCAAGCCGTCACCAGAGGCTGATGTTTTCTGTAAAATTGGTGATGTCGTTGAGGCCGGCCAGGTCATTTGTCTGGTTGAGGCAATGAAGATGTTTAATGAAATTGAGGTTGAATTCAAGTGCAAGATCATTGAAATCGTCAAGGAGGATGCCGCTCCTGTGGAGTATGGAGAGACCTTGTTTCTGGTCGAGCGCCTCTAGTCCCTGTGGTCTGCTCATACAGCAACAACGACTCAACCTGAAGGCAGGAGTGACTATCCATGTTTCATAAAATACTGATTGCCAATCGCGGGGAAATTGCCCTGCGGATTATCCGTGCATGTAAAGAGATGGGGATCAAGACCGTTGCCGTTCATTCGGTGGCTGATCACGAGGCTTTACATGTGAGTCTGGCCGATGAAAGTATCTGCATCGGGCCAACGTCTAGTGCCTTGAGCTATCTCAACATGAAGGCCATCATCAGTGCTGCCGAGATCGCCGATGCCGATGCGATTCATCCGGGCTACGGTTTTTTGTCGGAAAATGCTGAATTTGCCGAGATCTGTGAGCAGTGTGGCATTACTTTTATCGGTCCATCAGCCGAAAGTATGCGCCTGATGGGGGATAAGATCAGCGCCCGCAAAACCGTCACCGCCGCCGGTGTGCCGATTTTGCCGGGGACCAATAAGAGTATTGAAAGCACCAAAGAGGCCCAGCAGATCGCAGAAGAGATCGGTTATCCGGTGATTATCAAGGCTTCCGCCGGTGGTGGCGGACGCGGCATGAAAATCGTCCATTCCCCGGCATCTCTGGCTAATGCTCTGGCGACCGCACGCTCTGAAGCACAGGCTGGTTTTGGCAAAGCCGACGTCTATATCGAGAAATTCTGCGAGCATCCCCGCCATGTCGAGATTCAGGTGCTCGGTGATAAGCACGGTAATGTCATCCACTTAGGAGAACGTGATTGTTCTATTCAGCGTCGCCATCAAAAGCTGATCGAGGAAGCCCCATGCCCGGTATTATCCCCGGAATTGCGTGAGGAAATGGGTTCCTGTGCGGTGGCTGCTGCCAAGGCGGCCGGCTATTCCAGTGCCGGTACCGTTGAGTATCTGCTTGATACCGATGGCCGTTTCTACTTCATGGAAATGAATACCAGGGTTCAGGTTGAACACCCGGTAACGGAAATGGTCACGGGCGTAGATATTATCAAGGAACAAATTCGCTCAGCGGCCGGTATCCCCCTGCGCTATAAGCAGGAGGATATTGTTATTCGCGGACACGCTATCGAATGCCGCATTAATGCCGAAGATCCGGAAAAATTCACCCCGTTTCCCGGAAAAATCACCGGTTATCACACCCCCGGTGGGATGGGGGTACGGATTGAGAGCGCCATGTATGATCAATACACGGTGCTGCCCCACTATGATTCGATGATCGGTAAACTGATTGTTCATGCAGAGACTCGTGACGAGGCGATCAAGCGTATGTCCATGGCCCTTGATGAATATATTATCGAGGGGATCAAAACCACCATCCCCTTCCATAAGAAAATGATGGCCAATAAAGATTTTATTGATGGCAATTTTGATACGAATTTTCTGGAACGTACCAAGATTTAGTGCAGCGACTACGACAGGGAACAGGGCAGGGCAGGAAATCAACTCCTGTCCTGTTTTTTTGGGGATTGTACGATGAAAAGGCCTGACTCGCCACTGACGCTCGGGTATATCAGCTACCTGAACTGTGTTCCTTTTTTT